>ENA-OQHD01000278-OQHD01000278.1-human-gut-metagenome-genome-assembly--contig:-NODE-278-length-20713-cov-5.504712_pt1 | contig 20713 bp, 22 predicted proteins | sample MGYA00242560_ERZ504711 | MGnify/ENA primary metagenome ERZ504711 (study PRJEB26092, sample SAMD00036198) | human gut metagenome | host: Homo sapiens | study: EMG produced TPA metagenomics assembly of...
ATTTAAAAAGGAGTATGATAAGATACTACTCGTGTCAGAGATAAGACACGAAATGCGGGTGTAGTTCAATGGTAGAACACCAGCCTTCCAAGCTGGATACGTGGGTTCGATTCCCATCACCCGCTTTTTTGTTGCCCTAATTTTGGGAGGGCAGAATCAAAGTTGTACAGAAATAGCGCGAAGCATTTTCCGTAGATTCGGTTTTGATAAACCGGATAAGGAAAGTGCTTTTTTTGCAATTATTTTTGTACTATTTTTTTCGTCCTGTTAACGTTGTTTCTTATATGGAGTTGTGCTATACTTTAAGAAATATTTTTGGGGTTACACTGAGCAGTAACACATTTTGGGGAAATTACAGAGGAAGAGGTAGAAAGATGCAAATTTTTTTGGAAGAAAGAATTGTAAAAGACGGTATTGTAAAAGAGGGCAATGTTCTCAAGGTTGACAGTTTCCTGAATCATCAGATGGACATTAAACTTTTGAATCAGATGGGTGCAGAATTCAAGAAGAGATTTGCTGACAAGAACATCAATAAGATTCTTACTATAGAAGCTTCCGGTATAGGAATTGCCTGTATCGTAGCAGAACACTTTGATGTACCGGTCGTATTTGCAAAGAAGTCTCAGAGCATCAATTTAGACGGCGAGATGTATGTAGCAGAGGTTGAATCTTTCACACATAAGTGTAAGAATAATGTGATTGTTTCACAGAAGTTCCTTTCAGAGGATGATCATGTACTTATTATTGATGATTTTCTTGCGAATGGATGTGCACTGCAGGGACTGATTCAGATCGTTCAGTCTTCAGGAGCTACAGTAGAAGGTATCGGAATTGCAATTGAGAAGGGATTCCAGTCAGGCGGAAGAATCATTCGTAATCTTGGATTCCAGCTGGAGTCACTGGCAATTGTGGACGGAATGGACGCTTCTACGGGTCAGATTTTCTTCAGAGAGCAGAATGCAGAGAACTAAAAGACCAATATTTTAAAAAAAGGCTATAGTAAGCTTAAGAAATCTTTGAAACATATAAAAGCCTCCTTTAAGATTTGCAGAGTATTCTGTAGATAGATAAAGGAGGTTTTTTTTTAGGAGGAAACAAAATGGAGATCAATCACGTATTAATTGTAGAGGATGATAAAGAGATCAGAGAAGGTGTACAGATTTATCTGCAGAGTCAGGGATATAAGGTGTTTCAGGCAGCAGACGGCATCGAAGGATTAGAAGTCCTTGAGAAGGAAGAAATCCATCTGGCAATCATTGACATCATGATGCCACGTATGGATGGGATTCGTATGACGATGAAGTTGCGCGAGAAATACGATTTTCCTGTAATCATGTTGTCAGCAAAATCAGAGGAAGTTGATAAAATCACAGGGCTCAACATCGGAGCGGATGATTATGTGACAAAGCCGTTTACACCGATGGAACTGATGGCCCGTGTGAATTCTCAGCTGAGACGTTACCGCAGATTTCTGGAGAAGCTCACACCACAGGAAAATGTACATGTGATCGGAGGACTTGAGATTAATGAGGATACGGTAGAAGTCACAATGGATGGCAATCCGGTGAAATTAACTCCGATCGAATACAAGATTCTGCTTCTTTTGGCAAAGAATCCGGGAAGAGTCTTTTCATCCGAAGAGATTTACGAAAGAGTATGGCAGGAAAAGGCAATTAATACAGATACGATCATGGTACACGTAAGAAATATTCGGGAGAAGATTGAAATCGATCCGAAGAAACCAAAATATTTAAAGGTGGTGTGGGGAGTTGGATACAAACTTGAAAAGCAACCGTAAGATAAGAACAATTATAACGATAGTAATTCTTAGCTTATTCGCAGCAGGTGTTGTGGAAAGTTATTATGTGGTAAGAAAAAATATCGCATCAACATTTACAGTAGAAGATGATGTTGAAGAGTGTATTGAGCGAATGGACTATTCCCTTGCGACAGGAAATCGCCTTCTCTATAGCGAGGTCACAGATGCGATGGATGCATCGGAACAGATGGAATTAATGTCAGACAGTGCATTCTCTCTTTTTAAAAAATATATGGATTATCAGATCTTTGACAAAGAAGGGAATCCCTTGCTTGCAGGAAATGACGACCAGACAAACGAGGCTTTGAAGTCAGATAATTCTTATGTTCTCAAAATCGAATATAAGTATGGCACATCCGGAACAATGTCAAATGTAACAGTTAGCGGTACGAAACTGTCACCGGAAGAAGCGTACGATGTGGAGAAAGATCTGTCTTATTATTGTATGGATGCAGATCTTGAGGATCAGATTGACGATGAAGAGCAGACAAACGGAATCAGTATCGTTTATGGGATGACAGATGCAAATTATGATGAATTCATTTCTGCAAATCAGGAGGAAGACGAGTATGTGGATTATAATTATTCCATGTTCTGGAGTTCCGCTGCACTCTTCTTTTTAGGAGCTCTGCTTGCAGCATTACTTCTTCCATGTATTCCAAAAGTTGGAAGATACGAAGGAAAAATATTCCGCATGCCATTTGAACTTGCAGTGATTCTGGGGATTTCTGCATTGGGTATAGGCTATGATGCATTTGCAGGTTTAGTATACTGGTCTTTTGAGAACTATCACCCGTCAGGAAATATTATGTGGAATACAATCAGTATGCTGGGAATCAACTGGGGTATCTGGTTCTGCCTACTGGGAGTTTTCTTCTGTGTGGCAGAGAGTCTTCGACTTATATTTACAGAGGGAAGAAATTACTGGGAAGAACACACAATAGTAGGAATGCTGATCCGTTGGGGAAAGGAAAATCGTGGAGAAGTACATGAAAAGAGACATTTATTGAAGAAAGCATGGAAAGATATGAAAGCATTTTTGCATCATCAATATGAAGCAATTCTTCAGATGGATCTGCGGGATAAAGGAAATAAAGGAATCCTCAGAATCGTGATCTTGAACTTTCTTCTGCTCTTAGTAGTGAAATTATTTTCTTACAGCATAGGACTGATACCATTAATTGTTTATTCTATCATTTTATTCTTTGTAATGAAGAAAGTGCTAAATGGAATCAAGAAGAAATATCAGCTTCTGCTTAAATCAACAAATCAGCTTGCAGAAGGACAGCTAGATCTTCCAATCGAAGGTGATGTCGGAATCTTCCGTCCGATTCAGGATGAATTAAAGAAGATTCAGAGCGGATTCAAGAAAGCGGTGGATGAAGAGGTAAAAAATTGAGCGTATGAAGACAGAGCTTGTTACAAATGTCTCTCACGATCTCCGTACTCCGCTGACCGCGATCATCACTTACATTGACCTTTTAAAGAATGAAAAATGACGAAGAAAGGAGAAAAATGAATATACAGAAGTACTTGAGAGAAAATCTCTTCGTCTGAAAGGCCCTGATTGAGGATCTCTTTGAGATGAGTAAGGCAGCAAGTAAGACTATCCAGATGAATTACATGAAAGTGGATCTCGTAGGACTGATCCGTCAGGCGGAGCTTGAGAACGAGGAAAAGATTAGAGAAGCACATCTGGAATTCCGTTGGAAACTTCCGGAGGACAAAGTAGTTCTCTGGCTGGATAGTGAAAAAACATATCGAATTTTTGAGAACTTGATTGTTAATATTACAAAATACGCAATGCCGCATACGAGAGTTTATATAGAAATGAATGAGCGGCCGGATGACGTGCAGATTTTTATGAAAAAATGTTTCCGCAGGGGAATTGAATTTCAATACAGAGGAGATCACGGACCGTTTTGTAAGAGGAGATTCTTCAAGAAATACCGAAGGATCTGGACTTGGCCTGGCAATTGCCAAGAGCTTTGCACAGCTACAGCATGGTAATTTAAATATTACAACAGAAGCAGACCTGTTCAAGGCGGAGATCATACTTCCTAAATTGGAGATGAGCGAGAAAAAAAGAAGATTAGGGACTGGAAAATGTTGTAAAAGAATAGTATTCTTAGAATAGATGGAACTTTACAGAATATGTTAGGAAGAATGATTCAGGAGGAATAAACCATGAGATATGAAATCAAAGGTGATACCCTTCCGGTAGTGATCTGCTATCTGGAGAATGGAGAAAGAATGATTACAGAACGCGGTTCTATGAGTTGGATGTCTCCGAATATGAAAATGGAGACAACTTCCAACGGAGGAATCGGAAAAGCATTTGGAAGAATGTTTTCAGGCGAGGCACTGTTCCAGAACCGTTATACAGCAACGGGAGGTAATGGGATGATCGCATTCGCATCCAGTTTTCCGGGACAGATTGTAGCACGCCAGATTGCACCGGGACAGGAGTTGATCGTACAGAAGTCAGGATTTCTCGCTTCAGAAGAAGGTGTTGATCTTTCTATTTTCTTCCAAAAGAAATTCGGAGCAGGATTCTTCGGCGGAGAAGGGTTTATCATGCAGAGACTTTCGGGAAATGGAATAGCATTTCTTGAATTTGATGGACATGTGGTAGAGTATGAACTGAGACCGGGACAACAGATTGTAGTGGATACCGGATATCTTGCAGCAATGGATGCAACTTGCAGCATGGAGATTCAGACAGTACCGGGACTTAAGAATATGGTATTCGGAGGTGAAGGTGTGTTCAATACAGTTGTCACCGGACCTGGACATGTATGGCTTCAGACAATGCCAATCTCCAGCGTGGCAGGAGAACTTCTGAGATATATGCCGGCTGGAAAATAAAGGATGAAAAAAGGACAGGATACTTTCGAATGAAATGTTAGATAAAATGAAAGTGTCTTGTCCTTTTCACTGCGTAAACAGTAATGTTTTGCATATCAGATAGTGCTAATTATTTACTTTCTCAAGATTGCGCAGATGCAGATATACGGTATTCTTACTGATTCCCAGCGCTTCGGCAATCGTGACGACGGCATCCTTTAGATTAAAGATTCCCTGCTGGTAAAGTCGGAAAATGATTTCTTTATTCTTATTTGTGCTCGATATTGCTGAATCCATCAACACTTCTTGACGAACGGTTTGAATGGTCTGCTCAAGAAGATCAGAACTGCTCTGGGAAAATGTCTCATGAATCTGACCGGAGAGTGTGAGACCGTCAGAATCAGATGGAATCGGAACAGCAAAGTTGCAGAAGAAATCTGCCATTGTTGTATTCATATAAAAGTTGATACAGAGCAGTCCGATAATTCTGTCCTTCTCTCCTTTGACAGGAATTGTAGTTGACTTCAGCGGTTCTCCTTTTACATTTGTGGAAAAATAAATAACACCATGGTCATTTTCTTCATTTCGACGGATCTGCTCGAGCATCTTCAACGCAAGGTCGGTAATCGGTGCACCTTCGGTACGTCCTGTGTGATATCCGTTGATGACCTTGATTGCAGAGTGTTCATAATCTTCCAGACTGTGAAGGACAATCTCGTATCCATTTCCAAGATAATTGGAAAGTCCATCGAGTGTCTGACAGTATGAGTGCAGAATCTTTTTCGTCAAGTGAAGTTAATTTTAAATTTCCGGTTGGCATAATCATGCGTCCTTTCTGTCTGTGTGAAAGATATCCAGTTTTGTTCGGTCAAAACAGACAAATAGTATATTGATGGTTTTATTTTATCATGGATATGCTGGTTTGTGTGAAAAAGAAGTCAATGGAAAAATAGTTAAGTGAATGAAATTTTATTGACTAAACGATTTTAACGTTATATAATTTCATTAAGAACTTATAATTTCAATAAATCAGGAGGTAGAATTCAATGAAAACAATTTCAACACCAAAGGCACCAGCTGCAATCGGACCATATTCTCAGGCAAAGGTAGTTAACGGAATGTTATACGCTTCAGGCCAGATCCCGATCAACCCGGCTACAGGTGATGTAGATGCCACAACAATCGAAGGACAGACAGAGCAGGTTATCGCTAACATCGCTGCTGTTCTCGAAGAAGCTGGATCAAGCTTTGACAATGTCGTAAAGACAACATGCTTCCTTGCAGATATCGCTGATTTCGGAGCATTCAACGGAGTATACGAGAAATACTTCACAAGCAAACCAGCTCGTTCATGCGTAGCAGTTAAGGATCTTCCGAAGGCTGTTCTCGTTGAGATTGAGATCTTAGCTGTTGTAGAGTAATTCTTATAGCTAGTAGAGAAAATGAAAAAACTGACACTGTGCTGTGAGGCGAGGTGTGAATAGAAAAGGAGTCCATGGAAATGCGATATGTCGCATACCATGGACTCTTTTTGTTACTGTTCACACGATGTGCGACCAGCAACGCATCTCGCCATTTTAAATCGCCTTTGGCGATGGGGCGAGATGCATTCAAGCCAAAACATGCATCCTCCGTGTCAATCAGCGAAGTGATTGACACGGGAGTGAACAGTAACCTCTTTTTTACTTATTCAAGGAATCTCCCCGGTCTACAACAACATGATATCCGACAGACTCCATTCTTTGGGCCAGGCAGTTCTTGCACTGTGCCGATTCATCACCGGTGCAGATCTTGTTATCATAAAGCAGATAATCTTTGCGAACTTCTGTTGGAGAAAGGTTTGGCATAACGACATTAGCTCCTGCGAGAATTCCCTGTTCCCTTCCGGTGGGAGAAATCGTACCGAGGGCGGTTGTTGCCGGGAGAAGTATTTTCGGCAGCATAAGGCGGATCAGTCCAAGCAGGTAAAGTGTCAATTCCAGTGTTCCGGCAGGTTCACTAGCGAACGGTGTATCGTGGTGAGGGATAAACGGACCAATCCCAACCATATGCGGATTCAGTTCCTTTAGAAAAAGCATATCATCTGCAAGATTCTCAGTTGTCTGGAAAGGTGCACCGACCATGAATCCGGTTCCAATCTGATAGCCGATAGACTTTAAATCCCACAGACAGTTTTGACGGTGACGCGCACTTAAGGAAGCAGGATGAAGCTTACGGTAATGTGCATCATTATAAGTTTCATGGCGAAGTAAATAGCGGTCAGCGCCGGCATCGAATAAAGTCTGGTATGCATCATGTTCCATTTCTCCAACAGAGAGTGTGATTGCACAGTCCGGCCAGTTTTTGTGGATGTCAGAGACAATATCAGCCAGACGCGGAACCGTGAACCAGCCATCTTCACCACCTTGAAGAACGAAGGTGCGAAAACCAAGTTCATATCCGGTTTTGCAACAGTTAAGAATTTCTTCTTTGGTAAGACGGTAGCGATGTGCATTCAGATTACTTTTGCGGATACCGCAGTAATAACAATCGTTACGACAATAGTTAGTGAATTCAATTAGTCCGCGGATATAAACATTATGTCCATAGTGAGTGATTCGTACTTCGCGCGCATTTTCAAATAAATAGTCGGCAAGTTCAGGGGTTCTTCCGTCAATTAGCCGAATCCATTCATTTTTAGAGAGAGTCTGTGTATCTCGTAATTTATTTATCAATTCTTTCAGATCAGAAGTCTGTGATGTTTCATAATTACTCATTCATTCTCGAAGCCCTCCTTCAGAAAAGTTATTCCCATTATAACACAGGAAGCAGGAACTGTTTACCGAAAAGAACTGTACAAGGTAAAAAAATATGTTAGAATAACGGTAGTGTACAACATAAATTGCTTCAAGGGAGTGATCAGATATGGCAGAAGTTAGAAAGCACATTGTTTTTCACGGTCGTGTACAGGGTGTTGGATTCCGCTATACAGCGAAATATCTGGCGAATTCACTAAATCTGGTTGGCTGGGTTCAGAACGAATGGGATGGAACCGTTACAATGGAAGTTCAGGGACGCGAATGGCTGATCAATGAACTGCTAAAAGGGCTGAACAGGAATCAGTTTATTACAATCGACTGGATGGATACAGAAGAAATTCCATTAGAGGATGAGGAAAAAATTCTGGGTGAGAGACGGATACATGTAGATAAAAGGTTACTGGACACGGTTCTTAGAACAGTAATGATAAAGAAAGGGAGACTTAAGATCATGAAATTAGGATTTATCGGAACAGGAAATATGGCAGGAGCAATCATGGGCGGAATCATTAAAAAGGGAATTATTGCCCCGGAAGAGATCATCGGTTCAGATATTATGGAAGCAGGACGTGAACGTGCGAAAAAAGAGCATGGAATTCATGTGACAGCAGATAATATAGAAGTAACACAGAAAGCAGAAGTATTAGTTCTCTCTGTAAAACCACAATTCTACGCACAGACAATTGCTGAGATCAAAGATACAGTAAGAGAAGACCAGCTGATTATTACAATCGCACCGGGCAAGACTCTCGCATGGCTCGAAGAGCAGTTTGGAAAGAAAGTTAAGATTGTAAGAACAATGCCGAATACACCAGCATTAGTTGGAGAGGGAATGACAGCGGCATGCCCGAATGATGCAGTGACAGAAGAAGAAAAGAACTATGCACTGGAGCTTCTTAGTTCTTTTGGTAAAGTAGAAATCGTGCCGGAGCATTTGATCGATGCAGTTGTTGCAGTCAGCGGAAGTTCACCGGCATATATCTTTATGATTATCGAGGCAATGGCAGACGGAGCGGTAGCTGAGGGAATGCCTAGATCACAGGCGTATCAGTTCGCAGCACAGGCAGTACTTGGAAGTGCAAAGATGGTACTCGAGACAGGAAAGCATCCGGGAGAACTGAAAGATATGGTATGTTCACCGGCAGGAACAACGATTGAGGCAGTACGTGTACTTGAGAAATTTGGACTTAGAAGCGCAGTGATCGAGGCAGAGAAAGTCTGCGCAGATATGTCCAGAAATATGTAAGAAGTGATTGAAACATATTACAGTTTAGCGTAAATGAAAAAAATGAATTACAGCAATAAGCAAAATGTAGAAACAGTTTGTTGGGAAAGGAGAAATATGGGAATTTATGATATTGGAATCATCGGTGGCGGAACTGCAGGGATGACTGCGGCTATCTATGGCCAGCGTGCAGGAAAGCAGACCGTACTCTTCGAGGGAACAACCTTCGGTGGTCAGATCACATCTTCTCCGAATGTAGAAAATTATCCAGGAATTGCAAGTGTGAGCGGCAGTGAATTCTCTATGAATCTGATGGATCAGGCAGTAAAGCTGGGAACACAGACCATAATGGAGCAGGTGACAGGTATCCGTGAAGAAGCGGATTATAAAGTGATTGTAACAACGGAAAAAGAATATGAATGCAAAAGCATTATTCTTGCCACTGGTGTGACACACCGCCATCTTGGAGTTCCGGGAGAGGAACGTCTGACAGGTGCAGGAGTTTCATACTGTGCGACTTGTGATGGAATGTTTTTCCGGGGAAGAGAAGTTGCAGTTGTCGGAGGTGGAAGTACAGCACTTCAGGATGCAGAATTTCTGTCAAATTACTGTAGCAAAGTTTATCTGATTCACAGAAGAGACGAATTCCGGGGAGAAGATCAGATTGTAAAACGTCTGCAAGAGAAAGAAAATGTAGAGTTTATCTTAAATACAACTGTTCAGGAAATTCGTGGAGAGCAGATGGTGGAAAGTCTGCGGATTTTGAATAAAGTAACAGGAGAAGAATCAGAACTTGCTGTTTCAGGAATTTTCGTAGCTGTCGGACAGATTGCACAGAATGAAAAATTTGCTGATGTTGTTCAGTTAGATGAGGGTGGATTTATTGTTGCCGGAGAAGATTGCAAGACGTCAGAAGCGGGAATCTATGCAGCAGGAGACTGCCGGACAAAAGAAGTACGTCAGCTTACAACAGCGGCAGCGGACGGTGCAGTAGCTGCACTTGCCGCATGTAAATATATAGCAGATTTTGCTGAAAAATAAGATTATGATGTTTTAAGTATGTAATTGCAATTCGTAATCTACAACCAGACAGTAAAAGCAAAAAAACAAGTACCACAATTAGTAGTTACTGATTGTGGTACTTGTCTGAGTTAGAAACAAACATTCAATATTAATCTACGAACATCTTCATTCCCATCCATTGTTTCATATGTTCAATCATCTTTTCATCAGGTTCAATATAAACACAAGTCATTTTCTGATTGATCGGGATCATGATTGCGAAAACCTTTGCATTTGCATTTCCGGATGAAAAGTCGCAAGTTGTTTCCGGATGATAAGAATCCAGTCGATGAGATCCTTTTGGTGCAATAATCTCAGCATTCTGAATATCCAGATTCATTTTGGATTTTCTTTTCTCTTTGCTGTAAATTGCATCAATCTCCAGATCGTGGTTCAGAAGGGAATATTCATACTCCACATTCAGAAGTGGAAATGCAAAATAATAAGCAAGTAAAGCCAGGATTGCTGCAAGAGCAAATGCCAAAAAATCCAAGAAACGGAAGTCCTACGATTGCGACCGCAACGATCACTACAATAATAAGAATGCGGATGATAAAATCCATTGGTTTTGACTTTCTGGCTACAATATGTTCACATAATGCGTCATTCATAAGTTATAAGTCCTTTCTTATATAGTATTTAATATATATCAATTACACCGCAGTGCAATTTTTTGCCTTTTTCAGCATGAAGATAGTTCATAACCATTGTTGCAATCTTAAATGTCATTGCATCTTCAAACTGTCTCAAATCAAGACCGGTACGCTTTTCAATCTGTTCCAGACGATAGATCAGCGTGTTGCGGTGCATATGGAGCTGGCGTGAAGTCTCAGCAATGTTCAGATTGTTCTGAAGAAAACGGTTAATCGTCAAGAGCGTCTCATCGTCCAACTTGTCAGGAATCTCGTCTAAGAAAACTTCCTGGAGAAAGCTTTCGCACAGAGAAGCAGGAAGTTGATAAATCAGGCGTCCAATCCCCAGTTTATTGTATGGAAAGACAGTCTGTTCCGGATAGAAGAGTTTTCCAACCTTCAGTGCAAGGCTTGCCTCCCGAAAAGCCACGGATAATTCCAAAAGAGAAGGAATCATCTGACTAAAAGAAACCTGAACATGTGCAAGAGCTTCCGCATTCAGTGTATCAACAATCGCATGAGCCAGATGTCTTGCATATTCATCAGCAGAATCTTTGGAATCCTTTGTCTCATGAAATGGATATAATACAGCCAGTCGCTCTTTTGAAACAGGAACGATATAAGCTTTTGTTTGAGAAGGAAACAGATTTTTAAGAATCTCTCCTACAATCTCATCAGGTTCCTTCATTTCAATCAAAAAGAGAATTCGATTTTCTTCCGGCGCAATGTGAAGACGTGCGGCACGCTGCTGTACGTCATAAGAAGGAACACCGCCGGTCATCAGTCCCATAAGAAAATCATTTTTATTATATTTTTCCCGGTAGGCAAGGCAGAGGCAACGGATCTGTTCCAAGGCCATCTGTTCTTGCTCAGAGTCTTCGGCAGTCAATGCAAGTGTGATTCCTGTTAAACGTTTTAGTTCATTGAGTCCTTTTTCAAGTTCGGATGTATTAGCCATTAGTACTTCTCCGTAAATAAAACAAAATAATAATAGATGGAAGAAAGGCTGCACCTTCCGAGAAAAGTACAGCCCCCTCCGTGTTTAGTTTAATTGTAAAGGATTAGTTTGTAATAGTCAACTCTGTGTCTTTGTCAAAGAGATGAATCTTTTCCATATCAAGTGCAAATACTGCGTGATCTCCGGTTCTGAGTGTTGTACGTGGGTTAACACGTGCTGTCATCTGAGTTCCCTCAAGATCAAAGTACAGGAATACTTCTGCTCCAAGCAGCTCGTAAACTTTGATTGTAGACTCAATTACGCTGTCAGGAGAGTTACTGATGAACGCCTGTGAATCATGTACATCTTCCGGACGAATACCAAGAACAACTGTCTTTCCGTCATATCCGCCATCGATCAGTGCCTGCTTCTTAGAAGCCGGTACCTTAAGAACATGTTTTCCAACTGTAAGAGTAACATCATTTCCCTTAATTGTACATTTTGCATCCATGAAGTTCATCTGAGGTGATCCGATGAATCCTGCTACGAACAGGTTGCATGGTGTATTGTAAAGTGCCTGTGGTGTATCTACCTGCTGAACAACTCCGTCTTTCATAACAACGATTCTTGTTCCAAGTGTCATAGCCTCTGTCTGGTCATGTGTTACGTAGATGATTGTAGCACCCAGATTCTCATGAAGCTTGGAAATCTCGATACGCATCTGAACTCTCAGTTTAGCATCCAGGTTGGAAAGTGGCTCATCCATAAGGAATACTTTAGGATTACGAACGATAGCACGTCCCATAGCAACACGCTGTCTCTGTCCACCGGAAAGGGCCTTCGGTTTACGGTCGAGCAGTTTCTCAAGATCAAGGATCTTAGCAGCCTCACGAACCTTCTTATCAATCTCATCTTTCGGAACTTTACGAAGTTTCAGTCCGAAAGCCATGTTATCATATACTGTCATATGTGGATACAGAGCGTAGTTCTGGAATACCATTGCGATATCACGATCCTTTGGCTCTACATCGTTCATTACTTTTCCGTCGATCTTAAATGTACCGCCGGAGATATCCTCCAGACCAGCGATCATACGAAGTGTTGTAGATTTACCACATCCTGATGGTCCTACGAAGATGATGAACTCCTTGTCAGCGATTTCAAGATTGAAATCTTTTACTGCGTGAAATCCGTTAGGATAAATTTTCTGAATTCCCTGAAGAGATAAACTTGCCATTATAAGTGCCTCCTTAAATGATTACTTTTTACTTGTTTGACTAAATTTGGTTTTGGTTTTTTTAATTGGTAGTTGATTTGGTTTGTTTTGATCTTTATGTACTTAGTATAGCGTTAGGCACGAAAATCAACAATGTCACGAGTGACTAAAAAAAGGAGGGGAAAGTGTACATTTCAACCATATGAGGTTATAATTACAGTTAATATGTACAGATCAGTAGGAAATGACAGTAGAAATGCAGCTTGTAAAATAATAACGGACCGAATGATAAGAGATAAAACAAGACTTTTTTACAGAGAGGAAGAACAACAGAAATGAAACAGATTCTGGATTATTTTATGATAGACGGAGAAGTAGGCGGCAATCAGGACTGGTTCCGCAATGTGGTGATGCACATCGGCGGATGCGCTGCGGCAACAGCGTGTGACTGCTGTATCTATTTTGCAAAATATAAAGGAAAGAAGAACCTGTATCCTTTTGATGCAGAGAATCTGAGTAAAGAAGATTATATTCAGTTTTCCATGAAAATGAAACCATATCTTCGCCCAAGAATGAGTGGGGTGAACAAGTTGTGGATGTACACAGAAGGCTTTGGAAAGTATCTGGAAGATATAGGAGAAAAGGTGGAATTCAAAGAATTTTCCGGTGAACATACAGCAAGAGAAGCAGCAGTATTCATTAAGAAGAAAATCAATGAAGGAACGCCGGTTCCATATCTGATGTTGTGTCATAAAGACAAGAAATTTGCTGATTTTGTATGGCACTGGTTTTTATGTATCGGATATGAAGAGACAGCAGAAGATCTTCTGATCAAAGTGGCGACTTATGGGGAAGCGACCACATTTTCACTAAAAGAACTGTGGAATACTGGGTATGAAGAAAAAGGTGGACTAATCGGAATAGAATTTGTTGAAAGAAGAAATTGAAACTACATAGTTGCAGAAAATGCAGTTATCAGATGAAAGAATCGGATAGCTGCATTTTTCTTGTGGAAAAGTGAAAAGCATTGTTTGATACAGATATTGAGAACAGTAACCATCTAACAAAATGTCGGACTTTTTAAAAAGATACAACATGGACAACCGGCATTGGATTTCTTACAATGATTTTAAAATAATCAATCCTATGTGATAAAGTGTAATGAAAAGGAAGTAAAACAATATGAAAATCAGCCAGTTGAGAGTAAATAACATCGAGCATCCTCTTGGATTTCAGGTAGAGCCGCTTAGTTTTTCCTGGAAAGTAGAAGAAGCAGGCGATGCGAAAAAAATTGCAGTATGCACGGATTCAGATCTTTCATGGAAAAGAACAGATCTATGACAGCGGAGAAGATGCAAAAGCATGCAGCACAGATTATCAGGTAGAACTTGGCTTGCAGCCGAGGATACATTACACATGGAGTGTGGAAGTAAAAGCAGATAATGGCGAGACAGCAAAGGCAGAATCTTTCTTTGAGACCGGCAAAATGAACGAGAGATGGACCGGCAAATGGATTGCTCCACAGAAAGGCGATGAGGATATCTCTCCTGTCATGTGGAAAACTTTTGAAGTAAATCCGGACGAAGTGGATAAATCTGCAAGATTATACATCTGTGGACTTGGAGTTTATGAAGTATATATCAATGGGAAAAAAAGTCGGAAATGAATATCTGGCTCCGGGATATCATTCTTATGATTTCCACTTGCAGATACAGACTTATGATGTAGCAGAATATATGAAAGAGGGAGAAAATGAGATCCAGATCTGGCTTGGCGCAGGCTGGTATAAAGGCAGACTTGGATTCGATGGTGGGTATACGAATCTTTACGGGGATTCCTGCTGTGCAATTGCAGAACTTTATATCGGAGAAGAAACACAGCCAACGGTATGTACAGGAGAAGGATGGAAATATCGTCAGTCACCGGTCCTGGAAAGTAACATCTATGATGGCGAAGTCTATGATGCAAGAATCGCAGCAGCTTTACAGACAGAAGAAAATAAATGGAAGGAAGCAGCTCTTCGTAAACCGGAAAAATGTGGAGAACTTTGTGATCGTTATAGCCTTCCAATCGTGAAACATGAAGAATTCAAAGCAGAACTGATACAGACACCAAAGAAAGAATATGTGTTGGATTTTGGACAGAACTTGACGGGCTGGGTAGAATTTGATGCAGAACTTCCGGAAGGAATGACTGTGACACTGGCCGCATCTGAAATCATGCAGGATGATTGTTTCTATCGTGAAAATTTGAGAACTGCGAAGGCAGAATTCACATACATTTCTAACGGAACAAAAGAGCATGTGAGACCGCATTTTACTTTTTATGGTTTCCGCTATATGAAGGTGGAAATCAAGGCGGAACAAGATAGAAAAGATGTCACAGAGGAATGGAATTCAAAGATCGTATTTACAGCTTATCATCTGAGAAGTGATTTTGGACAGATTGGAGAAATCAAGACAGGAAACCGTAAGGTGGACCAACTGTTTTCTAACGCATTATGGGGACAGAAAGACAATTTCCTTGATGTGCCGACGGATTGTCCACAGCGTGATGAGCGTCTTGGATGGACAGGGGATGCACAGGTGTTCTCTGAGACAGCATGTTACAATATGTATATGCCGGCATTTTATCGGAAATATCTGTGGGATATGCGTGCGGAACAGAGTATTCTTGACGGATCAGTTCCGAATGTTGTCCCTCGCCTGAAAGAAGGAATGGTAGCTGAGCACGGTTCCTGCCCATGGGCAGATGCAGGGGTGATCATTCCGTGGAAAGTGTACCAGCAATATGGCAACCGGACCTTGCTCGCCGAGTGTTACTCTGGCATGAAGGCATGGGTAGATTGTCAGAGAAAGAAAGAAGAAGCACTTGGCGGGCTGCATTTAATTAAAGATGGATTCCACTTTGCTGACTGGCTGGCATTGGATAATCCGCAGCCGGGACCGTTCGGGGCAACGGATCCACTCTATATAGCAAGTGCATATTACTATAAAGATACCAAAATTGTTGCAAGAGCGGCAGAGATTCTTGGAAAGAAAGAAGAATCTGAAGCATATCAGAAACTTGCAGCGGAGATCTTAAAAGCAATCCAGAAGACTTATTTTGATGAAAATGGATTATGCATCTGTAAGACACAGACGGGATCTGCAATTGCTGTTATGTTTGGATTAAATCCTTCAAAGGAAGCAAGACGGCAGGAAGGAGATGCTCTGGCACAGAGAGTGGAAACGAATGACGGACGTCTGAACACAGGATTTGTCGGAACTACCATACTGTGTCCGGCACTGACAGAGACAGGACACAATGATATCGCAATGCAGCTGCTTCTGAATGAAGAATATCCTGGATGGCTGTACAGCGTAAATCTGGGAGCGACAACCATCTGGGAGCGCTGGAATTCTGTAATGCCGGATGGACATTTGAATGCAGAAGGAATGAACAGCCTGAATCATTACAGCTACGGAAGTATCGAAGCATGGATGTACGGAGAAGTGTGCGGAATTAGACCGAAAGAGGCAGGATTTAAGAAGGCTGTGATCGCACCACATGCAGACCGGAGACTCGGAAAGGCAGAATGTAAGCTTGATACGGCAGCAGGATGCTATAAGAGCAGCTGGCATTATGAAGATGATACAGTAGTATATGAAGTCGAAGTGCCATTTGATGCACAGGCAGAGTTTAGCGTGGAAGGAATGGAGCCGAAGACGCTGCAAGCCGGAAGTTATGTTTTTCAAGTGAAAGCAGAAATATAAAGTGTTGGGAGTGGAAAGAGATGAAAACAACAGAAATCAATATCAGAGATCCATATATTCTCGTTCATGAAGGAACATATTATTTATATGGAACGAGAAGCGCAACCTGCTGGGGACCGGCAGACGGATTTGACTGTTATGTAAGTGAGGACAGAGAAAACTGGGAAGGACCAATCGAGATATTCCACAGACCGGAAGGGTTTTTCGCAGACCAGAATTACTGGGCACCGGAGTGTATTTATTATAATGGAGCATTTTATCTGATCACAACACTTGGTGGCGCTGACCGGAAGAAAGGAATCTACGTTCTTCGTTCAGAACAGCCGACAGGTCCTTTTGAAGTCTACAGTGAGCGTATCACACCGGACAACTGGGCGTGTATTGATGGAACTGTATATATTGAGGATGGAAATCCGTATCTGATATTCTCCCATTCCTTTGAAGACACACCGGATGGAGATATGTGCCTCTTGAAATTATCGGCAGATCTGAAACAGGCAGAGGGCGAGCCTGTGACCTTATTCTCAGCAGCAGCGGCAAAATGGGCGAAGCCGATTCCATTTGCCAAAGCAGAGTTCGGAATGGACGGAGATGTTTATTTTACAGATGGTCCGTGTGTTGTGAAAATGGAAGATGGAAAGCTTTACATGACCTGGTCAAGCTGGAGTAATTGTGGATATGCAGTTGGCGTGGCAGTGTCAGAGAATGGAAAAGCGGAAGGACCATGGAAACAGTTGGAAGAGCCGTTGTTCCCTGAAAATGGAGGACACGGAATGTTATATAAGGATAATGATGGAATGAAGTTCACATTACATTATCCAAATGATAAATATAAAGAACGGCCAATTTTCAGAAAAGTAGCGTTGGAAAATAGTCAGTTGAAACTGGAGGAAAAGTAGATGTTAGAACAGAAATGGAATAAAAATTGGAAATTTTGGGAAGATAAAGATTCTTTTGCATTAGTATGGAATATCCCGGAGATCGCAAGAGATATTACATTGCCACATGATGCAATGATTGAGAAACCTGCAAATCCAGACAGCTTAAATGGAGGAAATACAGGATTTCGTGATGGAGAGGTGTACACTTATGTAAAGATGCTCCATGCACCGGAAGAATATAGAGAAAAAACTGTAATGTTGAAATTTGAAGGTGTGTACATGAATGCATTTGTCTATGTAAATGGACAGCTTGCTGCAAAGAGCCCATTCGGATATACGACATTCTACGCACCGCTGAATGATTTCCTGAAAATCGGGGAAGACAACGAGATCCGTGTGCAGGTACGTACCGGGGCAATGACAAACAGCCGCTGGTATTCTGGTGCAGGAATATACAGAGATGTGTATCTTTTGGAATCTGAACTGACACACATCATACCGGAAGGAGTACAGATTAAGACAGAAAATGCGGATGAGGATTATGCAACATTAAAGGTATCTGTAGAATTAGAAAATAAGACAGCTGCACCACAGAATCTGGTTGTGGAGACAGTGATCCGTGACAGTGAGGGAAAAGAAACAGGCAAAGAGGTTACACATGCTACTCTGTTTGGAAGTGAAAAAAGAACAGTGAAACAGCGTATTCTTGTAGAAAATCCAAGCCTTTGGAGCGCAGAATCCCCAAGCCTGTATACATATGAGACAAAAGTATACGAAGATACAGCAGAGAAGAAACTGTTAGATGAAGCAAAAGATACTTTCGGAATCCGTACTCTCTCTGTAGATGCAAAGCGTGGTCTTCGTGTGAACGGAAAGAAAGTCAATTTACGTGGCGGCTGTGTCCATCACGACAGTGGACTTCTAGGTGCTGCAACTTATGAAGATGCACAGTACCGTCAGATTCTGAAAATGAAAGAAGCTGGATTCAATGCAATCCGTATGTCCCATCATCCGATGGCTCCGGCTATGCTGCGTGCGTGTGATGAGATTGGTATGTATGTTATGGATGAGACTTTTGATATGTGGAACCGTCTGAAATCCAACTATGATTATGGTCTGTATTTCCAGGAGTGGTGGGAAAAAGATGTGACAGCGATGGTAAGAAAAGACTACAATCATCCGGCTGTGATCCTTTATTCTGTAGGAAATGAGATCCCGGAGATCGGAACCGACAAGGGCGCCCAGACATGCCAGCAGCTCAGTGACAAGATCCATGAGTTAGATGACACAAGATTTACGCTTGCTTCGATCAATGGTGTATTTGCAGCGGGAGATCAGGTAGATCAGATTGTTGCAGATGTTGTTGCAGATTTAAGTGCAGAAGGAAAGATTGATGGAAATGTCAACGACTTCATGACTTTGATGGATGGACATCTGGATGAAATCGTGGTACATCATGCAATCAGTGAGCGACTGGAAAAAGCATGCGCAGGTGTAGATATTGCAGGATACAATTATATGACTGCACGTTATGAGGGAGATGGAGAAAATTACCCGAACCGTGTAATCGTAGGAAGTGAGACCTATCCACCGGAGATTGCGAGAAACTGGGATCTTGTGGAAAAACTGCCACATGTAATCGGTGATTTCACATGGACCGGATGGGATTATATCGGTGAGGCCGGTGTTGGAATCCCTGCATATAAGTGGGGTGAAGGCGGATTTGGAGCCGGATTCCCGGCACAGCTTGCATATCCGGGAGATTTTGATATCACTGGATTCCGCCGTCCGGCATCTTATTACAGAGAAGCAGTTTTTGGACTTAGTAAGACCCCATATATTGCTGTTCAGAACCCGACACATTATGGAGAACACCTGATTAAGACTCCTTGGGTAATCAGTGACTCTACAGCAAGCTGGAATTGGGAAGGTATGGAAGGAAAACCGGCCATCGTGGAAGTCTATGCGCAGGGCGATGAGGTAGAACTTCTGTTAAATGGAGTTTCTCTCGGTAAAAAAGCAGCGGGAAAAGAAGCTGGATTCCGTACATTATTCGAGACAACGTATGAACCGGGAACTCTGACAGCTGTTTCCTATGAAAAGGGACAGGAAATCGGAAGAAATGAGCTTAAAACTGCGGGAGCAGAAAGAACACTGGTGGTAGAACTGGAAGAATATGCCGGATTAAAAGGTTCCGATCAGGAGCTGATCTATGTCCAGGTAGAGATGCGCGACCAGAATGGTGTGCTGGTAGCAGATGACAACCAGAAGATCACACTGGCTGTTGAAGGAGAGGCAGAAGTGCTTGGATTTGGAAGCGGCAATCCAAAGCCAAATTATAACTTCAATGAAGGTGTGACAGAACTGTTTGGCGGACGTGCACAGATTATCCTAAAGAAACCGTCAGAGACAGTAACACTGACTGTAAAAGCAGAAGATGGAACGAAAGGAGCTATTACGATCAATAAATAATTAAATTAATGGAATAAAATATCCTATGGAGAATGAAAGCTGTGAAAGTGGCAGAGTCAACAATGTTTGCCCTGAACTTCCTGAAGTTCGGTGCTCCGACATTAACAGGAATCATCCTGATCATCTGTGTTGTTATCAACCCAATGAACAAATATGCAGACGAAATTGCTGCTATGAAAGTGAAAATGGGTCAGAACGACTAATTAAATTACATAATGTGAATTAAAAATACCATGCGGGCGGTGCGTCTGCATGGTATTTTTTATGTTATATTATTTCATCGCAAATGGAACAAACTCCGGTTCTTCGTTCTTGTGTTGTTTCCGGTATTCTAGCGGCGACATCTTATAGGCAGAACGGAACACTCTGGAGAAATGATCAGCAGAATTATATCCAATCTGTTCTGCAATCTCGCCAACCTTCATGGATGTGTTCAGAAGATAGTTCGTTGCATCGGCCAGACGAAGCTTCTTGATCAGTTGGGTAAAGGTGAGCCCGGTGTTCTGCTTGATCAGAGTGCAAAGATACGGTTCACTGTAATGGAAAAGTTCAGCAAGAGAAGATAATGTCAATGTCTGATAATTATGCTGGATATATTGTAGTACCAGTGAAAAGTCAGATCCCATTTCATGATTGTAGAACTGGATAGTCTGACTGTAGTTCCGTAATAAAGCAGAGAACATTAGGTAAACATAGCTGATACAACAGGTGTTACTGTACATATCCCTTTTTGCTGCACTCAATCATCATATTGCGGATATAATTTTTTTTAATGTCCGGTTACTGTTAGTGAAAAAAATATCAGATAGTTTGCATGACCGTCTCCCTGCAGAATGGTACGGAAAAAGTAGGATAACAGATCTTTTCTGGACATCAGTGAGAAGAAAGTTGTCTCGAAAGTGCTCTTTCGTATACAGATTGTCAAAAAATTGTAGAATCATCATCAATGTAAAAAATCGTGTTTAGAATTCGGAGCAATAATACATAATTCACCATCTTGCATGATATGTTCTTCTTCTTTAAAAATAAAGGTTCCTTTTCCTCTGGAAACATAATTGATTTCAAAATA
>ENA-OQHD01000279-OQHD01000279.1-human-gut-metagenome-genome-assembly--contig:-NODE-279-length-20687-cov-4.411625_pt1 | contig 20687 bp, 25 predicted proteins | sample MGYA00242560_ERZ504711 | MGnify/ENA primary metagenome ERZ504711 (study PRJEB26092, sample SAMD00036198) | human gut metagenome | host: Homo sapiens | study: EMG produced TPA metagenomics assembly of...
AGCTCTCTTAAAATGTTTTTTAATTCTGAAAACGAATGTATCGTCGGATAATCTTCCTTAACATCTCCAAGTCCATATTCAGCAAAGATAAAAGGGACACCGGCTTTTTTAGCAGGAATCAGCATCGCCCTGGGTATCTCCGACATAGACAGGGGATGTCAGGTTATTTTTCTCCATTAATTTCAGAATCGTCTGGTCTTTGGAAGTCTGCGTCTGGCCAAAAGCAAAGGAAATCTTTGATATATGGTTCCATGCCTGCGCCTTTCATCATAACTTCAATATATCCGCACTGGCAATTGCTTACAATAAAAGAGGATATTCCAGAGCCAGCTCCTTGAGTGTGTCCATAACGCCTTCGTAGTAAACACCGGGATGTGTTTCAAGATACCGATTTTCATAATCAAAACAGATATCCATCAGTTTTCTTCGAGAGTCCGGGTCGAGATCGGGAAAAACTCCGGCAGCAATTTCGTCCATTGTCTTTCCAAACAGTCCCTGAAGAATTTCACGGTTTAAGTTTGGCTCAAGATCAGAGTTCTCTTTTATTGCAAGATTCCAGGATTCGGCTACAACTTCAACAGAATCCCAAAAGGTGTTCCATCTACATCAAATATAATTCCCATCCATAATAATTCTCCTGATAGTATTTTTGAAAATATTGTTTACAAGATATTGGAGTCAAAAGCCCTAAATAATGATACCATAAAATGAACCTTTAAAAAATGAAGTTAATTAGTGTATACTTTAATAATGGTTAAAATTAAATGCAACAAAAATGACAAGAGATAATAGGAGAGAATCTGATGAGAGATAAAATTTGTACTGATCGATGGACACAGTATATTGAACCGGGCGTTTTATGGAGTTCCGGATTTGACGAATTCGGAAGGACTGCATACAAACGCAGTTTATGGATTCCTGAATATTATGTTTAAGATATTAGATGAAGAGAAGCCGGAATATCTGACAGTTACATTTGATGTGCATGCGCCGACATTTCGCCATGAGATGTTTGCAGATTATAAGGGCACGAGAAAGCCGATGGCAGAGGAACTGCGTCAGCAGGTGCCTGTGATCAAGGACGTTCTGCGTGCGATGCATATAGAAGTGATTGAAAAGGCCGGACTTGAGGCGGATGATCTTTTGGGAACCTTGTCTCATCGTTGTGAGGAGAAAGGAATGGATGTTTCCATCATTTCCGGAGACCGTGATACGCTTCAGCTTGCGACAGAGCATATTAAGATCCGCATCCCAAAGACGAAGCAGGGGAAGACGGAAGTAGAAGATTATTATGCGGCAGATGTGCAGGAACGCTATGGAGTAACACCGAAGGAATTTATTGATGTAAAGGCTTTGATGGGTGATACTGCTGATAATATTCCAGGTGTTCCGGGAGTTGGCGAAAAGACAGCGACAAAGATCATTCAGCAGTACCAGACGATTGAAAATGCATACGAGCATGTTGATGAGCTGAAACCGCCAAGAGCAAGCAAGAATCTGAAAGAATTCTGGGAGCAGGCACAGCTTAGTAAGACACTTGCGACGATTAAACTGGATGCAGATATTACCTTTGAACTTGAAAATGCCAGACATGAGAATCCTTATACAAAAGAAGCTCATGAATTATTTCAAAGACTGGAGGTTTAAAAATCTGCTTGGAAGATTTGATGTAGAAGCGTCAGTGAATGATGTGGGAAAAATATTTTCGTGAGGTAACAGGAAAAGAAGAAATTGAGAAAGTCTTTAAAGAGGCGGAGAAAGCAGAAACCGTTGGTGCGGCATTTTCCAAAGATGCTGGAAATGTTCTCCCATTGTTTGCACATGCTTCAGGATACGGAAGGGTTTCTCTTTGCTATGAAGCAGAAAAGATTGTTACGATTCCTTGTGATATGGATGCTGATTTTGAATATCTGACAGGAAAGTTGTCTCACCTTGCAAAAAGTGTGAAACGTTTTTCAATGTGTGGATTGAAAGAATATCTGGAATGGCTGCCGGAACTTACAAGTGAGAACGGGTTTGATGCAATCGTAGCAGCATATCTTCTGAATCCTCTGAAAAATGATTACAATGCAGAAGATGTGGCAAGAGAACATTTGAATCTTTTAATTGATGAAAAACTTGATGAGGGTACAAAATCATGTTATGAGGCATATACAGCTTATGCCTGTGTCCCGGTTCTTGAGAAGAAACTGGAAGAGAATGGAATGTTCCGTTTGTTTAATGAAATTGAAATGCCATTAGTATTTACATTGTATGATATGGAACAGGCCGGTGTTAAGGTTGAAGGTGAAGAGCTGAAGCGTTACGGAGAAGAGCTTGGAGCAAGAATCGTTGAGCTGGAAAAAGAGATTTATGAAATGGCAGGGGAAGAGTTTAATATCAATTCTCCAAAACAACTTGGCGTGGTTCTTTTTGAAAAACTGGAAATGCCTCATGCAAAGAAGACAAAGACCGGGTATTCTACAGCAGCGGATGTGTTAGATAAACTTGCACCGGAGTATCCTATCGTAGCAAAGATTCTGGAGTATCGTCAGCTTGCAAAACTGAAGTCAACATATGCAGACGGACTTGCAAATTATATAGGAATGGATGGAAGAATCCACAGTAAATTCAATCAGACGATCACAGCAACCGGACGTATCAGCAGTACAGAACCGAATCTGCAGAATATACCGGTTCGTATGGAGCTTGGACGTCTGATCCGTAAAGTATTTGTACCAAAAGAAGGCTGTGTCTTTGTGGATGCGGATTATTCTCAGATCGAGCTTCGTATTCTGGCGCATTGTTCCGGTGACGAACAGCTGATCCAGGCATATCGTGAAGCGAGAGATATTCACCGAATGACAGCTTCCCAGGTATTCCATGTACCATTTGATGAAGTGACAGATCTGCAGAGAAGAAATGCAAAAGCAGTTAATTTCGGCATTGTGTATGGAATCAGTTCTTTTGGACTGAGCCAGGATTTGAGTATTTCGAGAAAAGAGGCGGCACAGTATATCGAGCATTATTTTGAATCCTACCCGGGAATTAAGACATTTCTTGATAAATGTGTGAGCGATGCGAAAGAAAAAGGATATGCAGAGACTTTATATGGAAGAAGAAGACCGATGCCGGAATTAAAATCCAGCAATTTTATGCAGAGAAGTTTTGGGGAGCGTGTGGCAATGAATGCACCGATCCAGGGAACTGCTGCAGATATTATTAAAATAGCAATGATTCATGTAAATGAAGAATTGAAGAAGAGAAATCTGAAATCACGGATGATCCTTCAGGTGCATGATGAACTTTTGATCGAAGCAGATGAAACAGAATTAGAAGAAGTACAGAAGATCCTTCAGGATAAGATGGAACACGCAGCAGAATTGTTAGTTCCGCTTAGTGTAGATATGCATACAGGGAAGAACTGGTATGAGCAAAATAAGATGAAAGTAATTGGAATCACGGGTGGAGTTGGCTCCGGAAAAAGTGAAGATTTTTAAAAATTTCTTGAACAGGAATACGGTGCGGTAGTCTGCCAGATGGATGAAGTTGCAAAGCAGATCCAGAAGAAAGGGACACAGGCGGTTTTCGAGAATTGTACAAGAATTTGGTGAACAGATTGTCGGAAACAATGGTGAACTGGATCGTATGAAACTTGGAAGCTGCGTATTTGCAGATGAGAAGAAATTACAAAGATTGAATGATATTGTACATCCGGAAGTGCTGGAATGGGTTCGGAAAGATATCTTAAAGAAAAAAGAAGAGTGTTGTTCTTATTATATTGTAGAAGCAGCACTTCTTCCGGAAGTAGGAAAGGAACTGTGTGATGAATTATGGTATATTTACACAGATGAAGCGGTTCGGAGAGAACGACTGAAAAGTTCCAGACATTATACGGATGAAAAGATCACCAGAATGATTGCTTCACAACCGGTAGAAGAAGTATTTCGAAAGGCATGCACAGTTGTAATTGATAATAGTGGAGACTTTGAAGCAACAAAGAGACAAATAGGAGATAGATTGAACAAATGAGAATGTGCAGTATTGCAAGCGGCAGCAGTGGAAACTGTATCTATGTAGGAAGTGATAATTCCCATCTTCTGATTGATACGGGGATTAGTAAGAAACGAATTGAAGAAGGTCTGAATAAGTTGGAGATTAAAGGGGACGAACTCGATGGAATTCTGATCACACATGAACATTCGGATCATATTAAGGGACTTGGTGTGTTCAGCAGAAAGTACGAGATACCAATTTATGCGACTCCGGGAACGATTGCAGGAATCAAAGAGTCTTCCAGTCTTGGAAAGATGCCGGAAGGACTTTTACATCCGATTAAGGCAGATCACCCATTTCAGCTTGGTGAACTGGACGTACACCCATTTGCTATTTCCCATGATGCAAATGAACCGTCCGGATATCGTATTGAACAAGGTGGGAAGTCCGTAGCAGTTGCAACAGATCTTGGAAAATATGATGATTATACAGTGAAGAATCTGAAAAATCTGGATGCGATCCTTCTGGAAGCAAACCATGATATCCATATGCTGGAAGTCGGAGGATATCCATATTATTTGAAGCAGAGAATTCTTGGCGATCGCGGTCATTTATCAAATGAATTGTCAGGACAGCTTCTTTGTGATATACTACATGATAATCTGAAACACATCATGCTTGGTCATCTGAGCAAGGAGAACAATTACGCAAGACTTGCTTATGAGACAGTGAAGTTGGAAGTTACGCTTGCAGATAATGAATATAAAGGGGAAGACCTGAATATGTTCGTTGCAAGCCGGGAATCGGTTTCGGATATTATTAATGTATAAAATTGAGTGAATCAAAGCGGAGGTACAGAAAGAATGAAGAAATGTATTGTCACAGTACTTGGAAAAGACACAGTAGGAATTATTGCAAAAGTATGTACATATCTTGCAGAAAATGAAATCAATATTCTTGATATTTCACAGACAATTGTTCAGGGATATTTCAACATGATGATGATCGTAGATGTTGCGAATCTGAAGAAAGATTTCAAAGAAGTTTGTGATGAGATGGATGTACTTGGCAAAGAGATCGGTGTAACAATTCATTGTCAGAGAGAAGAGATTTTTGAGAAAATGCACCGTCTGTAAGAAGTCGGAGATAAGGTGAGGATAAGACTATGATTAATATGTATGAAGTATCAGAAACCAATAAGATGATCGAAAGCGAGAACCTTGATGTTCGCACGATCACTCTTGGAATCAGTCTGTTGGACTGTGTGGATTCTGATCTGAATGAACTGAACCGTAAGATTTATGAGAAGATTACAACAGTTGCAAAAGATCTTGTATCTACAGGAAAAGACATTGAGAAAGAATTCGGAATTCCGATCGTAAATAAGAGAATTTCAATTACACCTGTATCGCTTGTTGGAGCAGCAGCGTGTAAGACTCCGGAAGATTATGTGACAATCGCACGTACACTTGACCGCGCAGCGGAAAAAGTAGGTGTAAACTTCATTGGCGGATACTCCGCGCTTGTGTCGAAAGGAATGACACCAAGTGAAGAGAATCTGATCCGTTCAATCCCGCAGGCACTGGCCGAGACAGAGAGAATCTGTAGTTCCGTCAATGTGGGATCAACAAAGACAGGTATCAATATGGATGCAGTCCGTCTGTGTGGACAGATTGTGAAAGAAGCGGCAGAGGCAACGAAAGACAGAGATTCTCTTGGTTGTGCAAAGCTTGTTATTCTTTGCAATGCACCGGATGATAACCCGTTTATGGCAGGTGCATTCCTCGGTGTGACTGAGGCAGATACGATTATTAATGTAGGTGTCAGCGGACCGGGAGTTGTAAAGAAAGCGATTGAAAAAGCACGTGGAAAAGGCTTTGAAGAACTCTGTGAAACAATTAAGAAAACAGCGTTTAAGATTACACGAGTAGGACAGCTTGTTGCAGGAGAGGCTTCTGCACGTCTTGGAATTCCATTTGGAATCATTGATCTTTCTCTTGCTCCGACTCCGGCAGTTGGAGATAGTATTGCAGAGATCCTGGAGGAAATCGGATTAGAGCGCGTTGGTGCACCTGGAACAACAGCAGCACTTGCAATGCTCAATGACCAGGTGAAGAAGGGCGGCGTTATGGCATCTTCTTATGTAGGTGGACTCAGCGGTGCATTTATTCCGGTCAGTGAAGATCAGGGAATGATTGATGCAGTAAATGCAGGATCTCTTACACTTGAGAAGTTAGAGGCAATGACATGCGTATGCTCTGTAGGACTTGACATGATCGCAATCCCTGGAAAGACATCAGCAGCGACAATCTCTGGAATCATTGCAGATGAGATGGCAATTGGTATGGTCAACCAGAAGACAACAGCAGTGCGTCTGATTCCGGTCATCGGTAAAGATGTTGGAGACGTGGCAGAATTTGGTGGATTGTTAGGTTATGCACCGATTATGCCGGTGAATGAATTTGGATGTGATGCGTTTATCAACAGACAGGGACGTATTCCGGCTCCGATTCATAGTTTTAAGAATTAACGAGGGAGAAATTTGATGAGTAAAGTTGCAATTGTAACGGATAGTAATAGCGGTATAACACAGGAACAGGGAAAAGAACTTGGAATTTTTGTTCTTCCGATGCCATTTTTTATTGATGGAGAACTTTATCTGGAGGATATCACACTTTCCCAGAGTGAGTTTTATGAAAAGCTCGGAGCAGATTCCGATATTTCAACATCACAGCCATCCCCGGGAGAGGTCATGGATCTCTGGGATAAAGTTCTGGAAGAATATGATGAGCTTGTATGTATTCCGATGTCCAGTAGCTTGAGCAGCACATGTGCAACAGCAATTACTCTTGCAGCTGAATATGACGGACGCGTCCAGGTGGTTGATAATCAGAGAATTTCAGTTACACAGGAGCAGTCTGTTCTGGATGCAATGAATCTGCGTGAAGAAGGAAAGAGTGCAGCAGAGATCAAAGAAATACTGGAGAAAGAAAAACTTCAGGCAAGCATTTATATTACGGTGGATACTTTAAAATACCTGAAAAAAGGTGGAAGAATCACACCGGCAGCAGCGGCAATCGGAACTGTGCTGAACTTAAAGCCTGTTCTTCAGATCCAGGGAGAAAAGCTGGATGCATTTTCGAAAGCAAGAGGCTGGAAAACGGCGAAGAAGACAATGCTCAATGCAATCGAGAAAGATCTGAATGTACGCTTTGCCGATGTTAAGGATCAGATGGCTCTTGGTATGGCTTACACATGCAGTAAAGAAGAAGCACAGGAGTGGAAAGCAGAGATCGAAGAAAGATTTCCGGGATATGAGATTATGGAAGGACCATTGTCATTGAGCGTGGCCTGCCATATTGGTCCGGGGGCACTGGCGATTACTTGCATGAAGAGATTGTAAACTGGTAACTGTGACGAAATGCGTAGCATTTTGGAAGTTGGCTCTGAACAGTTACATAATCTGTATTGGTGAGAGGTGGTACTGTTCACACGTGGTGTGAGCAGTACTCTGTTTTTTTTAGGAGAATATTATGAAAATCGTTGGTCTTATTACAGAATATAATCCATTTCACAATGGACATCTTTATCATATTAAAGAATCTTTGCGTGTAACCGGTGCAGATGCAGCCGTTGTTGTTATGAGTGGTGACTATGTGCAGCGGGGGAACACCTGCAATCATGCCTAAAAGGATACGTGCAGAGATGGCACTGATGTGTGGTGCTGGAGCTGTCTTTGAACTTCCGGTTTGTTATGCGACGGGATCTGCGGAGCTTTTTGCACTTGGATCCGTATCTCTTTTAGAGTCTCTTGGAATTGTTGATTCTATCTGTTTTGGCAGTGAATGTGATGATCTCCCAATCTTGGAACAGCTTGCAGAACTACTTCTTGAAGAACCTGAAGCCTACCAGATTCTGTTGAAAGATTATCTGAAACAAGGGATGTCTTTTCCACGCGCCAGACAGGAAGCAATTCTTTCTTATACAGAAGATCCTCGGTTTGCAGAGATTTTAAGAAATCCGAACAATATTTTGGGATTGAATATTTGAAAGCAATCAAAAACTTGGAAGCAGGATGGAACCTTATACGATTGCAAGGCGTGGTGCACAGTATCATGATGAAGAACTGGACAGTGATTACAGTTCCGCTACGGCAATTCGTTCACTGCTTGCTTATTCAAGTTCATCTTTCAATACAGAACCAGTAGAAGGAAATTACGATGAGCTTTCGTTTTCGGGAATACTGTCAGAGTTGGAAAACCAGGTTCCAAAATGTTGTCTGGAACTTTTGAAGGATTATCATAAAGTACAGTATCCGATTTCACAGAATGATTTTTCTCTGATTTTGAAATATAAACTGTTAAATAAACAGCCAGAAAAGTCTGGTTCGATATGTGGATGTCTCTCCGGAGATTGCATCCAGAATTGCGAATCAGTTAAATAACTTTTTTTAAATTATAAACAGTTCTGTGATTTGTTAAAAAAGCACGAGAACTTACGCAGACCCGAGTTAACCGGGCATTGCTTCATATTATGCTTGGAACGAAAAAGGCAAATGTGGAAGAATATATTGACAATGGCTATCATATGTATGCACGTCTGCTTGGTTTTCGAAAAGACAATGCAAAGCTTTTGACAGCTATGTCGAAGGAAAGCAGTCTTCCGGTTTTGACGAAAATGTCTGAAATTGACGATCTTCCGGAACTTGGTCAGAAAATGCTCAGACATGATATGCTTGCTTCAAATCTGTATACCTCAGTGGTGACAGATAAGTTTAAGACGGCGTTTCAGAATGAATATAAGCAAGGGGTTTTGAAGGTGTAAATTTTAATACGAGCCAGAACAGTTGCCGTGAGAGGTGACTGTTCTGGCTCGTAATGTTCTTGGCAAAAAAAACAATGTTTGATAAAATTGTAACAATCTTACAAATATCCTATTACAAAGTTCGGATTGTATTTGAAAATGCACATAAAATGACTTGTATACAAAAAAACGATTGAGTTATAATAGGACTAAGTGAGATAAAAAGAAAGTGGCATTAAATCATGGGATTTATTGATGAAATCAAGCAAGAGCGAAAGCTTGCAAAAAGACAATCGTTCTTCCGGAGACAGAGGACGAAAGAACTTACAAAGCAGCAGAGACAGTACTGAAAGAAGGACTCGCTGATCTGGTGCTTGTAGGAAGCAAAGAGGAGATTGAAAAGAACAAAGGTACATACGACATCTCCGGTGCAACAATCGTAGATCCTGCAACAGATGCAAGAACAGAAGGATATATTGCAAAACTTGTTGAGTTAAGACAGAAAAAACGGGAATGACTCCTGAACAGGCAAAAAGAACTGCTTCTTAGCAATTACTTATACTATGGTGTAATGATGGTTAAGATGGGTGATGCAGACGGAATGGTATCCGGAGCATGCCACTCTACAGCAGATACACTTCGTCCATGCCTTCAGATCCTGAAGACAAAACCGGGAACAAAGCTCGTATCCGCATTCTTCCTTATGGTAGTACCGAACTGCGACATGGGAGCAAATGGAACATTTATCTTTGCTGATGCAGGACTTGAGCAGAATCCAGATCCGGAGAAACTTGCGAACATCGCTATTTCATCCGCAGATTCTTTCAAACTGCTTGTTGAGAAAGAGCCAGTTGTTGCTATGCTTTCTCACTCAACAAAGGGAAGTGCTAAGCATGCAGATGTAGATAAAGTTGTTGAGGCAACAAAGATCGCTCAGGAACTCGCACCAGAACTTGCTCTTGACGGAGAACTTCAGCTTGATGCAGCTATCGTTCCATCCGTCGGAGAATCTAAAGCACCGGGAAGCAAGGTTGCAGGACATGCTAACGTACTTGTATTCCCAGACCTTGATGCTGGTAATATTGGATACAAACTTGTTCAGAGACTTGCTAAAGCAGAAGCTTACGGTCCTCTGACACAGGGAATCGCCGCTCCGGTTAACGACCTTTCCCGTGGATGCAGCGCTGAAGATATCGTAGGTGTTGTAGCTATCACAGCTGTACAGGCACAGGCTGAATAATTGTAATTGTTTACAGATTTTTTAAAATAGTTACGGGTAATTAAAAGAAACAAAGAGGGTAGTGTGAGCTGCTCTCGGATAATAATAAGGTTTTTTCAGGAGGAAAAAAGAAAATGAACGTATTAGTAATCAACTGCGGAAGCTCATCTCTGAAATTCCAGCTGATCAACGCTGAGACAGAGAAGGTACTTGCAAAAGGACTTTGTGAGAGAATTGGAATCGACGGACGTCTGACATATCAGCCGGCTGGCGGAGAAAAAGAGAAATCTGATCTGGCTATGCCAACTCATACAGAAGCAATTCAGTTTGTAATTGATGCTTTGACAAATGAGAAGACAGGAGTTGTTAAGAGCCTTGATGAGATCGGAGCAGTTGGACACCGTCTCGTACATGGTGGAGAGAAGTTTGCTTCATCTGTAGTAATCACAGACGAAGTAAAGAAAGCAGTAGAAGAGTGTAATGATCTTGCACCGCTTCATAACCCGGCAAACTTGATCGGTGTTGCAGCATGTGAGAAACTGATGCCAGGAACACCTATGGTTGCAGTATTTGATACAGCTTTCCATCAGACAATGCCGGAGAAGGCTTATATGTATGGACTTCCATATGAGTACTATGAGAAATACAAAGTAAGACGTTACGGTTTCCACGGAACAAGCCACAGCTTCGTATCTAAGAGAGCAGCAGAAGTAATGGGAAAATCTTACGATGAAGTAAAGACAATTGTATGCCACCTCGGAAATGGATCCAGTGTAAGTGCTGTTCTTAACGGAAAATGTGTAGATACTTCTATGGGACTTACTCCACTTGAAGGACTTGTAATGGGAACACGTTCAGGTGATATCGATCCTGCAATCATGGAGTTCATTGCTAAGAAAGAGAACCTTGACATTGAAGGTGTTATGGAAGTACTGAACAAAAAGTCTGGTGTATTTGGAATTTCAGGCGGACTTTCAAGTGACTTCCGTGACCTGACAGACGCTATGAATGCCGGAGATAAGAAAGCTAAGATCGCTATGGATGTATTCTCATACAGAGTAGCAAAATACATCGGATCTTACGCTGCAGCTATGAATGGTGTAGATGACATCGTATTTACAGCTGGTATTGGTGAGAACGATGATTATGTAAGAGAAGAAGTATGTAAATACCTTGGATACCTTGGAGTAGACTTCGATTCAGAAGTGAATAAAGGACTCAGAGGAAAAGAAGCTGAGCTTACAAAAGAAGGATCAAAGGTTAAAGTATTCGTTATTCCTACAAACGAAGAGCTTGCAATCGCCCGTGAGACATTAGCGCTTGTAAAATAATTGAAGAAATCTTAATTTGAGAAAGTGTATACGATAGTGATCTGTAAAGATTATATCGTATATGAGCGCAGGACTGAGGTGCCAAGAAGAGCAGTTCAGTCCTGCTTTTGCGCATATGAAGAAACAAAAATGTATCCAATACATTTTGCTCTTCATAATATTTTTGATAGAAATTATAAATATCTGTTGACAAACATTTTTTCCATGATATAATAATTTAGGTATGAATAGGAGAAATACATTATGTTAATTAACCTATCAGACGTTTTGTCAGACCAGCATAAGACGGTTGAAGAAACTGTGCGGCTGGAGATGGAAGAGATCCGGTTACAATCCGGAACCTACCCCATTATCAGCAAGGAGCCGGTTCATGTTAAAGTAGAGCATATAAGGGGAAAAGAACTGCTCATCACAGCTGAGACCAGATTGAGTGTCATGATTCCATGTGACCGTTGTCTGGAGGATGTGAAACGGGAGTTTGAACTGAATTGTGTGAAACATGTGGACGTAGGCCTCTCCGACGCAGAACTGACAGAGGAGCTGGATGAATCAAACTTTATTGACGGATATCATCTTGACGTGGACAAACTGCTCTTTCATGAGATTTTGTCGAGCTGGCCGACGAAAGTACTTTGCAGGGAAGACTGCAAGGGATTATGCAATGTATGCGGTCAGAATTTAAATACGGGGTCTTGTAACTGTGAAGATACAGGGCTTGATCCGAGAATGTCAGTTGTCCGTGACTTATTTAAGAATTTTAAGGAGGTGTAACCTATGTCAATCTGTCCAAAGAATAAATCTTCAAAAGCAAGAAGAGATAAAAGAAGAGCTAACTGGAAGATGAGCGCACCGAATCTGGTGAAATGCAGCAAGTGCGGCGAGCTTATGATGCCACACCGTGTATGTAAGGCGTGTGGATCTTACAACAAGCGCGAGATCGTTTCAGTTGACTAATGATCAATAAGATATTGAGTGTACTGCGAACAGAACACTTGAGGGCGTAAAAACTTTGTGTTTTACGCCTTTTTTTCATTGATTTTTATACTGATATCCAGTAGAATAATTTCAGTAGCGCAAGGAGGAAATGATATGTCAGAGATTACAAGGGTTGCTCTTGATGCCATGGGTGGAGACAATGCACCAAGAGAGATTGTAAAAGGTGCCGTAGAGGCAGTGCGGAAGAGAAAAGATATCAAGGTACTGCTGACAGGTAAGGAAGATGTGATTCGCAAGGAACTCTCCGCTTATACGTATCCTGAGGAGCAGATTGAGATTGTGAATGCTACAGAGGTTATTGAGACGGCAGAACCTCCGGTGAAAGCAATCCGTGGTAAGAAAGATTCATCCATTGTTGTTGCGATGAAGATGGTGAAGAAAGGGGAAGCAGATGCTTTTGTATCTGCAGGAAGTTCAGGAGCTGTTCTTGTTGGAGGACAGGTTCTTGTAGGCAGGATCAAAGGTGTTGAAAGACCACCGCTTGCACCACTGATTCCTACATTAAAAGGTGTTTCACTTTTGATCGATTGTGGAGCTAATGTAGACGCGCGCCCATCTCACCTGGTACAGTTTGCAAAGATGGGATCCATTTATATGGAAAGCGTTATGGGAAAGAGGAATCCGACAGTTGGTATCGTGAATATCGGTGCTGAAGAAGAGAAGGGAAATGCGCTGGTGAAAGAGACATTCCCACTGTTAAAAGAATGTCCTGACATCAATTTCATTGGAAGTGTTGAGGCACGAGATATTCCTTACGGAGCAGCAGATGTTATTGTCTGTGAAGCATTTGCAGGTAATATTATTCTGAAGCTTTATGAGGGTGTTGCAGGAGCACTGCTTAAGAAAGTGAAGAAAGGAATGCTTTCTTCTTTGCGTAGTAAGATAGGGGCACTGCTTGTGAAACCTGCTTTAAAGGGCGTACTGAAAGATTTTGATACAAGTGAGTATGGCGGCGCACCGCTTCTTGGCCTGAACGGACTTGTAGTAAAGACACATGGAAGTTCAAAGTCAAAGGAGGTATGCAACTCAATCATTCAGTGTGTTGCATTTAAGGAGCAGAAGATCAATGAGAAGATAAAAGAGGCAATTCAACAGGAGACCCTGGAAGAAAAGAAAGAAGTCGAATAAGACAGGAGGAGTTTTACAATGACAGAATTTGAAAAATCTGCAGGCAATTATTGCGGACGTACTTAAATGTTTCACCGGAGACAATCACACCGGATACTACATTCGTAGATGATCTTGGAGCTGACTCTCTGGATATTTTCCAGATCATTATGGGAATTGAAGAAGATTTTGACATCGAGATCGATAACGAAGAGGCAGAGAAGATCACAACAGTGCAGGATGCTGTTGATCAGATCCAGAAAAAGAAGGCTAATGAATAATCAGATAGTGAGATGAAAAGCCCGTTTGGGCTTTTTCGTTTATTAACACGAAGGAGGCCATTTAAATGGACAGAGTAAAAGAACTGGAACAAAAGATCGGATATGTGTTTAAAGACAAAAGCCTGATCGAACGTGCATTGATGCATAGTTCTTATACAAATGAGAAACATTTGAAGAAATATGAGTGCAATGAACGCCTGGAGTTTCTTGGAGATGCAGTATTGGAATTGGTATCAAGTGCTTATTTATTTAATGAATTTCCAAAGGTATCTGAGGGAGAACTGACAAAGACACGTGCAAGTATGGTATGTGAACCGTCTCTGGCAATGTGTGCAAGAGATATCGGACTTGGAGATTACCTGCTTCTTGGAAAAGGAGAAGAGGCGACCGGTGGAAGAAAAAGAGATTCTATCACATCTGATGCGATGGAAGCATTGATCGGTGCTATCTATCTCGACGGTGGTTTTACTAATGCAAAAGAGTTTATCCATCATTTTATTTTGACAGATTTAGAGGATAAAAAACTCTTTTATGATAGTAAAACGATCTTACAGGAGATCGTGCAGGCGAATATGACGGGGAATGTAAGTTATGAACTGATTGATGAACAGGGACCGGATCATAATAAGATTTTCGAAGTGGAAGCAAGAATCGGGGGAAAAGCCTGGGGACGTGGAAAAGGAAGCTCGAAGAAGTCAGCAGAACAGCAGGCAGCTTATGAGGCAATTCTGAATCTCAGAAAGAAAAAGTAAAGAGGACTTTATGTATTTAAAGAGTATAGAAGTGCAGGGATTCAAATCTTTTGCCAATAAGATTAAATTTGAATTTCATAACGGAATTACAGGTATTGTAGGACCGAATGGAAGTGGTAAGAGTAATGTCGCTGATGCCGTCCGCTGGGTTCTTGGAGAGCAGAGAGTGAAGCAGCTGCGTGGAGGCACCATGCAGGATGTGATTTTCTCGGGAACCGAGAACCGGAAGCCACTTAGTTATGCTTCGGTTGCAATCACACTGGATAATTCAGATCATAAACTTCCGGTAGAGTACGAAGAAGTCACTGTTACACGTAAATTGTACAGATCCGGAGAGAGTGAGTATCTGATCAATGGTTCAGCCTGCAGACTGAAAGATATCAATGAGATGTTCTATGATACAGGTATCGGTAAAGAAGGCTATTCGATAATCGGTCAGGGACAGATTGATAAGATCTTAAGCGGCAAGCCGGAAGAGAGAAGAGAACTTTTTGATGAGGCCGCCGGAATTGTAAAATATAAGAGAAGAAAGTCCCTTTCTTTGAAAAAGCTGGAGGATGAACGGCAGAATCTTACCCGTGTGAATGATATTCTTGCAGAGCTTGAGAAACAGATCGGTCCCTTGGAAAGACAGTCAGAGACAGCCAGAATCTATCTGAAGATGAAAGAAGAATTAAAAACCATATGACATTAATATGTTTTTGCTGGAGGAAGAGCGGCTGCAGGAGCGTATTCGTGAAGTCGGTGGGAAATATGAGATTGCTTCTCAGGAGATGCAGGAATCAAATGCCCGTTATGAGAAGATGAAAGCGGAATACGAGGCAATCGAGGAAGAAGTAGATCAGATTGATCTTGCAATTGAAAGCTGCGAAGAACCAGATGAATGAGACGAATCTTTTAAAGCAACAGCTGGAAGGCCAGATCAATGTCCTGAAAGAGCAGATTAATACAGCCCGTATGAATGATGAGCATTATGATCATCGCCTGAGTACGATCGTCAGTGAGATAGATACAAGGCAGCAGCAGAAAATGAGAGCTTAGAAGAAGAGAAGAAAAGAATTTCAGAACAGTTAGAATCAGCCAGTGGACAGGATACGGAAGCACAGCAGAGTTTAATTGAGATTCAGTCAAAGATTGCAGAACACAGTACTGAAATTGAGCAGAAGAAGCGGGAGATCATGGATCTGCTTGGAAATCGTGCTTCAACAAAAGCTAAGATTCAGCATTTTGATACGACGAAAGAACAGATCCAGACACGGAAGGCTGTCGTTGCCAGAAATATTCTTGAGAATTTCGACGGTAGCAGAAGGACAGAACAACAGACTTAAGAAGTATGAAGAAGAACTTGGTCAGATCCGTGAGCGCATTCAAACCTATAAGGATAAGATTTCCCTGAACGAACAGGAACTTGGCAAGCTTCAGAATGAGCTGAAAGAGAAGCAGGAAAAGTTACGGATCGGACAGACCGCTTATCACAGAGAGTCTTCCCGTCTGGAGTCATTAAAGAATATTACAGAGCGCTATGACGGATATGGTAACAGTATCCGAAAGGTAATGTCGAATAAAGAACGTGAGAAAGGTCTGATCGGTGTTGTAGCGGATATCATTAAGGTCGATAAGGAATATGAGATCGCTATTGAGACAGCGCTTGGAGGAAGTATTCAGAATATTGTTACAGATAATGAAGATACAGCCAAGCGTATGATTGATTTCCTTAAGCGTAATAAATTCGGAAGGGCAACATTTCTTCCGCTGACAAGTATGCATGGCGGCGGAGGAATCAGGAATCCGGAAGCACTCAAAGAGCCGGGCGTGATCGGACTTGCGAATACATTGATCCATGTGGAATCAAGATTTGACGGACTGGCAGATCAGCTGCTTGGGCGTACGATCGTAGTAGACCACATCGATCACGGAATCGCAATTGCGAGAAAATACCGCCAGTCTCTGCGTCTGGTCACATTGGAAGGTGACCTGATCAATCCGGGCGGATCCATGACAGGTGGTGCATTTAAGAATTCAAGTAATCTGCTGAGCAGACGCCGCGAAATCGAAGAATTTGAAAAGACGGTTGCTATGCTCAAGTCTGACATGGATGTGCTGGAAAAAGAAGTTACAGAGGCGAAGAACCGTCGTGCAGCATGCTATAGTGTAATCGATGAAGTACAGGAACATTTAAGAGAAGAATCGGTGCTGGAGAATACTGCACGAATGAATGTTGCGCAGGTACAGAGAGAACAGTTAGAATCAAAACAGCGTTACGAAGGATTTCTGAAAGAACAGAAAGCATTGCTTCAGGAGTTGGATGAAATCAATGAGAATGAAGATTCTATCCAGATGGAACTTGAGACATCAGAGAAGTTGGAAAAAGAACTGAATGAACAGATTGAAGCTTTGCAGATGCAGTTGGAGAAAGAAAGAGAGGATGAGGCTGTCCAGATGAAACAGTCTGAGGAAGTCCATCTCTCACTGGCAGGCCTGGATCAGCAGAAAACCTTTATTGTAGAAAATATTTCCCGTATAGATGAGGAAATCACCAGATATGAAAAAGAGCAGGAAGAACTTGCCGAAAATCGTGGAGATGTATCTGAGGAAATTCTGCAAAAAGAAAATGAAATCGAAGGACTCAGGAAAACGATTGAAGATTCAAAAGAACTGTTTACAGAGATTGGTGAAGAGATTAAAGTACAGAGTAAAAAACGCGAAGAACTGAATCAGAAGCACAGAGATTTCTTACGACAGAGAGAAGAACTTGCAAAGCATGTGTCAGATCTTGATAAAGAATGTTTCCGTCTGAACAGCCAGAAAGAAGGCTATGAGGAAGCGTCAGAGAAGCAGATGAATTATATGTGGGAAGAGTATGAACTCACTTACAATCACGCGAAAGAACTTCGTAATGAGACACTGACAGATCTGGCATTGATGAAGAAAAAGATTCAGGAACTTAAGAATGAGATCCGAAAGCTTGGTTCGGTCAATGTCAATGCAATTGAGGATTACAAAAATGTATCTGAGCGTTATACATTCTTAAAAGGTCAGCATGATGATCTTGTAGAGGCAGAAGCATCTCTTGAACAGATTATTGAAGAATTAGATGTGGCGATGCGCAAGCAGTTTACAGAACAGTTTGCAAGAATTGCGACAGAGTTCAATGATGTATTCCGTCAGCTTTTTGGAGGCGGAAAGGGATCATTGGAATTACAGGAGGATGTGGATATTCTTGAGGCAGGAATACGCATCATCGCACAGCCACCAGGAAAGAAACTGCAGAATATGATGCAGCTTTCAGGTGGAGAGAAGGCGCTGACTGCAATTGCATTACTATTTGCAATCCAGAATCTGAAGCCATCTCCGTTCTGTCTCCTTGATGAGATTGAAGCGGCACTGGATGACAACAATGTAGATCGTTATGCGAAATATTTACATAAGCTGACAAAATATACACAGTTCATTGTCATTACCCACAGACGTGGTACAATGGCAGCAGCAGACCGGTTGTATGGAATTACCATGCAGGAAAAAGGAGTATCTACACTTGTTTCTGTGGATCTGTTGGAAGATGATCTGGAAAAATAAACCTGTTTTTATTGTAAACAGGGTATTAAGAGAACAGGAGGCTGAAAAATTGGGAGAAGAAAAAAAGGGGTATTTTTTAAACGACTTGTATCCGGTCTGACAAATGACAAGAGATAATATTGTGTCCGGCATGGACAGTATTTTCCATGGATTTTCAAAGATTGATGATGACTTTTATGAAGAACTGGAAGAAACTCTGATCATGGGAGATCTTGGTGTCAGAGCAACAATGGACATTATTGAAGATTTAAAGGTTAAAGTAAAAGAGCAACATATCAAGGAACCGATTGAATGTAGACAGCTTGTGATCGACAGTATTCGTGAACAGATGGATGTCGGAGAGACAGCATATGAGTTTGAGAATCGTCAGAGTGTGGTTTTCGTGATCGGAGTAAATGGTGTTGGTAAAACAACAACGATCGGTAAACTTGCAGGAAAGCTGAAAGCACAGAATAAGAAAGTGATCCTTGCGGCGGCAGATACATTCCGTGCGGCAGCAGGAGAGCAGTTAAAAGAATGGTCCAACCGTGCCGGTGTTGAGATGATCGGCGGTCAGGAAGGTGCAGATCCGGCATCAGTTGTATATGATGCGGTTGCTGCTGCGAAAGCGAGAAGGGCAGATGTACTTCTGTGCGATACAGCCGGAAGACTTCACAATAAGAAGAACCTGATGGAAGAGCTTAAGAAGATCAATCGTGTGATTGACAGAGAGTATCCGGATGCGTTCCGTGAGACGCTGGTTGTGCTGGATGCAACGACAGGACAGAATGCACTTGCCCAGGCAAAGGAATTCAATGAAGTAACGGATATAACAGGAATTGTTCTGACAAAGATGGATGGAACAGCCAAAGGAGGAATTGCAGTAGCAATCCAGTCTGAACTTGGTATCCCGGTAAAATATATCGGTGTAGGAGAAACAATTGATGACTTGCAGAAATTTGACTCAGAGGAGTTCGTAAACGCGTTGTTTTACAGAGAGGAAGAAAGACCATGATGACATTAGAGAAATTTGAAGAAGCTAGCGAACTGGTAAAAAAAGGTGACAAATCCTACAAAACTCATTTACAGTGAATACTTAAGTGCACAGACAGGAGCAAAGGTTTATTTAAAACCGGAAAATATGCAGCACACAGGAGCTTATAAGATCCGTGGTGCATATTACAAGATCAGCACACTGACAGACGAAGAAAGAAGCCGTGGACTGATCACAGCATCAGCAGGAAATCATGCACAGGGCGTTGCATTTGCAGCAAAACAGTTTGGATGCAAAGCTACGATTGTTATGCCTACAGTTACACCGCTGATCAAAGTAAACCGTACAAAAAGCTTTGGAGCAGATGTAGTACTTCATGGTGATGTTTATGATGATGCTTACGCATATGCATGTAAACTTGCAGAAGAGAACGGATATACATTCGTTCATCCGTTTAATGACCTTGATGTCGCTACAGGTCAGGGAACAATCGCAATGGAGATCGTTCAGGAACTCCCGACTGTAGATTATATCCTTGCACCAATCGGTGGAGGCGGACTGATCACAGGTATTTCCACACTTGCCAAGATGCTGAATCCAAAGATCAAAGTAATCGGTGTAGAGCCGTCAGAAGCGGCCAGTATGACAGCAGCCCTGAAAGCAGGAGAGCCTGTAGAACTTCCATCTGCAAATACAATCGCAGACGGAACAGCTGTAAAAGAAGTTGGAGATAAAGTTGTTCCTTATGTGAAAGAGAATGTAGATGATATTCTTCTCGTAGATGATGATGAACTGATTGGTGCATTCCTTGACATGGTAGAAAACCATAAGATGATCGTAGAAAATTCAGGACTTCTTTCCGTAGCTGCATTAAAGCAGATGGACATCAAAGGAAAGAAAGTAGTCTGTGTATTAAGTGGTGGAAATATGGATGTTATCACAATGTCCTCGATCGTCCAGCACGGATTGATCCAGAGAGACCGTATCTTCTCCGTATCCGTACTCCTTCCGGATAAGCCGGGTGAACTCGCACGTGTGGCGCAGAAAGTCGCAGACGTACAGGGTAACATCATTAAGCTGGAGCATAACCAGTTTGTAAGCACAAACAGAAACGCAGCAGTAGAGCTTCGTATCACAATGGAAGCATTCGGAACAGATCATAAGAAGAAGATTCTGGATGCACTTGATAAGGCTGGATTCAGACCAAAACTGATCAGTGCGAAGCTGTACTAATGGGTGTGTGTTTGTTTAACTTGGATTTTGAGAGTTGAAACAATCAGTTTTGTGGGAAAAGGGAACGCAAGGCCAGCCCTGCTATTATCACGAGCACCGGCCCGCTTTACCTCATCCCTTTGAAAGTATGTAACATAAGAGCCAGAACAGTTACCGTGTGTGGTGCCTGTTCTGGCTCTTACTAACATACTGAACAAAGTGTATTCGGAACGCTCCTGCCTTACATGTGCTCGTGGCAACAGCAGGACTGTCCTTGCTTACATATTCCAAATGGGATATTTAATTCCAATCAGACAAATCCAGAAAACAAATCACAGAATCTGTAGATAAACGTAAACGGATGTTTTATCGACTAAGATAATCGTCCCCCTTTTTTACGCACGTACTAAGTTTGTATTTTGTTTTCTGGATTCGTTCCACTTGGAACAGGTACTACTCATT
>ENA-OQHD01000280-OQHD01000280.1-human-gut-metagenome-genome-assembly--contig:-NODE-280-length-20684-cov-3.649462_pt1 | contig 20684 bp, 25 predicted proteins | sample MGYA00242560_ERZ504711 | MGnify/ENA primary metagenome ERZ504711 (study PRJEB26092, sample SAMD00036198) | human gut metagenome | host: Homo sapiens | study: EMG produced TPA metagenomics assembly of...
GATGGAAAAGCCGCTCTCCGTGCCGAAATACCGATCGGTGATCGGGGCGAGCAGTGTCTGGATATCCGTGATCGAGAGGATGTTTTTAAAGTAGTAAATAAAAACCAGAAGCATCATGTGCTCCGGCGAATATTTCTTTTTGACCGGCGGCGGGAGCAGCTTGTTTTTTTGCATAGTTGTTGATCATTGTTTTTGTCAGAACCTTATCGGACTCGAAGCGGCGCGAAGAAGCGAGCTGTGCGTCCATAAAGGTCGTGACCTGGTCCATATACAAAGCAATGTTCGGGATTTCCCCCGGGCGGATGCCTTCGAGAGAATCCAGTGAATTCAGTAAATCATGAAGAATTTTATCTGAGTCTATCGTCATTTGTTATCACCTCACGGTTCCCATTATATAGTTTTTAATACCAGATAGCAAGGACTTTGCGAAAAAAGTTTCCATGATAAAAATGCAACGTATGTTCGTTCTTACTTGTAACCGGGGCGGATTTGTTATATACTGAGATGCATGTGAAAAGATTCGAAGCAGATGAAGGAGAAAGAACATGAATCAGACAGAAACAGGATTAAACCCGATGCAGATGGAAGCTGTGGAGCACACCGAAGGGCCGCTTCTGATCCTTGCAGGTGCCGGTTCGGGAAAGACGAGGGTACTGACGCACCGCATCGCCTCCCTGATCAGGGACAAAGGCGTCAATCCGTGGAATATTATGGCGATCACTTTTACGAACAAGGCCGCCGGAGAAATGCGTGAGCGTGTCGATAAAATCGTGGGATACGGATCGGAGCGGATCTGGGTCAGCACCTTCCATTCCAGCTGCGTGCGGATTCTGCGCCGCCATGCTGAACGTCTGGGATACGCCAACAATTTTGCAATTTACGATACCGATGACCAGAAATCGCTGATCAAGGACATCATGAAACGGCTCCAGATGGATCCGAAACTGTACCGCGACCGTGCGATCATGGCGGCAATTTCGTCCGCAAAGGATGAGATGATTGAGCCGGACCAGTACCGGATTGACGCGGGAATCGACTGGAAGCTGCAGAAGTATGCGGCAGTTTATGCGGAGTATCAGGCAGAGTTAAAGAAAAACAATGCGATGGACTTCGATGATCTGCTGGTACAGACCGTAAAATTATTCCAGCAGTTCCCGGAAGTGCTCGACTATTATCAGGAGCAGTTCCGCTATATCATGGTCGATGAGTATCAGGATACCAACACGGTTCAGTTCCGCTTTGTGAGCCTTCTGGCGGCAAAATACCGCAATCTCTGCGTTGTCGGCGATGATGATCAGTCGATCTACAAATTCCGCGGGGCGAATATTGAAAATATTCTGAGTTTTGAGCATGTATTCCCGGATGCGAAGGTCATTAAACTGGAGCAGAATTACCGTTCCACGCAGAATATTCTGAATGCGGCAAATGAAGTGATTGCGAATAACCAGGGACGAAAAGCAAAACGCCTGTGGACAGAGAACCCGGAGGGTGACCTGATCGATCTGCGGCAGTTCCAGAGCGGTTTTGAGGAGGCGGAGTACGTGGCAGGAGAAATCACGCGCGGCGTCCGCACGGAGGGAAAGAAGTACCGTGATTATGCAATTCTCTACCGTACCAACGCACAGTCCCGTCTTTTTGAGGAGAAACTGCTGCTTGCAAATGTTCCATATAAAATCGTGGGCGGTGTCAACTTCTATGCGAGACGCGAGATCAAGGATCTGCTGGCGTATCTGCGTGTGATCGAGAACCCGGAGGATGACCTTGCGGTACTGCGTATCATCAACGTTCCGCGGCGCGGTATCGGAGCGGCGACGATCAACAAAGTGCAGGACTGGGAGGCAGAGCAGGGCATCCGTTTCTACGATGCGCTTCTCGAGGCCGAGTATGTGCCGGGGCTGATGCGGTCTTTAAATAAGATTAAATCCTTCACGTCCTTTTTGACAGGTACTCCGCGCGAAAGCAGATTATCTGTCGGTCAAAGAGCTGCTGAATGAAATCATCGAGGAGACCGGCTATGTAGCAGATCTGCAGGCGGAGGGAACCGAAGAAGCGGCAGCCCGCATCGAGAACATCGACGAGCTGATTTCAAAGATTGCGGATTATGAGGAGAGCGCCGAACAGCCATCTCTCGGTGGTTTTCTGCAGGAGGTTGCGCTGGTGTCTGATATCGACTCGGTGGATGAGGAGAGCGATTACGTGCTGTTGATGACACTGCATTCCGCAAAAGGACTGGAGTTCCCGAACGTATTCCTTGCCGGCATGGAGGATGGTATTTTCCCGAGCTACATGACGATCACCGGAGATGATCCGTCGGAGCTGGAGGAGGAGCGCCGTCTCTGCTACGTGGGCATCACGCGTGCGATGCAGCATCTGACATTGACGTGTGCGCGCCAGAGAATGATCCGCGGCGAAGTGCAGTACAACAAGATGTCCCGTTTTGTCAAAGAGATTCCGCGGGAGCTGATTTCCCTGGAGCGGGAGCGCGGGGAGATCGAAGACCGGAAGCCGAAGATGGACATTCCGACGAGAGGCAGCGTCTATGCGGCGATGAAGCAGGCATTCCGCGAGAAGCCGCAACAGGCGAAAACCTTCAGCGCGCAGAAGGCGACGAAACTCGATTACGAAATCGGGGATACGGTGCGCCATATCAAGTTCGGTGTCGGCATCGTCACGGATATCGTGGACGGCGGAAGAGATTATGAAGTTACCGTCAACTTCGACCAGGCTGGTACGAAGAAAATGTTTGCTTCGTTTGCAAAACTGAAAAAGTTATAAGGAGAACGAGAGCGTGTCGGAAAACAAAATTCCGGCACGCTCTTTTTTCGACTGATGCGTCAGACGCTCAGGTGGTAATCAGGGTGGAATAGCCGTCGCGGCGCAGGCGGCGTTCCATCAGAATGGCATTTCCGAGCTGGCGGTAAGCGCCGACCTGGACCTTGAAAAAGCCGTCCTCGGCGAGAAGAAAAGCGGGATAGCCCTGGTCGAGAAGGTCGTAAAGCATACGGTCGGCATTCTGGCGGATGCGGAAAAGGCCGGTCTGGACACGGTAGAAGGTTTCCGGTGTGTCGGAAGGATTTTCCTGTTCCGGCGGCGTGGGACGGGGCGAAGCGGAAGCAGTGACGGTATCCGCTGTTGAAACGGACGGACGGGCGGCTTCCGTTTCCGCAGCGCGCCGGTCAGCCTCCGTGACCGTCTCGAGATCCAGCGTTCCAAGCACTGCATCCGCGATGGCGCGGGCGATTTTTTCCTGCTTTTCATCGTAGAGCGTATTGTCCTGCTCATTGTTCAGAAAGCCGGTTTCAATCAGAAGAGCCGGCATTTTCGTCCGCCGCAGAACAACAAGCCCTGGCCGTGCCTTGACACCGAGATTCCGGAATCCCAGCTCCGAGAGCGCGCCGTTAATGTTTTCCTGCCATTGTCTGTTTGATGCCGGAGTTGTCATAGACAAGCGTTTCCACGCCGGTATACTGGTTCGGTTCCTCCGAAGAATTCCGGTGAAAAGAAATCAAAAAAGTCGGCATCCGCCTGATTGGCCATCTGCGCCTTTTCAAACGGCGTCTGATAAACATCGGTTGTGCGGGTATAAATGACAGAGACACCCTGCCGGGAAAGAAGCTCGCCGACCGCGATGGCGAGGGAAAGATTGTCATCCTTTTCCCTGCGTCCCTCATAGACAGCGCCCGGATCACTTCCCCCGTGTCCGGCATCGATTACGATAGTATAGGGCATAAGATCAAAGCTCCTGAAAATACGGTTCTACTTACGATATGAAGAAAGGACGAAAAGGTTATACTTTTTTTAGTTTTATTTCATTGTATCGTATACGGGCGGTGTGTTAGAATAGGAGATAACATTAGGAAAGTGTGTCAAAAAATCTGCGGAGGATACAAAAGACACACAGATGAGAGTGAGGATTTCATGAGAATTACAATATTCAGTCTGGGGGGACTGCTAGGGCAGTATGTGACCAACACGGCGCTTCTTCACGGCGCACAGGTGACCGCCTACGTGCCGGATGCAAAAGCGATCTGGCCGAGAAAAAATCTGACCGTGATTGAGGGAAGCCTTCAGAACCGGGAACGCGTGCTGGAGGCACTGCTGGAAGCGGATGCAGTCATCAGCGTGATGACTCCGATGCGTGTGAAACATGTAAAAGAAGAGGAGACACCGCTGGCTGACGGAAACGCGATGATTCTCTCGGCCATGAAGCAGCTTGGAAAAATCGCGGTTTGTGACGGTAGGCCATGTCTGCATTCATGCGTTTGGAGACTGCGAGGACAAATACCAGAGAATGAGTACGAAATTCATGCAGATTTTCTGGCCAGGTGTCTATAAAGATATGCAGAAGATGGGACAGGTTCTGGCACGGAGCGATCTGAACTGGACATTGGTGCGGACGTGTCCGGGAAGAGACGGGAAAGTGAAAAAGGTAGGGCAGAACTGCAGTATTTCGCTGGACGGCAGCCAGTTCCGGCCTGGATACTCGAGAGAGGCCCTGGCGGAATTTCTGTACGAGGCGGCCGCCGATCAGCAGATGTACAGCAGAAAAATTGCCCATTTTTTGACAGAGAGGGGTAAGAATGGATTTTTGCAATTTTATATGCACTGCAGCATCTTCACAATGCAGTGCTCGATCGGGTGATGGTGGGAATTACTTCGCTTGGAAATGCGGGATGGATCTGGATTGCGCTGACCGCCGTTTTCTTAATCCTTCCGAAATACCGGAAATGCGGTGTAAGAATGGCGATCGCGCTGATTTTAGATTTGATTTTATGTAATCTGGTGTTAAAGCCGCTGGCAGCGCGCCCGCGTCCGTGCTGGATTGACGAGCAGGTAAAGCTGCTGGTTGCCGCTCCGAAGGACTATTCCTTCCCATCGGGCCATTCGGCAGCTTCGTTTGCGGCGGCAGTCTCTATTTTTGTGATGCACAAAAAAGAAGGAGCTGCCGCACTGATTCTGGCCTGCCTGATTGCATTTTCCAGACTGTATCTGTTTGTGCATTTCCCGACCGATGTCCTAGCGGGAATTGCGGTTGGTTTTATCTGTGCTTTTCTGGCTGCGAAGATCCAGAACGGTTTTCTTCTTCATTCTCGAGGTCGATAAAACGGAACGAAAGCATCAGATACAGAATTTCATCCGGGCTGGAAAGATCAGATTCTAAAATTTCCTTGATCTTTTCCAGGCGGTAGAGCAGGGTACTGCGGTGGATAAAAAGCTCACGCGCCGTCTGGACGACATTGCAGTGGTTGTCCAGATAGCAGCGGAGCGTCCGCATATAGTCGCTGCCGGAGCTGTCGTCGTGCTCCTGCAGAAAGAGAAGTCTCTCATGGCACAGCATGTAGCCTGGGAGCTTTTTTGGTTGCCTGATCGAGAATGTAGTCAAACGAGATATCGTTGAACGGATGCATCCGCTTGTCCGGGTATTTTCGCGTGCCGAACTGCAGGGCGATTTTTGCCTGGATATACTGGCGGCGTAGATTCATGTGGCCGTTCATGCAGCGCGAAAAGCCGGCATTTAAGGAACTGTCCTCCACAAAGTGCACCATGCGTTCCATCAGATCGGTCATGGAAAAATCGGACAGCGTGAGGTTAAAGAACGCAACGATACCGCCGCCGTGCGGAAACGCAGAGCAGCCGGTCAGAATATTTTCCAGATAGGCGCAGACCGAGTTTGCCGTCAGGTTTTTCTGATCCATATCGGAGAGCTGCAGATAGAGGCAGCAGTAGGTGTGGCGGGAATGCCAGCCGAGCGCATCGAGAGCCTGGCTGACCGCAATATAGTCGGCCATCCGGTCGTCGAGGGCACGGAGCAGCACGGTGTGAAGCGACTGCGCCGGCGAGGTTTTCTGCATCACATTGTGCAGGAAGGCGTGATGGATCATTTCTGCAAGAAATTCAAGAAGAAAGCCTTCGGAATCAGAAAGATCCTTTTTCGTGTCGAGGAGCAGCAGGCGGTAGGCGCTCTGACCATGCTGCGTGATGTTGACGCAGAGGGAACCAAGTCCCGTTACGTGATCCGGAAAGCGGAACCATCCATCGAGATCGCGGACGGACGCGTATTCGCTGCTTTCTGTCAAGGAGAGCAGAAGCGGGCGCGTTGCATCGAGGGAGCCAAACACCTTCTCGGGAAAAAAGGAAGGTTCTTCGGACGCTGCGGCGATGATGGGAAAAATCCATGCCGACCACCATCAGCGGGTGGGCAAAAACAGGCAGGGAGAGATTTAAAAGATGCTGGATCGATTTTCCGTCGAGCCGTGCCTGCATCAGCTCCTTCTGCCAGGAATCGTACGTCCAGAAAAGCTCCTGCAGGAACGAAAAAACAGCGGATACGCTGCTTTTAACGGCGATCGAAACCGGAGCCGGAAGTTCCTCCGGCAGTTCTTCGGTACAGAGAAGAAAAAGGGAGCTGCTTTCTTCAGGGAGGGAGGAAAGAGAGCCGATCTGTTCTTCTGTGCAGAGAAAGACCCGGTGCGCAGTGGCTGCGGAGCTTGTCTGATAAAGAACAGGCAGTTCCAGTGTGCCGGAGAGCGGCAGGTTTTCCGGTGCAAGAACCGAAAAAGCGCTGCTTAGTTTATAAGCGAGAAATGCGGGGGAGAGCTTCATCGTATCATCCTCCCTGCGCGTGTCATATCGTAAAAATTCATAAAAAACCTCCTCAGAAATGAGTGACGTTCTGCGGACGAAACCGCGGTACTTTTTATTTTAGCAGAACCAAAAAGGTCTGTCAAGAAAGAAAAGACAGGGGTGCGGGAAATTTTTTACGGCGGCAACAAGTTAAGATTTTGTGAAGACAGTTGTGGTTTGCGGGGAAAACTGCTACAATATGGCTGATTTGGTTACTGTTCACTCAGCAGTGAAACACTTGCTGTTTCGCTGCGTAAGAATATGATTCAGGTGATTTGAAGTGGTTTTTTACAGAAGAAAAAGGAAGGTATGACTTTAATGTATCATATTATAGTAAATAAAAAATCGCGGTCGGGGCGCGGCGAGAAGCTGTGGCCGGTGATTGAGGGCGAGCTTGAGCGGCGCAGGACGGAATTTCGTGTATATCCGACAAAGTATCACGGAAGCGCACGGGAGACGGCAGCACGGCTGACCGCGAAAGGGGTATGGAATCCCGATGATGTCCTTCTGGCGATCGGCGGAGACGGTACGGCGAATGAGGCGGTCGATGGAATCACCAGCCTGTCGGATGTAAAGTTCGGTTATATTCCAACGGGAAGCGGCAACGATTTTGCGCGCGGTGCCGGAATTCCCTCCGATCCGCTGCAGGCGCTGGAAGCTGTGCTGAAAGGGGAGGAAAAGGAGATCAACATTGGAACGGCGCTTCTTGGCAGCCAAAAGCGGAGATTTCTCGTCAGCACCGGCATCGGTTTTGATGCAGGCATCTGCCACGAGGCGCTGGCATCAAAAATCAAGAATACGCTGAACCGGCTGCATCTGGGAAAACTTACGTATGTGATGATTGCACTGCGGCAGCTCTTTTATCTCGAACCGTTCACACTGGATGCAGCGCTGGAAAACGGAGAACACCGTTCGTTTGAAAATGTTCTTTTTGCAGTGGCAATGAATTTTCCGTACGAGGGCGGCGGCTTTTGCTTCTGCCCGGAGGCGGACGGGACAGATGATCTGCTCGACGTGATGGTGGTTTCCAATCTTGCCAAATGGAAAGTCAGCTATCTTCTGCCGATGGCGCTGTTTGGACGCCACACGGGATTTCCTGAGGTACATATGGAGCGGTGCAGCAGCCTTTCCTTTCAGACAGACCGCGCGGAACCGGTCCACCTGGACGGAGAATCGGGCGGACACCGCACGGAGGAAAGGATCGGACTTGGAAACGGAGCGTCTCCGCCTTTTGGGCGACTGGGTGAAAGAAGGGATGGAAAGATGATGTTCTGGATCATACTTTTTTGCAGTGCTTGCCGTCCTGGCAGCAGGTTATTTCTTTTCCATTCTGCCGGCTACATCGAGACGGCAGGAATGTCTGAAATTTGCGGAATGGAATTATGCGCACCGCGGTCTGTGGAACGCGGCGGAGGGAGTTCCGGAGAATTCTCTTCCGGCTTTTGCCCGCGCGGCGGAGCAGGGATATGCCATCGAGCTGGATATTCAGATAACAAAGGATGGACGGATTGTGGTGTTCCACGATGACACGATGAAGCGGATGTGTGGAAACGAGGGAAAAATCAGCGATTATACGTATGAGGAACTCCAGCAGTTCCATCTGGGCGACAGCACGGAAAAGATTCCGCTGCTTCGTGAGGTACTGCAGACGGTAGACGGCCGCGTGCCGCTTTTAATCGAAATCAAGATGCCGGGACTTTCCACGGCGGTCTGTGCGGGATTTCAGAAGGAGATGGAGGGGTACACCGGTATGTTCTGCATGGAATCCTTCAACAGCCTGGCCCTCCGCTGGTGCCGCCGCCACATGCCGCAGACGCTGCGCGGCCAGCTTTCCGGCCGTTTTTTCAAAGGATGATAAGGTGCATCTGATCCTGCGGATAATGGCGCGTCATCTGATGCTGAATTTATCGGGAAACCGGATTTTATCGCCTACGACCACCGCTACGCCGACTGCCCGGGCTTCCTGATCGACCGTATGCTGTTTCGGACACCGGCATTTGCATGGACGGTAAAAGATGAGCATGTATATAACCGGACACGGAAAAAATTCGACGCGGCGATCTTTGAACATTTCCATCCCAAGGACGGTTTTCAGAAACCGATGAATTGTTTCTTAAAAAGTAATAAAGCTTATTGACTTCGGTTTTCGGTGTGCTATAATTTCAGCAGGTTGAAGAGAAAAAGCCTCGTCAGAAAAGTGGAGGGAAACTATGAAGACAATAAAAAACTATAAGCATTTCTTCCGGTAGTGGTTTATGGTATTTTCTATCTGAAATGTTTTCAATATCTGGAAACGCACATTACGAAAGGATATCATCTGATTCATACTCCGTTTGATGATATGATTCCGTTCTGTGAGATTTTTTGTGATTCCTTATTTTATGTGGTTTGGATTTATTGCATGGTCTGTCCTTTATTTCGGCCTCTGCAACAAGAACCGCAGAGAATATTATCAGCTGATTATCAACCTGGGAATCGGAATGACGGCGTTCCTCGTGATCTCCTATCTGTACCCGAACGGCCAGAACCTGCGCCCGACGGTATTCCCACGGGAGAACATTTTCACGGATCTGGTCAGAGGCCTTTATCTGACAGACACACCGACCAACGTATTCCCAAGTATTCACGTATATAATTCCGTAGCCGTAGCTGTTGCCGTAGAACACAGCGAGCAGCTCAAAAACCGCCCGGTATTCCGAAACGTCTGCCTGGGCCTGACGGTGCTGATTGTGTTTTCGACCATGTTTTTAAAACAGCACTCCGTATCGGATGTGTGCTGTGCGCTTGTTATGAATGCGGGAACCTGTATGCTGCTGTACCGGCCGGCAAAGGCGGGGAATGCACTGCGGACACGGGAGAAAAAAGCGAAATATAGAATGTAAAAACGGAAACGGACGGCCCGCGCACCAGAAAGTGCGCGGGCCTGACGGTTTAGGACAGGAGAGAATGGGTGATGAGTGGGATGGTAGTGCAGAAAAAATGAAATGCGTCCGTCTATTAAGAAACAAAACTTATAAAACATATAAGATATATTAATTTCATTTATAAAGATAAATATGCTATTCTGTAAGTAACGAAAGATTGTCCCGTTTTTGGGGGCACTATGATTCAGACAAATGGAGGATAAAAAGTGAGTACAGTCAGACGCGTTTATGTGGAGAAAAAGGCCGGAATTTGCGATTAAGGCGAAAGATCTGAAGCATGAAATCAAGCACTATCTGAACATCCAGACCGTAACCAACGTACGGGAGCTGATCCGGTACGATGTAGAAAATATCAGTGATGAGACATATGAGAAAGCATGTAAAGTAGTCTTTGCAGAGCCGCCGGTTGATATCTGCTATCAGGAAGATTTCCCGCGTGCAGAAGGTGCGAGAGTATTTTCCGTAGAATTCCTTCCGGGACAGTTTGATCAGAGAGCCGATTCTGCCGTACAGTGCGTGCAGTTCTTAAAAGAAGACGAGCAGCCGATCATCCGCTCCGCCGTTACGTATGTTATCGAAGGAGAGATGACTGATGAGCAGTTTGACGCAGTCAAAGCACACTGCATCAATCCGGTAGACTCCAGAGAGACAGGACTTGAAAAACCGGAAACCCTCGTGACAAAATTTGAAGAGCCGGCAGACGTCAAAATCTTCGACGGATTCATCGACATGCCGGAGGCAGAATTAAAAGCCCTGTATGATTCCCTCGGCCTTGCCATGACCTTCAAAGACTTCCTGCATATCCAGAACTACTTCCGCGGCGAAGAAAAACGAAATCCATCCATGACCGAGATCCGCGTACTCGATACCTACTGGTCCGATCACTGCCGCCATACCACCTTCTCCACCGAGCTTACCAACGTGACCTTCGGCGAAGGCGACTACTACGAGCCGATGGAAAAAAAGCTACGACCGCTACTTAAGCGACCGTGAGGTACTCTACAAAGGCCGTGACGACAAATTCATCTGCCTTATGGACCTTGCCCTTCTGGCAATGAAAAAACTGAAATCCGAAGGAAAACTCGCAGATCAGGAAGAGTCTGATGAAATCAACGCATGCTCCATCGTCGTACCGGTAGATGTAGACGGAAAAGACGAAGAGTGGCTGATCAACTTCGAAAAACGAGACCCACAACCACCCGACCGAGATCGAGCCGTTCGGTGGTGCAGCAACCTGCCTTGGCGGTGCAATCCGTGACCCGCTTTCCGGCAGAACCTATGTATATCAGGCAATGCGTGTGACCGGAGCCGCAGATCCGACCCGTACCGCAGAGCGAGACACTCGAAGGAAAACTTCCGCAGAAAAAACTCGTAAGAGAAGCAGCACACGGCTACAGCTCCTATGGAAACCAGATCGGTCTTGCAACCGGCTATGTCAAAGAAGTTTACCATCCGGACTACGTGGCAAAACGTATGGAGATCGGAGCCGTCCTTGGAGCAGCACCGCGCCGTGCCGTTGTCCGTGAAAATTCCGATCCGGGCGATATCATCATCCTGCTCGGCGGCCGTACTGGAAGAGACGGCTGCGGCGGTGCAACCGGTTCCTCCAAAGTACATACGACAGAATCCATCGAGACCTGCGGTGCAGAGGTACAGAAAGGAAACGCACCGACTGAGCGTAAACTGCAGAGACTGTTCCGCCGCGAGGAAGTCAGCCTTCTGATTGAAAAAATGCAACGACTTCGGTGCAGGCGGAGTTTCCGTTGCCATCGGCGAGCTGGCACCGGGCCTTAAGATCAATCTGGACAAAGTACCGAAAAAATATGCCGGCCTCGACGGAACCGAGATCGCCATCTCCGAGTCCCAGGAGCGTATGGCCGTTGTCATCGACCCGAAAGACCGTGAGCAGTTCCTGAAATATGCCGCAGAAGAGAACCTGGAGGCAACCGAAGTTGCAGTCGTAACCGAGGACCCGCGTCTGGTACTCTCCTGGAGAGGAAAAGAGATCGTCAATATTTCCCGTGCATTCCTGGATACCAACGGAGCACATCAGGAGAATGATGTCTTCGTAGAGATTCCAAAAGCAGAGGACACCCCGTTAAAAAGAAGCGGTGACATTGCCGACGTGAAAGAAAAATGGCTGTCCACCCTGTCAGACCTCAACGCATGCTCCCAGAAAGGTCTTGTCGAGATGTTTGACTCCTCCATCGGAGCAGCCAGCGTGCTGATGCCGTACGGTGGAAAAGTATCAGCTGACTGAAACTCAGGCCATGGTTGCAAAAGTGCCGGTTCCGGATGGAAAAAGCCAACACCGTTACCATGATGAGCTACGGCTTTGATCCATACGTATCGAGCTGGAGTCCGTATCACGGAGCAGTCTATGCCGTAACCGAGTCCCTGTCCCGCATCGTGGCAGTCGGCGGCGATTACAGCAAAGTCCGCTTCACCTTCCAGGAATATTTCCGCAGAATGACTGAGGATCCGCACCGCTGGAGCCAGCCGTTCGCAGCACTTCTTGGTGCATACGACGCACAGATTGGCTACGGCCTGCCGTCTATCGGAGGAAAAGACAGTATGTCCGGTACCTTCAACCATATCGATGTACCGCCGACACTCGTATCCTTCGCGGTTGACGTTGCAAAATTAAAAGATGTAGTATCTCCGGAGCTGAAAAACCACAGGAGACAAACTCGTGTGGATCCACCTTCCAGTCGACGCACATCTGCTTCCAGAGTACGAAGGCGTCATGGAAACCTACAGAAACTGCATGAGGATATGCAGAACGGCCGTGTGAAAGCCGCTTATGTCGTAGACCGTCAGGGTATCGCAGCAGCCGTATCCAAGATGGCATTCGGTAATGCTCTCGGCGTAACCATCGAGCACAATGTAGACGAGAGAGATCTCTTTACTCCATATATTGCAGATCTGATCTGCGAAGTTCCGGCTGAAAAAGTCGGAGAGCTGGCAAGCACCTACACCGTCATCGGTGCAGTGACAGACAAACCGGTTCTTTCCTATAAAGACACCGAAATCACCATCCGCGAGGCTGTTTCCGCATGGAACAAACCGCTGGAAAAAGTATTCAAGACCGTATCCGGTGCAGAGCTTCCGGAGGTAGATGCCCTGAATGTGGCAGCAGCAGACGAAAACGGAATTGTTGCAGACAGCTGCTATCAGGCAAAGAGCATCCACGTATGCTCCCACAAGCTGGCACAGCCGACCGTATTCATTCCGGTCTTCCCGGGAACGAACTGTGAGTATGACAGCACCAGAGCTTTCGAGCGTGCCGGTGCAAAAGTTATCACTCAGGTATTCAGCAACCTTTCCGCAGAAGACATCCGCGGTTCTGTCGATGCCTTTGAAAAAGCCATCAACCAGGCGCAGATCATCATGTTCCCTGGCGGATTCTCCGCAGGTGATGAGCCGGATGGATCAGCAAAATTCTTTGCAACCGCATTCCAGAATGCGAAGATCAAAGAAGCTGTTACCAAACTGCTGAATGAGAGAGACGGACTTGCCCTTGGTATCTGCAACGGATTCCAGGCACTGATCAAACTGGGACTCGTTCCGTACGGTGAGATTCTCGGACAGACGGAGGATTCCCCGACTCTGACCTTCAACACCATCGGACGCCATATTTCCAAGATGGTTTACACGAAGGTTGTGACCAACAAATCCCCGTGGCTGGCAGGCGCCGAGCTTGGCGGTGTTTACACCAACCCGGCATCCCACGGAGAGGGACGTTTCGTAGCATCGAAAGAGTGGATCGACAAGCTGATGGCAAACGGCCAGATTGCAACCCGCTACTGCGATGTCAACGGAAACCTGACCAACGACGAGTACTGGAATGTCAACGGTTCCTACTGCGGAATCGAGGGTATCACCAGCCCGGACGGCCGTGTCTTTGGTAAGATGGCACACGCAGAGCGCCGCGACAACGGCGTAGCAGTCAACATCTACGGAGAGCAGGATCTGAAGATCTTTGAGTCCGGTGTTGCTTACTTTAAATAAAATAAAACCAAAATAGAAGATTCCCGCAGAGAGGAAGAAAGCTCCTTTCTGCGGGAATTTTTTTGTCAGAACAGTAATTTCTGGTTTCGAAAGAAAAAATTTGATTATGCGCCGCGGTGCAGTTATAACGCAATATTTTGCTTTATTACAAAGTAATAAGGTCAAATAGTGAAATATTCTGAAAAACGAAAGATTTCGATAGTCTCAACACATTACATATATGACGGACCCGGAAGAGAAGGACAGCGAAATAACAGGAGGGAGAAAGAAGTGTATGAGACAAGAGGAGGAACGATTTTTTCAGATCATATTCGAGGAAAACAGTCATGTGCTGTTCCGTTATATCTGCGGTCAGTTGAACAATGACCGGGAGACGGCGAAGGATGTGCTGAACGATGTATGGGAGGTATTGGTGGTAAAATTTGAAACCGTTGCCGATCTCGAAGGAGAAGAGATGACGAAATGGCTGTTCTGTGTGGCAAAAAACAAGATCAAGAATCAGCGCAGAAAACATTATTATCAGAATGAAGTTTCCTATACACAGTATCAGAAAGAGAACAGAAATGAAGGGGAGGCGGCCGCGACAGCCGAGATTGAGGAACGAATGGTGATGCAGAACTGCATCCAGAACCTGAATCCGATGGATCAGCGCATTTTCTGGGGGAGAGCATATGGATTCAGCTACAAAGAGCTCAGCGGATTCTGCAAGAAAAGCGAGCAGGCGCTGCAGTGCCAGTACAGCCGCGCAATCAAGAAACTGCAGGGAATGATGAGTCAGGAAATCAGTCTGACGAGAGCGTAGAAAATGGAAATGGTATGCAGCGGAAACCTCAACTCTTACAATCTAAAAACAATAGAAATATCTAAAAAATTCTCTGCAGGAGAATATCCTGTGTCTTAAAAAATAAAGTGTTAACCGTTTACATATCAAAAAATCCGTTTTCCTCGTTGTCGTGGCGCGGAAATTGTGTTAAAATACTTTTTAGAAAATTCACACGATGTGCGAGAAGGCAGAAAGGATGAAAACAACATGAAGGATGAGTACGTAGCCTATGTAGGCACTTATACCCATGGAAGCAGCATTGGTATTCATTTATATGATGTAAATGTAGAAGAAGGCACTCTGACAGAGCGAAAAGTCATACCGGTCAACAACTCTTCCCACATTGCCCGTTCCTTAAACGGCAAATACCTGTATTCGATTGCAGATGAAGGCGTTGCAGTGTTTGCAGTGGAGGATGACGGAGACCTGACCCCCGATCAACAAAGTAGACATCGACGGCATGCGCGGCTGCTATCTGTCGGTGGACAAAACCGGAAGATACCTGTTCGTGGCAGGCTATCATGACGGAAAAGTAACCGTTGTACATACCCATAAGGACGGCCGCCTCGGAAGTCTGATGGACGGCGTGTTCCACAAGGGCCTTGGCAGTGTGGCAGAGCGTAACTTCCGCCCGCATGTCAGCTGTGTCGTTCCTACACCGGACAACAAATATGTCTGCGCAGTCGACAACGGCATTGACCAGATCAAAATGTACAAGCTGAACACACAGCGTGACCGCCTGAAACTGGTGGATATCCTGCGCTGTGAGCGTGAATCCGGTCCGAGAGAGATCGTTTTCAGTGAATCCGGAAAATACGCGTATGTCATTTACGAGCTGATGAACAAAGTCGATGTATTCAGCTACCGTGATACGGGAAACGGACCGGAATTTGAAAAACTGCAGTCGATCAGCACCACATCCGCGAACGTGGACCAGGCGCACGACGCTGCATCCGGCATGTGCCTTTCCCCGGATCACCACTACCTGTTTACTTCTACAGCCGGAGACAATACCGTAGCAATGTTCCATATCGACCCGGAGACCGGCTGCCTGGAGAAGAAGTTTGCACTTCCGATCAGCGGCGAATATCCAAAGGATATTGCAATGTTCCCGGACGGAAAACATATCGCAGTGGCAAACCATGAGTCCAACACGATCACAACATTTACCGTTGATTATGAGAAAAACGTGCTGGTTCAGAAAGGCCGCCCGATGAAAGTGGAGACGCCGAACTGTATTCTGATTACGAAAAAAGGCGTTCACTAAAAAAATTAACGCAAAAAGTGCCTGCAGGAAGAACTGTATCCCGCAGGACATTTTTTGTGTTGAAGCCAGAAAGAAGCAGTCCGGCCTTTATTTCTCGTCCGGAGCCCAGACTTTCTTTACATTGTCCAGTTTGGCGCTCATGCCGACGAGCAGTGCGTCCGCCAGGACAAGAGCGGTCATACATTCCACGACAACAACGGCGCGTGCAACGACGATCGGGTCGTGGCGGCCTTTGATTTCGATGGCAATGTTTTCACCATCTTTGTTGATGGTCTGCTGGGAAGCAGCAACGGACGGGGTCGGTTTGAAACCAGCCCGGACAACGATATCGCTTCCGTCGCTGATACCGCCTAAAATACCGCCGGCGTGGTTGGTCAGCTTGACAATGGAGCCGTCCGCATTTACATGGAAGGCATCGTTATTGGTAAGCCCGGTAGCTGTGCAGACCGAGAAACCGTCTCCGATTTCCACGCCTTTTACGGCGCCGATGGAGACGAGTGCTTTTGCAAGGTTGGCATCGAGCTTTTCAAACACCGGATCGCCGACACCGGCCGGCATATGGTGAACGACACATTCGACCACACCGCCGACGGAACTTTTTTTCCGCCATGGCTTTTGTTAAAAGCTCGGAAGCCTTTTCGGCAGCCTCTGCATCCGGCATATTCAGGGCGTTATTCGCGATTTCAGCGGCATCAAAAGACTGGATTTCCACGTCACCGATGGAGCGGGTGTAGGCGGAAACGGTGATGCCAAGCTCAGAGAGCATTTTTAAGGCAATGGCACCTGCAGCCACGCGTGCGATCGTCTCGCGTCCTGAGGAGCGTCCGCCGCCGCGGTAGTCGCGGAAACCGTATTTTGCATCAAACGTATAGTCGGCGTGGCCCGGTCTGTAATAGGAAGCAATGTCGCTGTAATCTTTGGAATGCTGATCCTCATTCCATACCACCATGGAAATCGGGGTACCGGTCGTTTTTCCTTCGAAAGTGCCGGATAAAATCTGAACGGTATCGGATTCTTTCCGTTTTGTGGTAAAGCGGTTCTGTCCCGGCTTCCTGCGGTCGAGGTAAACCTGAATATCCTCCTCGGAAAGCGAAAGGCCGGCCGGCACTCCGTCCACAACAACGCCCACGCCTTTTCCATGAGACTCTCCCCAGGTGGTCAGTCTGAAGATGGTACCAAATGATGATCCTGCCATATATAAAGTCCTCCTGAATTTTTTCGTATATTTATAAAATAACTGGAAAAGATTTCTAATAAATTATACCGGAAAGTAAAACATTCGTAAAGCTCTTTTTCGGAGACGAAATTCACCGTTATACCGTTTGACAAACGAAAAGGCAGCACGTATAATGAGAATGTATTTTCGGGCAGTGAAAGCCGGTAAAAATAAAACAAACAAAAAGGAAGAGTGTGCATGAATTTTTTAGACAAAATGGAGCGAAAATATGGGAGATACGCGTTAAGCCATCTGACGATGTACATTATCGTAACGTACATTGCGGGATATATCATTGCGCTTGCGGCTCCCATCATGAGACAGTATCTGACGCTGGAACCATATTATATTCTGCACGGACAGATCTGGCGTCTGGTGAGCTGGATTCTGATTCCGCCGAGCAGCCTTGATATCTTTACGATCATCATGCTGTTTTTCTATTACTCAATCGGAACAAGCCTTGAGAGAGCCTGGGGAGATTTCAAGTATAATGTTTACATCTTTTCCGGCATTCTGATGACCATTATCGGTTCCTTCCTGCTGTATGGAATCTTATATGCAGTCAACGGATATCCGTCGCTGATGGGAACGGCATTCAGCACTTACTACATCAGCCTCTCGATTTTCCTTGGCTTTGCGATCAGCTTCCCGGATATGCAGGTACTGCTGTATTTCATTATTCCGATCAAAATCAAATGGCTGGCATACCTTGACGTAGCGCTTCTCGCCTACAGCATGATTACCAGCATCATGAGCGGAAAACTGGGCAGGATGTGTTGTTATTCTTTGTTCCCTTGCAAACGTCCTTGTGTTCTTCCTGATGACAAGAAAAGGAAAACGCGGCTCTTTCCAGCAGAACAGACGCCGGAAGGAATTTAAAAAGGCCGTTTCAAGAGGCGAAGCCGAATACCGCAATCCGAACGGGATCACAAAACACAAATGTGCGATCTGTGGCCGGACCGAAAAAGATGATCCGAATCTGGAGTTCCGTTTCTGTTCCCGATGCAACGGAAACTATGAATACTGCCAGGATCACCTGTTTACGCATGAACATGTAAAATAAAGAAGGAGAGAAAGTATGAGAAGAACGAAAATTGTCTGCACCATGGGACCAAATACCAACTCCCGTGACCTGATGAAAAACTGATTGAAACCGGAATGGATGTTGCTCGTTTTAATTTTTCTCATGGAGACCACGATGAGCAGAAAATGCGTATGGATATGCTGAAAGAGCTTCGAAAAGAGCTGAAAACTCCTGTGGCAATCCTTCATGGACACCAAAGGACCGGAAATTCGTACCGGCGATTTTTAAAAGATGGCAAAAAAAGTGAATCTGGTAACCGGACAGACATTTTACCCTGACAACCGTTCAGGAGACCGGAGATGAAAATCACTGTTCTGTCAGCTACACCGGCCTTACGGAAGATATCAAAGAGGGAGATACGATTTTGATCGATGATGGTCTGATCGGTCTGCGCGTAGAAAAAGTAAATGCACCGGAAATTGTCTGTACCGTAGTAAACGGCGGCGAGCTCGGAGTAAAAAAAGGGCGTGAATGTACCAAACGTTTCGATCAATCTTCCGAACCTCACGGAGAAAGACAAAGGAGATCTTCTTTTTGGTATTGAACAGGATATTGATTTTGTTGCAGCTTCCTTTATCCGGAATGCAGAGGCAATTAACGAAATCCGTGAGTTCCTTGTGGCAAACGGAGGAGAGCATATTGATATCATTGCCAAGATCGAAAATGCGGAGGGTGTGCAGAACATCGACAGCATCATCGATGCGGCAGATGGTGTGATGGTTGCAAGGGGAGATCTTGGTGTAGAGATTCCGGCGTGCCAGGTACCGCATGTACAGAAAATCATCATTGAAAAATGCAATCATAAATACAAACCGGTTATCACGGCAACCCAGATGCTGGATTCCATGATCCGGAACCCGCGTCCGACCCGTGCAGAGGTAGCCGATGTTGCGAATGCAATTTATGATGGAACGGATGCGATCATGCTCTCCGGCGAAACAGCAGCCGGAAAATATCCGATCGAGGCAGTTACCATGATGGGAGAGATTGCCGAGCAGACGGAGCGTTATCTGAAATTCGAAGACTACCGCGATGGAAAAGCGCTGGAAGGAAAGCTAAATGTTTCCGCAGCAGTCGGAAGTGCAGCCGTTTCTATGGTAGAACACATCAAAGCAGCCTGCATTGTGACTCCGACGATGTCCGGTCAGACTGCAAGACTGATTTCCAACCTTCGTCCGAGCGTACCGATTTACGGCGTTACCCCATATGAATGGGCAAGAAGAAAAATGCAGCTCTACTGGGGCGTTCGTCCGGTGACCGGATACGAGGAAGATTCTACGGAGAACATCATTTCCCATGCTATGTATATGGTGCGCCGTGAGGAGCTTGTAGAACGTGGCGATATGGTTATTTTTACGGCCGGAGACCCTGCTACTAACGAGGTGACGGGTGAAGGATATATGACAAACATGCTTCACATTATTCAGGCAAAATAAGCAGAAGAAGGAGACAAAAGAGAATGACGAAGAAGCCTTTTGTAACAAAAGAAAAACTGGAAGAAATCGCAGCAGCAGTACCAACTCCGTTTCACATTTACGATGAAAAAGGAATTCGTGAGAATGCGAAAGCGGTAAAGGAAGCTTTTTCCTGGAATCCGGGATTTCGTGAGTATTTTGCTGTAAAAGCGAACCCAAACCCGACACTGATCAAAATGCTGGGTGAATATGACTGCGGATGCGACTGCTCTTCTTACACGGAGCTGATGCTTTCCGATGCGATGGGATTTGAGAAAGATAAAATCATGTTTTCATCCAACGTAACACCGGCTGCAGAGTATCAACTGGCTGCAGAGCTTGGTGCGATCATTAACCTTGATGATATTACGCATATTGATTTTCTTGAGAAAACATTAGGCTACATTCCGAAGAAAATCTGTTGCCGTTATAACCCGGGCGGACTGTTTAAAATCAGCACCGATATTATGGACAATCCGGGAGATGCCAAATACGGTATGACAACCGAGCAGATTTTGAGGCATTCCGCATTCTGAAGGCAAAAGGGGCAGAAGAGTTCGGCATCCATTCCTTCCTTGCAAGTAATACCGTAACCAATGATTACTACCCAGTTCTGGCAAAAACACTGTTTGAGCTGGCTGTAAAGCTGCAGAAAGAGACGGGCGTGAAGATTAAATTCATCAATCTTTCCGGCGGCGTCGGAATTCCGTACAAACCGGATCAGGAAGGCAATGACATCCGCGTGATTGGCGAGGGTGTACATAAAGTGTACGATGAAGTTCTCGTTCCGGCCGGCATGGGCGATGTTGCAATTTACACGGAAATGGGCCGTTTCATGATGGGACCGTACGGCGGACTCGTTACCCGCGCCATCCATCAGAAACACATCTACAAAGAGTACATCGGCTGTGATGCCTGCGCGGTCAACCTGATGAGACCGGCTATGTACGGCGCTTACCATCACATCACGGTGATGGGAAAAGAAGATCAGCCGTGCGACCACAAATATGACGTAACAGGCTCTCTGTGCGAGAACAACGATAAATTCGCGATCGACCGCATGCTTCCGGAAGTGGAAGTCGGAGACCTCCTCTTCATCCACGACACCGGCGCACATGGATTTTCCCATGGGATACACTACAACGGAAAATTAAAATCTGCAGAGGTTCTGTTAAAATGAGGACGGACAGCTTTGAAGTCATCCGCCGCGCAGAAACCCCGAAAGACTACTTCGCTACACTGGATGGAACACCGGAGTATGAGAAGATGTTTGGAAATAAA
>ENA-OQHD01000281-OQHD01000281.1-human-gut-metagenome-genome-assembly--contig:-NODE-281-length-20643-cov-4.163336_pt1 | contig 20643 bp, 33 predicted proteins | sample MGYA00242560_ERZ504711 | MGnify/ENA primary metagenome ERZ504711 (study PRJEB26092, sample SAMD00036198) | human gut metagenome | host: Homo sapiens | study: EMG produced TPA metagenomics assembly of...
CCGTCCATCTTCTTTTACTTTAATCTCTTCATCTTTTGATTTGTAATCTTTTTGTTTTGCTCTTCATTTTTTTAGTCTTATGTTCTTATCCTTCTATGCTTTTTAGGATTGTTAGTCGATGTAAATTCCATCAGTAAAGGAACTGCTCACGTCACTGTTGGCAGCATGTGTACAACGGACACGGTAATAGTAGTCACCATCAACATAAAGTGTTCTATTAGACATTACTCTGTTGGTATTTGTACTTTTTTTTATACCAGTTATCATAATATGACCATTCTTTGTCTTCTTCTTTGGCTCTTTCTACTATTACAGCAATCTGCACACTATCTACTACTTGTGCCGCTATTGTTGTTCCTCCAGCATAAATCTTCCCTTTTCCAAGCTTTGTACACTTGGAATAACCGGTCAACAGGTCTTCACCTCTGGTAATCTTTGTATCATACCCTATCGACTCTTCCTCATGCGTCAGCTCCGAACCGTCTATCACTTTACCCTCCGCGGCTCTCGTCTCCTGCATGGATGTCATCGACAATCCTTCCGACCAGCATTGCGGTCAGACATACAGACACGATTTTCTTCTTCATATCTCACCTCCATTCGTACTTTTTCTGCCCTCATATATTAATACACATAATTTTTCAAAAACTGTCGCTTTTATTCTGGGAAAAAATAAATTATTTAATACTTTTTTCAAAATCCTGCTGCTTCATCGTTCCTGTTAACAGATACTCAGTATTATCATATTCAAATCTCGCATCCCATCTCGGCAGACCTTTTTGATTTGGCTTATACTTAGTAATCTCTATCTCACACCCATGAAATTTTTTTGGAATATTCTTCATCAATCGCATCCTCAAAATCAATTCCCATGAGCCGTCTCTATATGGAACATTTATACAATATGCTATTGTTTTATTATTATAATAATAGTACATATCTGCCATCTGTTTCTCTTTATCCAATTCCATCGAGTCAAAGCGCATCTCAGGCAAACATATACATATTTTAACCACATCTGTATCAAATTTATCTCTTATTTCCTGATATGCCTTTTCCTCTTCTTCGCCTTCTATCATTTTTATCTTATGGCTCGTACTTGATTTCTCAACCTCTCTATCCCCAACATTCTGCGTCATCATCCGCACGATCCTCTCCGGACCTCCCATACTGGTAATCCCCATTGCCAGCACACAGACAATAACTGCTGCCAGTGCGAGATACATTTTCAAATGGCTTCTTTTTGACGGCGGACTTTCTTTCCGGAAAGTTCCTCCGGATCCTTTTGTCCGATCCCTGCCTTCAGCATCTTGCGTCCCAGCTCCAGAGCCTCGCGATCTTCTTCAGAGAGATGGTTGATTGCTTCTTCTCTTTCTTCTGTTTCTTTCCTGGTCTGCTCCATCTCATATGCACGGATCTGTTCTCTTACTCTTGCGAGGACAGCTTCCTTTGTCCCTTCAGGCACGACGAGACTGGTGTCATTTTCCAGAAATTCTTCTTCCTCTCTGGCAATCTCTTCAAATTCTCTGGCAATGCATTCTTTAAATTCGTCTTTCTTATCATTCATTTTGCTACCCTCAAATTTTTTGACTGGTCTGTAAATTTCTCCATAGTTTTGCCACTTGACCTATTTCTTTCAGAAAGTATAATATAGATATAATCTTTATTATATTTTATGTATGCAAGAATAATACATATTCAAGTCTGGAGGTAATTATGAAACGTATTATCTTAACCGGTGGCGGTACTGCCGGGCATGTTACACCTAACATTGCTCTTCTGCCACGCCTGAAAGAATTAAACTATGATATTCACTATATAGGTTCTTATAATGGAATTGAAAAAGAACTGATTGAACAGTTCGGTATTCCGTATCACGGGATCTCAACCGGTAAACTCCGCCGCTACTTCAGCGCACAGAACTTTACGGATCCGTTCCGTGTGATCAAAGGACTCGGCGAAGCCAAAAAATCTTGTGAAGATCCTTCATCCTGATGTAATCTTCTCCAAAGGAGGCTTCGTATCCGTTCCTGTTGTTCTTGCCGGTAAAAGCCGTCATGTTCCGACCATTATCCATGAGTCTGACATGACACCGGGACTTGCTAATAAGATTTCCATGCCATCGGCATCAAAAATCTGCTGTAACTTCCCGGAAACCATCGAGCATCTTCCTGCCGGAAAGGCTGTTCTCACAGGCTCTCCGATTCGTCAGGAACTGTTATCCGGTGATAAATATAAGGCATTGGAATTTCTGCACTTCACTCAGGACAAACCAGTGATCATGGTCGTTGGCGGAAGTCTTGGTTCTGTTGCCGTCAACGATGCTGTCCGCAGTGTCCTTCCTGAATTGCTTCAGTCTTTCCAGGTAGTTCATCTCTGTGGCAAGGGCAAAATTGATGAATCTTTGAAAGACCTGGAAGGTTATGCTCAGTTCGAATATATCAAAGACGAACTGAAGGACCTCTTTGCTCTGACAGATCTTGTTATTTCAAGAGCCGGAGCCAATGCGATCTGCGAACTTCTTGCACTGCACAAACCGAATCTTCTGATTCCACTTTCTGCAAATGCAAGCCGTGGTGACCAGATCCTGAACGCCCGTTCTTTCGAACGTCAGGGATACAGTGTTGTTCTAGAAGAAGAGGAACTGAATCATGATGTCCTCCTGAAAGCAATCACGGACCTTTATCAGAACCGTGAGACGTACATTCAGGCAATGAAAAATTCTCCTCAGCAGAATTCCATCGATACCATTATCGACCTGATCGAATCTGTTGCCAGACACTGATCTGCATTTATCTCTGTAATACATAAAAAATCAGGTGTGTACTTCCACCTGTTTTTTATGTATTGTGTAAGCGGTCATACTCATCTTTGTACCTTTTTATCATCCATTTTCTTGCTCTTTTCAGCATACCTTCCAATGCATATAATGTAACGCCCATCTGCTTAGCAGCTTCCTTCTGCGGCATATCTACATAATATACAAGTGTCACTGCCTGATACCATCTGGCCTTTTTCTGATACAGTTCCCGGAATATATCAATTCCGAGTTTGCGGAAACCTTGTTCCTTGAGCATCGCTATCACATACTCTTCTGAACTGTCATCAACCAGAGCGTCCGGATATTTCTCTTCCGACATCGTTATTTCCTCTAACGACACTTCGCGTTTATGGTCTCTTATATAATTCATGGCTCTGTACTTTGCAAGCATCAGCATCCATGCTTTGATCTGCTGCTTGGATTCATTTCCATTCTGTACATATGCCATGAAGAAGGCATCCTGCGCAATTTCTTCTGCTACGTGATGGTTTCCAGAGTATCTGAGTGCCTCCCTGTATACAACGTCAAAGTATTCGCTATATGCATCCACAAAGGCACTTTCCCCTGTAAACTCTCTTCCCACTTTACGCTCCTACCTTTTATCTACTTAATCTTTGATAAAACATCTTCTTTTTCTTCTTCTGTCAACTCATGCATCGTCCATCCAAGTCCGACTTTGTCATCTTTATGTCTCGGGATCATGTGTACATGATAATGAAATACTGTCTGTCCGGCAGCTTCACCGTTGTTCTGGACAATATTGTAGCCATCGCAGCCCAGTGCTTTTGTGAGCTTTGTGATCATTTTCTTCGCAAGGATCATTGATTTTCCTGCAAGTTCATCATCAATCTCATACAGATTGGCATAATGTTCTTTTGGCAGGATCAGTGCGTGTCCTTTTGCTGCCGGATTGGCATCCAGGATCACACGGAAATCTTCATCCTCATACACAGTCGCTGTCGGAATGTCTCCATTCGCCAGTTTACAAAAAATACAATTCTCATCCTTCATAATCTTATCCTTCTTTCTTTTAAAATTTATGATTGATTATTTAAACCGCCAATGCTAAACTGATACCTCAGAAAGGGGCGGTAATTATTATGTTATCATCGACAGACCATGACAAATTACAACAGATTATGCAGGAAAATCCTGAAAACGAAGCACTTATAAACCGGCTTTTAACCTCTCATCAGATGGAGATCAGTACCATAAGTCACGAAATCCGTAATCCTCTGACACTGGGTTTACAGTACACTCCAGCTTATCGAATCACAACATCCGGAAGTCCTTACATTTTCCCATTGGACGGAACTGCATCAGGATATCGAATACATGAAATTTCTCCTGGAGGATCTGTCTTCTTACAATAACGGAGAACGTCTGGAACTTACCCCGGTAAGTGCAAGCACCTATTTCCGCAGGATTGCTTTATCCTTCGCTGCTTCTATTGTTGATACAGATATCGAATTTGTTTCCCGTATTCCCGAGGATCTCCCGGAAATATCTGCAGATCCCGTAAAGCTCCGTCAGGCAGTTCTGAATCTTCTTCGTAATGCCTGCGATGCACTGAACAAAAAGGCTCCTGATTCCCAGAAGCCGGTCATTACATTCTCTGTCAGTCTCCAGACAGATTCTCTGCATATCGAGGTCAGGGACAACGGTTGCGGTATCGCTCCCGAAGATCAGAAGACTATCTTCGAGCCATTTGTCACTCACAAACCGGACGGGACCGGTCTTGGACTTGCAATCACCCGCCGGATCATCCAGGCACATCATGGAACGGTCACACTTAACTCCGTCTTACATAACGGAACCACGTTTATCCTTACGCTTCCTGTACAGTAATACTCCCATCAGGAAGCCGGCTGCCAGGCCTCCGATGTGTGCCATATTGTCTACGCCGCCACTGGTAAATCCATAATATAATGTCAGCACAACCATAAACACTAATCCTTTGCCGGATATCTCTCCTATCCTTCCCCGGTTACGGATCGCCACATACAGAAGTGCACCGATAATTCCGAAGATTGCACCGGATGCGCCTGCCGATACTGCCATACTTCCTGTCAGTATGTCCCACCATGCAGACAGGATATTCCCTGCAAGGCCGCTTATAAAATATACGATGAGGAACTTTATCTTTCCTATCTCAAGTTCCAGATTCCACCCCATCGCTACAAGCACAACCATATTATTGAAAAGATGATCGTATCCGAAGTGGAGAAACATACTCGTAAACAGCCGGTAATACTCTCCGTTCTTTATCAGATATGGAACATACATTGCCCCATGCTGTAACATGAATCTTCCATCCTCCGTCATTCCCTGAAATGACAGTACCAGAAAGACTATTACATTCACAACTGCCAGTAATACAGTACATGGTGCTTTTATTGTGTTCTTATTCATCTTCTATCGTCCGTTACCTTTCAATCTATTCATTTTCTGTCTTTATTAGTATAACATAGATTACTTAAATATTACAATTCCTCTTCTTCAATATGCAGTCCGTCCCATTCTCCCCATTTTGTTTTTTTATGTTTATTCAGGAAACGCTTTACCGGGATCCACAGATTATCTGTCTCACGCATGATCGAGCTTCCCATCTCCTGTTCCGTAATCCAGTCATGTTCTTCCGTATCGTAATAAGATGTCCGCTCTCCTTTTTTCTTCCAGCAGTTCATCTATCATTGGTTTTTCTTACTGGTATTTTCCATATCATTTTCTTCTCATTTCCCCACATTCTGCGATTAGTTTCTCCAGACTGTAAGTTTTCTTCCATCGTTCCCTTATGCAGCAAAAATGCCAGCCGGACACATTCTTCTTCCTCGTAATCCGCAACTTTCACCATGTACTCTGTCAGCACATGGAATTTCTCCCATAGATCCTGCGTTGCCGGCGGATAATAGCAGAAAAAGAATTGCCCTTCCTCATAAAATATATATTCCGGTTCCAGTAGAATACAGTGGATATCCAGCAGATATTTTCCGGTTTCTTTCAGCACATTCCCAAACTGGTACATAAATTGCCGTATATCCTCCGCCCTTAACTTTGCTCTTGTATACATTGCCTGCATAGATATCTTTCCGCTTACATCATAATCATAATAACTACTGCCATTCATGCCTCTTCCTGCCACCTTAAGGAATCCTTCCGGTGAATTGGCTTTCAGCATCTTCATCTGATAGTCCTCTTTATATAATACATGCTCTTCTATCGTTATCTTTCGTTCCATTCTTTCATTCCCCATTTATTTCTTTATCCTGCGGATATCCCGGATATACCGTTCCGGTTCTGTTACCGCTGCCCTGCTTTCTACCGCAAGTGACATCTTCCGTCTTTTCGCCACGGCCGACACACGGATCTCTTCTTTGCTCACAGAACATACCGCCACGGCTCCCGGAAAGAGGATGCACTTTTTCCCGACCCGCTCCTGAAATAAGGCTTTTAATTCCGCTTCCTGTATTCCGTCCTTTTCTCTGGCTTTCGTACTTCCGACAACAGCAGTCTCGTATGCTGCTCCCGCAATAATATTCTTGTCATGATAATAAAAAACATGCCAGGACGCACCCCATAACAAGAAATAATATCATCGGCATCAGCAGGGACATTTCCACTGTAAAGCTTCCGTTCAGAGCATGTTTCTTATCTATGTTTATGATCCGTTCCATCTCACAGTCCTCCGATACATACGCCAAACAGATAGCCCACTGTTAGAAACGGATAGAATGGGAATGCAAGACTCTTCTTCCGTCTCAGGGTCACGCATCCCAAAGCAAGAATCCCCAGAATGAAAAAATGAAGTCGCAAGAACTTCCAGAAGTCCCCATACTCCCAGATAGATTCCAAGTATCAGAATCGCCAGACTGTCCCCGTATCCAATTGCTTCCCGTGTAATCTTACTGATTCCTATAAATATCATACCGATCAGCCCGCCTCCCAGCGATACCATCCAGTCTATATTCTGTGTAACTGCCTGATATAGAACCGTTCCTGCCATACACAATAACAGTACATCTCTCGGAACTTTCCTGATCTTATAATCCATAAACGACAGTCCTGTCAGTATGACCATCGCCACGATGCGGCTTACCGTCCACATTTGGAACATGCCCCCTTTCCCGCTGCCTCCGATACCGGTATCGCATAGATTGTCCGTTTTAATCCACTGCATGACAATGAACTATGATACCGGTCTCCAAAATTTGTAATGTATATAGTTCCTGCATTTCCTTTCATGCAATGTTCACATGGATAATATCTGCCGCCACTTTCATTACGAAGATCAGACACCGTACCCATATGTGTCATCCGAATCGACAGATCCAGATAGGAACAATGATAATCTTTGTGATATACAAGACCGTTCTCCGTCACATAAACCGTATCATTTCCCATATCGGATAATCCCTCTTTTTCATATCCGCTCCATGCTTTTATCTTCATGGTTTCCCTGCATTTTACCGGTCTGATACCGAATACCGGCACAGGAATTTTCACCTGATATTCTGCGTTCAATGTTCCAATCCCGGTACGCACAGACATTCTTGATGCCGAACAGTCCATCCCACTGCTGCCGCCTGCAATGATACTTCTTTCCATCCTTGTCTCTCCGATTGCATAGACGACATCACGCTCTACCTTTGACGGCATCAGCATCTGTGTGATACAGGTGTCTTTTGCCGCCTGTTTTCCTGCATACTGCAGACTGCTCCTGACTGCAGTATGTACTGCCATCATTTCCAGAAGGTACAGCAGTGTCACAACCGCCAGGAAAACAGCGGTACCGTTGCTGCCGCCTCTACGGTAACGCTTCCCTTTCTTTTATTACGGAATAATTTTTCCAATCGTGTTGAGGCGGATAAAGATACCCTTTCAGATACTGAATGATTGATAGGTTGTGAGGGGGAGAATAAATTATTTCTCATTTTGCGAATCCTGCTCCTTTCTTTATTATTTTTATATTTCCGGGATTTCTAACGATACCTGAAAGGGCATCTTTATCCGCCTCATGTCATTGTTCTTACACGCACTACTGATAGCCGTAATATGTCTGAAATCTATACGATATCCCTCTTCTCAGCTTACACACCGTGTCCACTTCCATTCTTCCAACACAGTAATCGATCCGAAATGACGGCTGGCTGTAAATCGTCTGCATATCCTTCTCGATCACTCCCATGGTTCTTACTGTTAATTTCCCTTTATCTTCCAGGAATAACAACATTCGCACATAGTCTTTGTAGTCCATACCACCTTCTACATCCGCCCCGTCGCCGGTGTCTTCCTCTGTTCCAAGCTTCATAAGACCGGATAATGAGAGCTGCCAGCTTGCATCATCTTTTACAACTGCAGTCTTTTTTCCATTCAGCAATGTTCTCACATCCATCACGGATTCCCCGTATGCCCATGCCAGAAGAATTCCCTGCGCAGCAGCTTCTGTAACCGCCGGTACCGCAAGCAGTGTACATAATGTCCCTGCCGCTGCCCGTGCCTCAGCCTGTCTGGTACTGTTGGTCTGCAGATACAGATAATTCGGCACGAATCTCAGCAGCACTAATTTGTTCGCGACTGTTTCCAGATTCTCCCGGTCACTTTGCCTGCCAGCCAGAATATATTCCACTTCATAGTCTAGGCTCCCACCCTTCGGTTCATCCAGAAAATCCGCAAAATGTTCCTGTATATACCCGCCCAGCAATACGGAATCCAGTGTTCCTCCTTCCGATTCCACATCTTCAAATGTTCCATGACCGGTCTGATTCTCTCGGTTCTCCGGCATGTCCTCTGACACAATCTGTTTTTCTGATACCTGTGTTTCTTTCGGTAATACCAGACTCAAAATCGGTGCCTGCTTCAGTCCTGCTACATGTTCCAACGGATTCTCTTCGCCCGGAAGTTCCATTTCCTGCCCGTTCAGAAGCTCCTCCAGATGATCTGTCTGCGCTTTTTCTTCTCTGGTAATTTCATCTGCCTGCCGCTCCTGATTCTTCCAGATGGAAGTACTTCCAAGATATTTGTCCGCCCATGAGATTCCGTATTTGTGTTTCATGTATTTACCGGCCTGATCCATGAACAATTCTCCTTTCTTATCTGCGAGCAACTGGATTCTTTTTATATCATTTTCCATATCTGCACCGTAATATGACAGGCGGTCTAACAAATTCTGCTCACTGTATGTCCCGCTTTCATATCCTGCCTCTATGGCAAATACATCATAATGTTCCAGAAGTTCTTTTTGATATTCCGCAAATACGCACTCCACTGCCCGGTTCATATCTGCCCTTCTGTAATTCTTTGCCATCTGGATGGATGCGCTTTCCGTCAACGCAAGTACAAGCGAGACAAGCAGAATAAATGTCAGTGTCAGATATACCGTTACCTCTCCTCTTACATACCCTGTCGTCATCTCCTTCTTTCCGGTGCTCACCACACTTAAATTCCGGAACTTTCGCTGGTAATCTTTTCGAATATTGTCTGCACCAGACTGGTAAGCTGTGATTTGAAGATGATCACAAGTCCGATCAGTACGACCAGGATCAAGATCACTTCTACCACCCCGATCCCCCGGTCGTCTTTTAATACCTGTAATGCATATCGAATTCTCCACATACTGTATTCCCCTTTCTTCTTTTTCTTTTATTTTTCATCTATATCTGCAATGTCAGAAATGCCGGTACTATCACAATGACCAGTACCACCGCCAGCATAAGAAACATTGGAAGCAGCAGCTTTGTCCCGGCTTCTTCCCCAAGCCTTTTTGCCTGTGCTTTCCGCTCTTCAAATGCCTGTATGGATTCCAGTTTTAACAGTTCTGTCAATCCTTTTGTTCCTTTCCGCAGATTCTGTGACAACAAAGCCCCCAGTCTTATATAAACCTGAACGTCACACCGTCTGCCGAAATTCTCATAGCTCTCCGATTCTGTCACACCACTGTCCATCTCATGACAGGTCTGTATCATTTCTTCATATGCGTACCTCTTTTTCCCTTCTTCTTTTTCTCTCGCATAGCCCTCGGTTACCTTTCTCCAGGCACGCTTTACCGTCATGCCTGCTCCTAGATACAATGTCAGTTTGTTGATAATATCCGGATAGTCCTTAAGCATCTGTTTTTTTACTGTCTTCCAGTGCCTTTTTTTCATTCTGTTTCTGTAATGCGCAGAGCAATATTCCGATCATTATGCTCATTGTGAGCACAATCATTCCTCGGTTATGAAACGGATGATAATAACGAAGTTCATTTTTCCCCAGACGTTCCGGCAGAATCAGCGTTTCCTGTTCCCGCTGCTTTTCATCTGCCTTTTTCATATTTCCGTTACTGTTTCTTTATCTTTTCCTCTCCGCTTAACTTCTTAGGATATACACAGACCACGCACTGATAAGCTGCCTGTTCTTTTCATTTTCCGTATAAGTAAGTACCGCATTCAGTTTTACAAGCGTTCCCTTTTCTGCAATATTCTTCTCCTGTATCTCGCCCTTAACATTCATTACATCATACCTGTCCAGTTCCCAGGAGACCGTCACCGGTTCTCCCGGAATCTCTGTGATCAGGTTCAGGTCTGTCTCCACATGATCCGGCGTCTGGTTTTCATTTAGTATCAGCCTGTCCATCCTCCGGATGATCCTTCCGAACAGTTCCTGTATCTCTTCTGTCGTATACCGGCGTTCCGATACTTCTATATCCGTTCTTATTTTTTTCCTTTGTATCCCCGACTTTTACATCTAAGACTTCCGTCTTTGACCCTTTTCCGTAATCATTCCTCTCAATGGCCGGTTGTAGCTGCTTTACAGAACGAACGGCATCTGCTCCGGTCAGTAATATTCCGGATATGAACAGTACACAAGTCACCCGCACTATACGTCGATTCTCAATATCCTTATTCCCAGATAATAAGCGCCTGCGTAGATTCCAAGACATAATGTCATCACCCCGATTCCTGCCATATTCCCATATAATTCATTCATGAATTCCGGAAAACTAAGTGACATATAACCGATAATTCCATACGGCACTACCGACATGATCTGAAATTCATATTTCTTTGCAGCGAGCATGGTATCGATCTCTCTTTTCACTTCTATCTTGTCTCCGATCTGATTCGCTGTATTACGAATAATACCGATCATGTCCCCACCGCTTTTCTTTGCCGTTACGAATACGGTTACAAAACTCTTTACATCCTCCGACAGAACCTGTTCTGCAAATTCCTCCAGCACCTGTTCAACCGGAATATGTATCCGCAATTTTCTCGTAATAACCAATAATTCCTTAGAAATCCGGGCCTCCGGAGGATAAAGAATTTTTAATTCTTTCTGCATTTCATAGAATGCATTTTCTACCGAATAGCCCGTGTTCAGTGCTGCCGACAGAGACTGTATCATCTCGCGGAACTGCTTCTGGAATTCCTGTTCCTTTTTCTTTTTCTCTTCTTTCAGAAATTCTCTGTATAGCCATATCCCCAGCGGGATCAGTGCCGGCACAGCCCATATCTTCCGGTAATAAAGCCATGCCGTAATCCCAATGAGTGTGGCAGCCTTTCCCCCAGCTGCCCCACGTTCTTTAAATGTGATATCCTGCTGCCATAAGCTTCTCGCGGTGACAAAGTTCTGCAATTTTTTTCCAGTCTCCGCTAACTTTTCTTTCCATCCTGATTTCTCTTTTTTCTTCATCTTCTGTTACATTCATCGCCTCCTTATATGCTTCTTCAAAGCAATACAGCGTCTGCAGGTGGATTTCTTCCTCCCAGTATCCCAGGACTTCTGTTACTTCCAGGACTTTTCTGGTCTTATCTCTTAGACGGCCGAGATGTACAATGATATCCAGACCGGAGGCGATCTGTCTCTGAATTGCAGGAAGGGGAAGATCCATTCCCATCAGTACCATCGTTTCCAGACGGCTTAGCATGTCCTTCGGACTGTTTGCATGGCCGGTGCTGAGGCTTCCGTCATGCCCCGTATTAAGTGCCTGAAGCATATCAATTGCTTCCGCCGAGCGCACTTCCCCCACGATGATCCTGTCCGGTCTCATACGAAGTGCCGACTTGATCAGATCCCTGATGGTAACTTCTCCTGTTCCTTCTACATTAGCATTTCTTGCTTCCAGTCTTACCAGATTCTTTACATTTTGAATCTGAAGTTCTGCGTTGTCTTCGATCGTTATGATGCGTTCATTTTTGGGTATATATTGCGATAGTGCATTCAAGAAAGTGGTTTTCCCGGATCCGGTTCCACCACTGATGAATATATTGTATCCGGCGGCTACTAATAAAGCCAGAAAACCCGATACTTCTGAATTGATTGACTGCCATTCCATCAGTTTTTTCATTGTAATTGCTTCTTTTGCAAATTTTCGAATTGTAACGATCGGCCCATTTAATGCGACCGGCGGAAGTACGACATTGACTCTCGATCCGTCTGCCAGTCTGGCATCTGCAATCGGCGATGCTTCATTTACCAGTCTGTTGGATCCTGCCACGATCTGCTGGATCACATCCTCCAGTTTGTCTCTGGATAAGAATCTTTTGTCTGACTGGATGATCCTTCCTGCTTTTTCAATAAATATATTCTGCGTCCCGTTGATCATGATCTCTGTGATCTGTTCGTCTTCCAGAAATTCCTGCAGCAGATCCAGTTTCCGGAATGCATTGAAAAGTTCCTTTCCCAGCATTGTTTTCTGATCCAACGGCAGATATTCTTCCTGCGAAGCTTCCTGAAGTACTTCATAGATCAACTCTGTCAGTTCTTCGTCCTCCATGTCCCTTGTCATATCCAGTCTGGATAATATCCTTGCATGGAGCTGCTCTGCTTCTATCATTTTCCTCATCCTTCCAGCTCTTTCTTTACCATCTTCTGCTTTACATCGTCATAACCCATCAGATGTAATTCTTCTTCAAACTGGAATAATTTTGCCTGCGCCACCTCCTCTTTTATGACTGCCACATGTATCTCCGTACACATCCTCAAGAGCTCATATACTCCACGGATCCCTTCATCGATATCCAGTATCAGGACTTCATATATGCTCTGTTCTGCAATCTGTTCCACAAACCCTGTCCACTCTTCGATCTCCACTGCCTTCAGATCTTCCGACATCCGCATAGGCAGAAGATAGTCAAGCGGTCCCATATGTTTTACCATACCTGCCAGAGCTGCTCTTAAGTGTTTCTTCTCCTGTCTGGAATAATAAAGTGCATCCGCTACCGTCTGTCCGGCATCCGGAAAATGTCCCCCAATCCCTCCATATACTTCAAGATTCAGGTACAATACATTGTACGTCCTTGCCAGTTCTTTTCCCAGCTTTAATGCATACCCGGTCTTCTTACTCCGGTGCACCGGGGAAAAGATTCCGATGATCCTGACATTCTGCTTTTTCGCTGTCCTAAGGAAAAATCTTTCCGGTTCCCCGGACTGCGTACACTGTTCGATCACCGCTCCCATAATGGCCTCTCCGGACTGGTACTTATTGATAAGTTTCTCATTTGTCTCATGTGCTGCATTTTCCGACTGTGCCAGAACGAACACATTCCCGGCCTTTATCTTCTTCCTGTCTTCTACCGGATAACTGCTTCCGATCAACAGGATATCAATCGGTGATTCCTCCTGCAGTTTTACGGTCTGCTCAACACTGTTACATACCTGTACGCCAAGTGCCAGCTCCTTCGCTTTCATAAAAACTTCCGCAAGGGCCGCAGCGTATCTCACTTCCTGGTCACAAATCACCAGATTTCTGCTTACCACATACTATCCCTCCTTCAACACGTTTACACAAAATCTGAAACGTTTGCCGATACGGCATTGAATACTTCTTGAATTTTTTGAATCTAACAATTAGAACTACAAATCAGATGCAAGCTACTTCGTAACTTGTAGGCTGATTATATACTGGATGATTTGTATTTGTCTATGCCCTTTTTAAAAGTTTTCAATCTTTGTGCAATGTTTACATAATTTGATAAAAAGTTATACCGTAAAGTAGAGCAACCCCAGGAAATCCAAAGGATCCGGATGTCAAAAAAGTGATCGGATTCATCCCGACACAGGCAGAAATTCCCTGTCCGTCAAGAAATTCGTTTACAAAAAATTATGATCGCGAACCCAATAATTCCACGAATCAGAAAATTTACAATGATTTTTGGTTCCCTTTTTTTTACATATTTTTCCTCTTTTTTCATTACTCTGTTTTTTTAATTATATGATGATCTGTATCTGTCTTATACCTTTCATAATTATCAAAAGGCATCTAAAAAATCAGGCTTGAAAATCTTTTTCTTTTTTCCAAACCTGTCTCATGATCTCTGATCTGCTTTTTATTTTATAACGAAATCTTGATTTCCCGTTCTGTCCGATGGTATTTATGATAATTCACGCCGGCAGAATCGAACATCTTCATGGAAGCCATTACAGCTGCTGTACCTTCATACTTGTTGCTGTCATAGATAACCTCTTTGATCCCGCTTTGTATGATCGCTTTCGCACATTCGTTACACGGGAACAGAGAGACATACAATTTTGCCCCTTCCAGACTTCCTCCACGGTAATTCAGGATCGCATTCAGCTCACTGTGAACCGTGTATACATATTTTGTCTCCAAAGGATCTTCTCCTTCCCGCGCCCATGGAAATACATCATCCGAGCACCCTGTCGGAAGTCCGTTATATCCCATTGACAGGATCTTGTTATCCTGACTGACGATACAGCATCCTACCTGTGTATTCGGATCTTTGGAACGCATTCCGGAAAGCTTTGCAACGCCCATAAAATACTCATCCCAGCTGATATAATCTGTTCCTTTTATCTCCCATATACGTCACCTCGCCACTACTTTTGTCCCAAAAATACGGTCTCCTGCATCTCCCAGTCCCGGAACAATATATTTATGCTCATTCAGATGATCATCGAGTGCACCGATATAGATATCTACATCCGGATGTGCTTCCTGCAGACGTTTTACACCTTCCGGAGCTGCAATGATACACATAAAACGCATATGTTTTACACCTTTATCTTTCAGCATCTGAAGTGCTGCCACACAGGACCCGCCTGTTGCAAGCATCGGATCTACGACAAATACTTCTCTTTCGTCACAGTCTGACGGAAGTTTGCAGTAGTATTCTACCGGTTCATATGTCTCCGGATCTCTGTAAAGACCGATATGTCCGACCTTGGCAGACGGGATCATATTCAGCATTCCATCAACCATTCCAAGTCCGGCTCTTAAGATCGGCACTACTGCTAACTTTTTACCGCTTAATTGTTTTCCCACCATCTCGCAGATTGGTGTCTTTATCCTGACATCCTCCAGTTTCAGATCTCTTGTTGCTTCATAACACATTAATGATGCGATCTCCCCAACGATCTCTCTGAATTCTTTTGACCCTACCTCTTCGCTTCTGATGTAGCTGATCTTGTGCTGAATCAACGGGTGATCCATAACCTGTACTTTTGACATGTTTCTCCTCCTTGTTGTGAAATGATTCTATACCAATTTTTCTATATGATGTCCTGCAGCTTTCAGAAGACGGTTCATAATTGCGCTTCCGATTCCTGCAGTATCAAACGACTCACTGTAGATATAATCTACCTGATCGTCATCAAACTCTCTTAAGATCCCGAACAGATTTGCGGCGATGGTTGATTCATCCGCTCTGGTTCCGATGCATTTTACGTCACCGGCCTTATATTCTGCCACAGTCTCTTCCGTTCCGATAATGCCGACTTTATATCCTGCACAGGACTTTTCTTTTGCACGCTTATTGATCTCTGCCGTCACCTTCTCCAGTGGACCTTCTATAATGGTCAGATCCGCTTTCGGTGCATAATGACGATACTTCATTCCCGGTGCTTTCGGAACCTGCTTGCTGTCCGGTCTGATCAGCGTCCTGTCGATCGTGACTTCTCCGATCACTTCCTCGAACATCTCTTTTGTAATGGCTCCCGGTCTTAAGATCATCGGTGGTTCTACCGTCATATCCAGTATTGTAGATTCTACCCCGATCTCTACTGCCCCGCCGTCTACGATCATGTCTACCCTTCCGGTAAGATCCTCTGCTACATGCTGTGCGGTTGTCGGACTCGGCCGTCCGGAAGTATTCGCGCTCGGTGCCGCAATGTATCCGCCGCCCGCATCGATCACTTCTCTTGCGATCGCATCTACCGGCATTCGGACAGCTACCGTATCCAGTCCTCCGGTGGTTCCGTACGGCACAATATCACTTTTGTTAAATATCATTGTAAGCGGCCCCGGCCAGTATTTTTCAGCAACCTTTACAGCCTTTTCCGGGACTTCGGAAACAATTTTTTCCAGTGCTTTCATATTCGTGATATGAATGATCAAAGGGTTGTCAGACGGTCTTCCTTTTGCGGCATATATCTTCTTGGCCGCATCTTCATTCAATGCATCTGCTCCCAGACCATATACGGTCTCTGTGGGAAATGCAACCAGACCTCCTTCTTTTAAGATCCGTCCTGCTTCTCTTATAATATCTGTATTATTTTGATTTTTATCAATTTTTTCTAATATTGTTTTCATGATTGTTATTATACTACACTCTAGTTTTCCATACAAGCAAGGATTCCTTCTGCGATCGCTTCCGCAAGCTTCTCCTGATACTTTGGACTGACCAGCTTTGCGGCTTCTTCCGGGTTACTTAAGAATCCGCACTCCACAATAATCGTCGGTACTTCCGTCCGTTTCAGAAGATAATAGGTATCATTCGCTTTTGCCTGTCTAGTATTCTCTTCATCTGCCTTCAGCAGCGCTTTCTGCATCACTTCGGCCATTCGCTTTCCCTCTTCCGAATGCGAATAATAGAAGACCTGCGCCCCGTGGATCTGCGCATCCTGATAGCTGTTCTGATGGATACTGACCGCAGCCTGCGGCATCGTCTTATTGATCCGTTCCACTCTCGCTTTCATATCATGGATTTTTTTCATTTCCTGCAGCCGGATCTCCAAGCATTACATCCTTTTCTCTTGTCATGACGACCTTCCATCCCTTTTTCTCCAGTCTCTCTTTTGTCTTTTTTGCAATTTTCAGATTTACATCCTTTTCTTTTGCCTGATTCACACCGATCTTTCCGGGATCCTCTCCGCCGTGTCCGCTGTCCAGGACAATACATGGATTCCTTCCTGTAACCCTTCCGCTTGATACCATTTCCTCCAGATGATTACTCATCATGATAAGTACCGCCAGCAACAACAATACTATTGCAAATTCTATTTTTTTCCCACAAATAAAAATACCTCCTGCAATTCATATATTCTACTATATGACTGCAAGAGATATTTTATCTGTTATTCTGTTTGATTAATTGACATATTTCTGGATCAGATTCCAGATATCCGAACTCTCCTGTCCAAGAGACCACTCAGCTGTACCTGCAAGCTTATATTTCTTCATGAGTTTGAGCTTTGCTTCGATTGATTTGCTGTCTTCCAGCCAGATCTCATATTTGGATCCGTCTGCTTCCCATGTGGCATAGTTCTGTCCGGCCTTCTTATCCCAGGTCGTATCGACTCCGGCCTGTTTGACGACGGCCTGTGCATTATCCATACCATATGCATCACTCTCTACGGTTGCAGAATACTGTTCCGCATCCGTTCCTTTATCACTCTTCAGTTCTTCTTCCGTCTTCGGAGTCTCTTTCCACAGACGTGTAAAGAACGGAATACCGCTGATAACCTTCTCCGCCGGAACCTCTTTTAACGTCTCTGTGATTCCTTCTTTTACATAATTGTAAGAAGATACCGGCCCTGCTTCAGGCGAACCTGCATAATACTCATCATATCCCATGATCACTACATAATCTGCTACAATTCCCTGCTCTTTACGGTCATACTGTGTGTTAAAGCTCTTTGGAACATAGTTGTCCACCGACAACACCAGTCCGTTCTGTCTGCATTTTACCGATAATTCACGGATAAATTCAATATAATGTTCTCCGCACTTATCGGAAATCTTTTCGAAGTCTACATTGATACCATCAACGCCGACACGGAGTGCCTCTGCGATCAGCTGCGTGATCAATGTCTCACGTCTGGATGTATAGCTGAGCAGTTCGTAAGATTCCTTCTCCGAACTGATGCCTCCGTCAAAATCCCTGACGGTCATCCACACTTCCACATTCTGCTTATGTGCGTAACTCACATAATCTGCCGATGCGATAGAGCTGATGTTACCGTTCGTATCTGCCACATGGATCCATGTCGGAGCCAGTGTCGTAAGCCCTTTCGTCTGGGCGATCCTCTGCGCCACCGCATTGTTCGCATCCTGGTTCGTCACATTATGCCATGTCATATTGATCGTGTAATCTTTGCTGATATTAGAATAATCCTGCTCTTCAAACTTTCTGGTAATATTCTTCTTTTCTTCGTTCTTCAGAGCCTTGTTCTTTACATATCCGATCACACCATCTGCTGTGCGTACTTTTTTTCCAGTTCTGTTCACTCTCAACAACTGTTACTTCATCTTTTTGCTTAAGTTCTGCCAGCACAGGACTCTTTACTCCGCCCTGATAACGCACCTGTGTATTCTTTTTCACAGTTGCAACATCCGTTTTTCCCCAATTTTGTCCTGATCATAACATGATCCGGATTATTTGACACCTCATAATCAATATTCGTGTACTGCTGGACAAAATCCAATGCAATATATGCTGTGTTTCCTTCTGTTTTTAAAATAACGTAATCTTCGCTTTTCTTTTTTTGGATATAGAGTAATCCTTACTGCCGACATCTACCGATATCATATCTTCCGGGAGCATATACAACAGAACATTTTCATTCGGATCCCAGTAGAACCGGCTGTTGATATAATCTCTTACAATATTATATGCAACATATACTTTTCCACCTGCCAGTTTTCCTTCTGCCTCCACGACTTTATTATCCACCGTGATACCAACCTGTCCATCCTTTTCTATCCCATAATATTTCTTCATATCATATTGTTCTTTTGATGGGCTGTAACGTTTCCACAAAATGATTCCTGCAATTGCTGCAATGATTAATATGATCAACAGGACAAATCGTATCATGCGTTGTCTTTTTCTTCTCCGCCGCATACGCGCACGCTCCGCCGGAGTTCTCTGTCTTCCTGGCGGATGATTATCTGACGGTCTTCTTCCCTGTGATTTTCCATATGTTCTTCGGTTTTCATATGTGCGGCTACTTCTTCCTCTGTCTTCCATGCTGCACCTCCTACAGGTCACATTATAACAAAACGTAAGATACACGTCATTATATTTCGACATTTTCCTTAAAACTTTCGTCTTAATCTGCGGGGTATTTACATATTTTTCCTGATTAAATTGCTATATTCTGAAACCACAACTCTTTTACATCACCTTTGTCATTGAGCACATAATCTCTCATATATGCCTGATTTTCACACATCGTATGTGCCTGTACAATCTGCATGGGGCTGGCTGGTATTCCATTGATCCTGAGACTTATATTTTTCCTTTTCATAGCCTGTCAGTTCCTGGAACATATTCTTCCATTCGTCATTGTCCCCCATGTTCTTTCCTCCTTTTTACCGGATGATAACTATGGATGTTGCGCATATCTGCAGCGAAGGAGATGCCCGTGATACAATGCTGTTTTTATGCAGCAACAAATTATGTTTTCAACTGGAAATAGTCCCCGGCAATTAAATATTTTTCATATTATGTCAAAATTATACTGTGAAATATCTGCCTGAAACGGCTGTGTAATCTGATTTGCTTTTGATAGATCCATCCCACCCGGAACGTGGAATTGAAATATAAATGCGCGGTACGGCGTTCTGTTCCGTCCCCAAAATTAAAATTCAAGAAATTCTCCCTTATTGGTTCTAACAACATAGTTATCAGGGAAAACTATCTTCCAGTAGCGTCATTATATCTGATAAAATTTTGAAGAATCAAGTCTTTTTTGATTTTATTATTCCGTTTTGTTTATACTAAATTTATTGAACATCAAACATTTTTTGATGATATACTATTTTAGAAGGAAGTGATGATTATGAAGATTGAAAAAATTCAGTGACAACCAGATCCGTTGTACTTTTGACACGCGCCGATCTGGCTGACCGTCAGTTACAGCTCAGTGAACTGGCATACGGAACCGAAAAAGCAAAATCACTTTTCCGCGATATGATGCAACAGGCAGCCCTCGAATTCGGATTCGAAGCAGAAGACATTCCTCTCATGATAGAGGCAATCCCATTCCGCCGATTCGATCGTGCTGATAATTACAAAAGTCGAGGATCCTGAGGAACTCGATACCAGATTTTCAAAATTTGCACCTTCTTCCATTGCTGATGCCAGGAAAAAGAATACTCCGGGCAAGCTGGAAGGAGCAGAAGGTTTACTCGATCTGCTCGGAAAGGTTCAGGAATCATTTGAAGCACAGGCAGCGAAGTCTGCCCCGGATACCACATCCGCTTCCGGTGATGATACAGAAAAAACGGATTCCGGTAACAATATCCGGCTCTTTTCTTTCCCTGTGATGGAGAATGTACTGAAAGCCGCCAGGCTTCTGGCTCCGATGTACCACGGTTCCAATACTTTATACAAGGACGAACAGGAGGAGATGTATCTGCTGGCACTTGCCCGGTCCGATCACTCCGCCGCAGATTTCAATCGGATCTGCAATATGTTGTCTGAATACGGCGCTTTAGAAAGAGCGTCCGGCGCAACTTTCGCGTTCCTGGAAGAACACTGCAAGACATTTCTTTCCGGAGATGCGGTTCAGCAGCTCGCCAATATTTAGCCGGAATTATGATCCGGAATTGTCATAAAGATCTGCTATCGGCAGTTCTTTACAAATAACTGCAAAAAAAT
>ENA-OQHD01000283-OQHD01000283.1-human-gut-metagenome-genome-assembly--contig:-NODE-283-length-20589-cov-7.337064_pt1 | contig 20589 bp, 31 predicted proteins | sample MGYA00242560_ERZ504711 | MGnify/ENA primary metagenome ERZ504711 (study PRJEB26092, sample SAMD00036198) | human gut metagenome | host: Homo sapiens | study: EMG produced TPA metagenomics assembly of...
GGCGTTTGTTAGACTGCACCCTTTTTGTGACTATTGAACCCTGTGTCATGTGTAGTGGAGCCATTGGTCTGGCGCGTATTCCCAAAGTTATCTATGGAGCATGTAATCAAAAATTTTGGTGGTGCAGGTAGCCTTTATGATATCTTAAGAGATGAGCGTCTCAATCATCGCGTAGAAGTTGAGACTGGTATCATGGAGGTGGACTGTGCTAAGATTATGCAAGACTTTTTCCGCCAGAGCCGCGAACGCAAAAAAGAAGCCAAACGATTGGCTAAATTAGAAGTCGTGCAAGATATGTAAAGACAAAATGCAAGCCAAAAGAGCTTGCATTTTTCAATGGGAGATTAGAGGGAGTCTTGTTTTTTTGAAGGATCTTTAAGTCACTCTTCCTTAGTCTTATGTTTTTCTTATTCTCTTGTCAAAAGAAAAATAGGCATGAAGAGTATAAGTGTCCAAAAAGCTGACTTCAAATTAGTGTCAATAATTGGTGTTCCTAATCGTTCATGAAAGATTAGGTTGATTAGGAGTATGAGAAATAGGCTACTGATAATTCCAGCTAAAGCGATTTTTACGAGTAAATAGTTGTTCATTTTAGGGAATTGATTAGCAGTAGTACCATTTGTTTGATTTCTTGTAAGCTTCATAAGTTATCATTCTCAAAATCTTGGAGATGTCAGTTGAAGTTAAGTTCTTTTATTAGTGTTTGAGATTGCAGAAAGATTTACCCGCAGCATAGCTTAGATCATAAGTCAGTTTTGCGCCAGCAATTCCTACTGAAATAGTAGCCCAAGGAACTGTATCACCTGATACGATTTCGAGTTCTTGAGTAGTCATTTTCTTACGGTTGTTGATTGTTTTAGTCATTGTTCTCATTGTCCTTTCTTCTTATCGAGCAGTATCCATTCAATAAAGTCAGTTATGTCACTAGCTTTTGGTGCTTTCCTCAAGCTGTGGATTTATTATAAGGTGAAGAGAAATTAAAAAAGTAGTGACATTTCTGTTACTATGGCATTGCTAGGGTTTATCAAAGTTTATACTGATGAAAGAAAATAATGAGCTTCGATGAGGGATAATCCTATCTAGTCTTGTCTTAAGTTTCCTACTTGCAATCACTTCGATTTATGGTATAATATTTACCGGAGCAACATCTGTGCGTGAAGCGGGTCAGGGGAGGAATCCAGCAGCCCTAAGCGATTTCAGGTGTGTGCTCTTTTTTTTTGTGTCGAGGAGGATTTATGGCCAATTTTAGTGGTTTTTTAAAAATCAAGAAAGCCTTTTTGCTTGTCCTATTTGTCAGGATTCAATGCATTTGGACCAGTCTAGCTTGGTTTGTCAGAATAGGCATACCTTTAATATCGCCAAGCAGGGCTTTGTCAAATTTTTTGAGACAGAACAAGGGAGATAAACACTATGATATGGCTTCTTTTGAAAATAGGAGTCAGATTCTTGCGGCAGGCTACTATGATTCCATCCTGGAGGTGATTTCCGAGCGTTTGCGTGACCTTCCTAGACAGTCGCATGTTCTAGATGTTGCCTGTGGTGAGGGCTATTACAGCCGTCAGTTGGCTTTAGCATTTGACAAAGATTTCATGGCCTTTGATTTGTCTAAGGACTCCATCCTTCTTGCGGCTCGTCAAAATCCTCAGAAAAATGTGGCATGGTTCGTTGGTGATTTGGCTAAACTGCCCTTGCGTGAGCACAGTATAGACCTGATTTTAGATATCTTTTCACCAGCTAATTATCAAGAATTTGGACGACTTTTGACTGATCAGGGGTTGATTTTCAAGGTTATTCCTCATGAAGATCATCTTAAAGAGTTTCGCCAACTATTACCGGAGGTGCATGCTTACTCTAATCAGGATGTTGTGGAACATTTCCAGGAATCCTGTGAACTTTTGGAGCGTGTGACTATTGTCAGGACTTGGTCTATGCCACCAGAACATGTTCAAACATTTGCAGAGATGACACCTCTTTTCTTCCATGTTGATAAGAACGGTTTAAATTTGTCCTCGGTGACGCAATTGACAGTTGCAGGAGAGTTACTGATTGGTCGTATTAAAAATGAAAAGTAATCCTAACGGTTGTTGGGAATTTTTTTTGATGGGAAAATTTCTTGGTTAGTTTGTTTGATTTTCTTAAAAGGTGTATGATAAAGAATAAGAAATCTTGAGTAATGAGTAAAAAGGCTTTGATGAATAACGTTTATAAGAACTACATTTTTGATTTTTATGGAACCTTGGTTGATATCCTAACCGATGAGAAAGATCCTGTGTTATGGGATAAATTAGCCCAACTTTACCAAGCTTATGGGGCGGATTATAAGGGTGAAGGTCTTAGAAAATCTTATGCTAAGCGTGTGGCACTGGCTCGTGAGGAGTTGATAGAGCTTAAAGGAGTTGCGTTTCCAGAAGTTGACTTAGCTCACATTTTCAACCAGCTTTATGTAGATGGTCGACCTCAGTCTAGTTGCCTTCATCAGCTAGAGGATTGGGGACAATTGATAGCTATAGTCTTTCGCGTCTTATCTCGTGTAAGCGCTTGTTAGTTTATCCGCATACCAAGGAGGTTTTGACCTTTCTAAAAGATCAGGGATGCCATCTTTATCTCTTATCTAATGCTCAAGCAGCCTTTACGAATGCCGAGATTGACCTAATGGAGTTAAGATCTTGTTTTGATACCATTTATTTGTCTTCTGATGCGGGTATCTGTAAGCCTCAACCAGAATTTTTGAAGCAAGTTCTAGATGACTATGGGTTGAACCCATCTGAGACTGTCATGGTGGGAAATGACTTGACGACGGATATTGCTGTAGCTAAAGCGGTTGGAATTGATGGAATCTTGTTGAATACTTTCCCTTATTCTCGTCAAGAGCTGGAGACATCCCCAATCAAGCCAGACCGAGTGATTACAGATATAGAGGATCTAAAGACAGTTTTTACATAAAAATACATTCGATTTGGCAAAAGTAAAGACAATTATCAGAATTTTTGGTATAATAATTCCTAACTTTATGTGAATGGAGAATCTCATGACTGCACAAAAAATGTCTGCACAAGAAATTATTGCTTTTATCGGTAATGCAGAAAAAAAATCAAATGTTAAAGTAACTTTTGAAGGGGAATTGGCAACTGCTGTTCCAAGTTCTGTCACTAAGCTTGGTAATGTTCTTTTCGGTGACTGGAAAGATATCGAGCCACTTCTTGCAAATTTGACGGAAAATAAGGATTATGTTGTGGAACAAGATGGCCGCAACTCAGCTGTTCCATTGCTTGATAAGCGTCACCTTAATGCCCGTATCGAGCCAGGTGCCATTATACGTGACCAAGTAACGATTGAAGACAATGCCGTCGTTATGATGGGTGCTGTAATCAATATCGGAGCGGAAATCGGTGCAGGTACTATGATTGATATGGGTGCTATCCTTGGTGGTCGTGCTACTGTTGGTAAAAACAGCCACATTGGTGCGGGTGCAGTCCTTGCTGGCGTGATTGAACCAGCTTCAGCAGAGCCAGTACGTATCGGTGATAACGTGCTTGTTGGTGCTAATGCTGTTGTGATTGAAGGTGTTCAAGTAGGTAACGGTTCAGTCGTTGCCGCTGGCGCTATCGTTACTCAAGATGTCCCTGAAAATGTGGTTGTAGCAGGTGTTCCAGCTCGCATCATCAAGGAAATCGATGAAAAAACACAACAAAAAACAGCACTCGAAGACGCTTTGCGTAACTTGTAATATATTGATAGTAGAGGCCCGTAAGGCCTCTATTTCTAGATTCTCTATAAAATAAATATAAATAAAAAGGACAAAAACATGACACTTGATTTAATCAAAATCAGACGAGACCTTCACCAAATTCCCGAAATTGGTTTGGAAGAATTTAAAACGCAAGCTTATCTCTTAGAGCGTATTGCTGAAATGACTGAAGGTAAGGACTTTGTGGAGCAACGTACTTGGCGTACAGGAATCCTTGTTTTTCTTCATGGTTCTGCGCCTGAGAAAACTATTGGTTGGCGTACAGATATTGATGGTCTACCAATTGTAGAGGAAACAGGTCTTGACTTTAAATCTATTCATGAAGGTCGTATGCATGCTTGTGGTCACGATATTCATATGACAACAGCGCTTGGTCTCTTGGACCAGATGCTTCAAGTACAACCTAAAAATAACATGCTCTTCCTTTTCCAGCCAGCTGAAGAAAATGAAGCTGGTGGTATGCTTATGTATGAGGATGGTGCCTTTGGAGATTGGTTGCCAGATGAGTTCTATGGGCTCCACGTCCGTCCAGATTTTAAGGTAGGAGATATTGCTACAAATACGAATACCCTTTTTGCAGGAACTTGTGAAGTACTCGTTACTTTCAAAGGTAAGGGAGGTCATGCCGCCTTTCCACACGAGGCCAATGACGCTCTTGTAGCAGCTTCTTACTTTATTACACAGGTACAAACTATTGTTAGTCGTAATGTTGATCCTATCCAAGGCGGCGTAGTTACCTTTGGCTCTTTCCATGCAGGAACGACCAACAATGTTATCGCTGAAACAGCAGAGGTCTATGGTACTATTCGTACTCTTACTCAGGAAATGAGTCTCCTCATCCAGAAGCGCGTGCGCCAGATTGCAGAAGGCGTAGCAGCTAGCTTCGGTATGGAAGTGGATATCATGTTGAAACAAGGTGGTTATCTCCCTGTGGAAAATAATCCAGCCTTGGCTAAAGAGTTGATGGCCTTCTTTGATGCTAGTCCAGCGGTGAACTTGATTGATTGTTTGCCAGCTATGACGGGCGAGGATTTTGGTTATTTGCTTAGTAAGGTTCCTGGTGTCATGTTCTGGTTGGGGATTGATACGCCATATGCACTTCACCATCCTAAGATGAGTCCAAACGAAGAAGCTCTTGCTTTTGCAGTGAGTGAAATTGGTAAGTTCCTTAAATACAAGGCAGAGGATTAATGATAGTTGACAAAGCTAAAAAAATCTACCAAATCTGATTTTTGTTAGCTTTTTTGATATGATAAACCTATGAAAAATAAACTTAGAAAAACGGTCTTGTCTCAGTTGACTTCACAAGAACCTGAGACTAAGGCTGAGATAGATAAAAATCTTTTGGAGGAATTGATTGCCTTACCTGCTTATAAAGATGCCCAGGTGATTGCGACCTATCTGGCTTTTCCGCATGAATATGATACCAGTCTCTTAATCAAGCAGGCCTTAAAGGATGGTAAGCGTCTTTTGATTCCCAAAACCTATAAACAAGGTCAAATGATTTTTGTGGATTACGATCCAGATAATCTTGTTGCAACCTCTTTCGGCTTGATGGAACCTGCCTCTGATTTGGCAGTGGAAAAATCAGAGATTGATTTGATTCATGTGCCGGGAGTAGTTTTCAATGCTGAAGGCTATCGTATTGGTTACGGAGCAGGTTACTATGATCGCTATTTGTCTGATTTTGAGGGGGAGACAGTTAGCACGGTTTATCCCTGTCAGGAAATGGATTTTATTCCATATAGCCATGACATCGCCGTTAGGGAGGTTATTACATGCAAGTAAATGAATGGAAGAAATACCCTGCAACCTATCTATTGTTGGGGCTCACGACGCTGACTTTTATCTGTCAATATCTTTTAAATAGCTTTCAAGCGACGTCACCTCTTAGTCTCTTTAAGATGGGAGCTATGTTTGGGACCTTCGTTCAATACAATCCCTTAGAACTTTGGCGTCTTATAACACCTATTTTTGTCCATATAGGTGTCGAGCATTTTCTTTTCAATATGCTTACCCTTTATTTTATGGGGAGGATGGCTGAACAGATTTTTGGTACTCTACGTTTTCTAGGGCTTTATTTACTAGCTGGTGTTATGGGAAACGCCTTTACCTTGTTTTTTACACCTAATGTTATTGCAGCTGGTGCTTCGACCTCCTTGTTTGGCCTATTTGCGGCTATTGTGATTCTTGGTTATTATAGTCACAGTCCCTTACTCAATCAGTTGGGCCGTAATTATTTGGCTTTGATTGTTATTAACTTAATCTTCAACCTATTTACACCTAGTGTTGGGGATTTACAGGTCATCTCGGTGGTTTTAGTTGGAGGTGCTCTGGCAGCTATCTTTTTGGCCAATAAGGTTGAAAGTCGCCTATTTAGTAAGGGGTGGCGCTTCACTTCCTTTTTAACCTACGTTACACTCTTGCTAATTGTTCTAGGCTTTACTTATCTTTAAATTAAATGAAAAATCCATCGAATATTAGATTCGATGGATTTTATATTAGCCTTTTTTAGTGGGTTTGCCTTCAAGTTTGTGGCCCAATTCAATAAGGTATTGCTTAAGGTCATCTTTAATTTGAGGGTGTTTAAGTGCGTAATCAATAGACGTCTTCATAAAGCCAAATTTGTCACCGACATCATAACGATCTCCTGTAAATACACGAGCAAAGACGCGTTGTGTTTTGTTAAGAGTATCGATAGCATCAGTCAATTGGACTTCATTCCCAGCACCTGGTTCTTGATTTTCTAAGATACCGAAAATCTCAGGTGTTAAAAGGTAACGTCCGATGATAGCAAGATTACTCGGTGCATCTTCTGGATTTGGTTTTTCAACGAAAGTTTCAACGCTGTAACGTCCATTTTCGCCTTTACCCTGAGGAGCGATTACACCATAAGCAGAGACTTCTTCAGAAGACACAGGCATAACCGCAATAGTAGATGCATGTGTCTCCTCATAATCGTTGATAAGTTGTTTAGTCAAAGGTACCGCTTTGTCGTTAGTAATATCCATGAGGTCGTCACCAAGCATGACAACAAAAGGTTCATTTCCGACAAATGCTTTGGCTTGGAGAACAGCATCTCCGAGACCACGTGGGTGACTTTGACGGATAAAGTGGAGATTCATAGAAGTGGTGTCATTAACCAATTTCAACAAGTTAGTCTTACCTTTTTGTTCCAAGTTATATTCTAATTCGAAGTTTGAGTCAAAATGGTCTTCGATAGAGCGTTTTGATTTACCGGTAACAACCAAGATATCTTCAATACCAGACTTAAGAGCTTCTTCAACGATAAATTGGATGGTTGGTTTGTCAACGATTGGCAACATTTCTTTGGCCAATGCTTTAGTAGCGGGTAAAAAGCGTGTTCCGAGTCCTGCAGCGGGGATGATAGCTTTTCTAACTTTTTGATTTTTCATGATAACTCCTTAGAATTTTTTATCCCATTCATTTTCAGAGCGCAATTCATTGGACATCATATTGAGAATAGATTCCTTGATATCAGCACCCTCATAGATAGATTTGTAGATTGCTGTTGTAATTGGCATGTAGACACCAAGTTCTTGAGCGATTTCGTAGGCAACCTTAGTGGTTGAAATTCCTTCGATAACCATACCCATGTTACGTTCAATGTCTTCTAGTTTTTCACCACGACCAAGCGCATCTCCGGCACGCCAGTTACGTGAATGGATAGAAGTTCCAGTAACGATGAGGTCGCCAACGCCAGATAGACCGCTGTAAGTCAAAGGGTCAGCTCCGAGTTTTACACCAAGACGAGTGATTTCTGCCAGTCCTCGAGTAATTACGGCTGCCTTAGCGTTGTCTCCATAGCCCATACCATGGAGAGCACCAGCACCGACTGCGATAATGTTTTTAAGGGCACCGGCTGTTTCAACACCAATCACATCAGAGTTAGTGTAGAGACGGAAATAGCTATTACTAAAAATACCTTGGACATATCTTGCTGTTTCAAGGTCCTTAGATGCTGCTGTAATCAGGGTGATGTCACGAACAATAGTTTCTTCAGCATGACTTGGGCCAGATACAACGACAATCTCACTTCGCATTTCCGAAGGAATCTCCTCTTCAAGGATTGTAGAGAGGCGTTCGTGTGTTCCTGGTTCCAAACCTTTTGAAGCATGCATGACAACAACTTTGTGGTCTAAAAGTTCGGCAACTTGCTTAGCAACTAAGCGAGTGACCTTAGTTGGAACAACAAAGAGAATAGCATTAACACTATCTAGGGCTTCAGATAGCTCTTTGTAGGCTTTAATGTTTTCATCCAAAATCACATCTTTAAAATAGCGGGTATTGGTGTGTTTTTCGTTGATTTCATCAATTTGTTCAGGGATGTTTCCCCAAATACGGACCTCGTGTCCGTTATCGTTGAGTACCTGAGCGAGAGCTGTTCCCCAAGAACCAGGGCCCAAGACAGCGATTTTTTGTTTTTTCATCATTCGGTCTCCCTTTATGTCCTTTCTAACAAAGCAGAAAAAGACTATATTCTTTCCCATTATAGCATAAGAAAAGCGAGTTTGTCTTGTCCGATCTGTTAGGAAGATTGCTGGCTATTTAATTTTTTAGCCAAATTTTTAGCAATGTGGCCTCCAATGAGAGCAGCCATAAGAGTTCCGCCAATCAGGATTAGAGCATGATTGGCTGTGAATGGGACCATAACTTAGTCTACCTAATCTTGTGTTTTGCCTTTAGCTAAGAGTTGTTCACTGTAGGCTTTAGGAGCTAGCCACATGGTCACTATAGGTGCCAAGTTTCCCAGAGAAAAGACCATATAGGAAAGTAGATTTACTTTATCATTCTCATAGTTCTCATAGTTGCCCTTCTTGGCGAGTAAGTCAGCGCCAAGGCCAGCCAGCAAACTTGGAAGGAAGGTTAGGACAAAGTGACCAGAGGTAAAGAAGAAGATGGACATGAAGAGACCAAGGCAGGTAACAGCTCCAAATTGTTTGGTCTTTTGGATTAGCCCTAAATAAACCCAGCCCGAAAAGATAGCCACCAAGGCAGGTGTGTGGTACATGTTTTTTGACTTTAAAAAAAGATTAAATCAATCGCAACTGCAATGGTTAGGCATATAAAATACAGTAGAAGAGCTCGGCAAGTTTGTTTGATAAATATCTTTTGACGTATCTAGCCTCCTAATCGATGTGAGTTGTTTTGGTTTTATTGAGCCAAGAGTATGCCAAACCAATGAAAATACCGCCACCAATCCAGTTGCCGAAGAAAACGATTACCCACTGATGTAGAATATTTGCTAATGTGAAATTGTCCACAGCATCACGGACACCGTTGAAACCGAGTAACATGAAAGATGCAAAGTTTGCAATCAAGTGTTCATTCACCAAAAAGACAAACATGAAGATAGCTGATAGGGCAATGAAAATCTTGGCAGGCTCTTCTTTGAGGAGCATATAGCCCAAGATAGCAAGGTTGACGAACATATTAGCAGTAATACCTTCTGTAAAGTTCATCCAATCTGTTTTTCCAAGCTTAGTTGAGACAGCAGTTACCAAGAAACTCTTATCTGTCAGATGATTGAAAGAGAAGGATTGGTTGAAGAACCAGGCCAAGATAAGGGCACCGACAAAATTAAAGAAGGTACAGTAGAGGAGGATGGTAAAAACCTTACTCCATTTGATTTTACCATAATAGGCACCACTAGTAAGGAACATCATGTTTGAAGTGGCTAACTCTCCGTTGAAAATGAGAACGAAGACCAATCCGATAGCAAAGATAAAGGCAAAGACGAAGCGAGAAAGAGCTGGGCTAGCTGCACCAATAATATCAGCACCAATAATTCCTACAGCAGTTGACATGGTAAGATAAACGCCGGCAAGCATAGAACGTAAGGCATAGCGACCAAGGCTTTCGTTAAAGAGAGCTTCTTTTTTAGCGCAAGCAGCAAAAAACTTTTTCTTGGAATTGAGACATAAGTTTACCTATAAGTAGTGTGACATGGAGCATGAATAGATACATATGCTCGGGTGAATGTTAATCTAAGATGACCATGAAAAAAGTTAGGATATTTTGTCCCAACTTTTCCAAGTCTTAGTATGAGGACGCTCCAGATGTGGCATCTGCGGCTGGCGATGCATCGCCAGCGTGACCACTAGCGTCTGATGCCCCAGATGTTGCGTCGCTACCGCCATGGCTAGTTGCAGCCGGTGCAAAAGGATCGCTTCCTCCGACAAGGCCGTTGACCAGTTGTTTCGAGATACCAGTCAAGCCATGGTTTTAAGTTAAAGACGATTTCATTGATTCCTGCATAAGAACCATCATCATAGTACATAGCTTGATAGTTATGCGTATTGATAACTCCTTCAGGCGAACCAGGTACAATTGTACGCACATATTCTTGGTTGCCGTTACGAAGGGTACCGATAACCCATTCCACATTCTTCATACGAGCTGGTGGAAGTGAACCGTGAACTGTTGACATACGGCTACCTGATTGAGACGGTACACGTTTAGCTAACATGGTATCAGGATCTTGATGGGCATTATTGTAGTAGAGGAACTGGTTGTTATCATCGGCATAGGTTAATTCAAACGGCATAGCCTTGAGAAACATGTCAATTTGGTTAACCGTCAAAATACCGTGATCTAGTTTAACATAAGTATCACCAGATACTGCACCAGTGATCTCAGCTACTTTTTCGTCCCATTCTGGATCGTCAGGATCAACCTCGGTAACAGTTGTAGCGATTGGTTTGTCACAATCCAAGTCTTCAGGTTCAATTGGTTTTGGTTTTTTCAATTTAGAAACCACTCCTACGTATTGGATGAAATTATCTAAGCATTGTTCAAGGAAGTTAATAGTACCTTCATTGGTAATGTTACCCTCAAGGTCAAAGGCTTCTTTGGCTTTTCCAAGCAAGAATTCATTACCCGGAAGAGTATAAGCATTGACGCCAGGTGATTCAAGGATTTTACGCAAATGCACTTAGGCACGTGAAGTTCCTTGGTCGTAGTAAGAAGCACCAACAATCATAACTGGTTTGTTTTCAAATAGGTGCACTTCGAATGAGAGCCATTCTAATACTGACTTAAGTGCTGCAGAGATAGTGTGGTTGTGCTCAGGTGTAGCTATGATAACACCATCAGCGTGTGTAATTTTGTTATTAAGTAAGCGAAGTTGGAAACTTTCATCCCATTTTTCATCTTGATTAAACATAGGGACTTCATCAATTTCTAAAACTTCAAGTTCAAATTTAATTTTAAAATGTCTTCTGATAAATTCGAGAAGTTTACGGTTATATGATTGATCATAATTTGCTCCAACGATTCCAACAAATTTCATAGTTTATATTCTCCTGTCTTATAGGCTTTCCCAGTCGAAGTCTTCAGCTTCTTTATGTAGTAACTCTGTAGCATGTGAGAGTTTACCAGTAATTTTGACGTAGAGACGGAAGTCATCGAAAATAGCATCTAATTTTTTGGATGACATCAAGGTCAACTAAATCGCCGCTGCTATCAAAATCTTGAAGGGAATGTAAGAGTAAGAATTCGTCTGGAAGCACATTAGCTTTGATTTCTGGAGCATTCAAAATTTGACGAAGTTGTAGCTGTGCACGAGAAGCTCCTAGAGTTCCATAAGATGCCCCTGTAATCGTAACAGGATTATTCAATAGAGGGAAAACTCCGTATGAGAGCCAAGCTAAAGCATTCATGAGAACAGCCGGAATTGAGTGATCATACTCAGGTGTTCCAATGATGACACCATCAGCTTCATCGATTTTTTTAGCGATTTCTAGTGCACTTTCTGGCAATTACTTATTAGCAGGTTTGTTAAAGACAGGAAGATCTTTGATTTCTACAAGTTCAATTTCTGCCTTATCTGCAAAATGCTTCTGAATATATTGCAATAATTGTCTATTAGTTGAACGTTTTGAATTCGTACCAACAAGTCCGATGAATTTCATGACAATTCTCCTTAAAAGTATTATATCTAGTATCATGTTAGCGCTTTCCTAGATAAAAGTCAATTTTCGTTTGATGAGAATACGATTAGACTATTACTTTTGTCATCTTATTCCGAATAGATTATAATAGGATAGATTTAAAAAATATTCTTCTTAATTCAGTGTAGATGATTTTACAAGAATTAGTTAACTGATGTATTGAAAGGAAAAATAATGACTAAAATTCGTGGATTTGAACTTGTATCAACCTATAACAATCAGGACTTACTTCCAAAGCGAGAGACTGCCCATGCAGCTGGCTATGATTTAAAGGTTGCGGAGAATACTATGATTTCTCCTGGGGAAATTGTTCTCGTACCAACAGGTGTTAAGGCTTACATGCAACCTGGTGAGGTTCTCTATCTCTATGACCGTTCCTCTAACCCTCGTAAAAAAGGTCTGGTCTTAATCAACTCAGTTGGAGTTATTGATGGCGATTACTATGGAAATCCCGGAAATGAAGGACATATCTTCGCCCAGATGAAAAATATTACTGACCAGCCTGTGACTCTTGAAGTTGGTGAGCGCATCGTTCAAGGTGTCTTTATGCCCTTCTTGATTGTTGATGGAGACGAAGCAGATGGGGTTCGAACTGGTGGGTTCGGGTCAACTGGAAAATAGAAGAAATTTGCGACCGGATTGCTGGTTATATTTTCTCATATCTTTGAGCAGCGTAGGGCTTCTTGCTTAACCAATCTGGATTTAAAAGAGTTTTTCTAGAGAAATCGTGCTAAAACTAGAGCTTATAGGAGTAGATGGCAATGTCTGAGTTTATCATGAAAGGAAAGGATTAGAATCATAGCTAAGAAAAAATTCAACTTTTGTTTGTAGAGAATGTGGCTACAATTCACCCAAATATCTAGGGCGCTGTCCCAATTGTTCTTCTTGGTCCTCTTTTGAGGAAGAGGTTGAGATGCAGGAGGTTAAAAATGCCCGTGTCAGTTTGACGGGTGAAAAGTCCAAACCTACTAAGTTAAAAGAAGTCTCTTCAATTAGTTATGCCCGCATAAAAACCGATATGGACGAGTTTAACCGTGTTTTAGGTGGCGGTGTGGTTCCGGGGAGTTTGGTTCTTATTGGAGGAGATCCAGGAATAGGGAAATCGACCCTCCTCTTACAGGTGTCAACACAGCTGGCTAACAAGGGAACTGTCCTCTATGTTTCTGGGGAAGAATCGGCCGAGCAAATCAAATTGCGGAGTGAACGTTTAGGTGATATTGATAACGAATTTTATCTGTATGCTGAGACCAATATGCAAGCAGTCCGTAGTCAAGTGGAGGGTATCAAACCCGATTTCCTCATTATTGATTCTATTCAGACCATCATGAGCCCAGAGATCTCTGGCGTTCAAGGTTCTGTTTCCCAGGTTCGTGAAGTAACTGCCGAACTCATACAGATTGCCAAAACCAATAACATTGCCACTTTTATTGTTGGGCATGTGACCAAGGAGGGACAGCTGGCTGGACCACGTATGTTGGAGCACATGGTGGATACTGTGCTTTATTTTGAGGGGGAACGTCATCATACCTTCCGTATTCTGAGGGCAGTTAAAAAGCCGTTTTGGTTCAACCAATGAGATTGGTATTTTGAAATGCAGTCAGGTGGTCTGGTCGAGGTACTAAACCCTAGCCAAGTTTTCTTAGAAGAACGCCTAGACGGTGCCACAGGTTCTGCCATTGTTGTCACAATGGAGGGGAGTCGACCTATCCTAGCTGAGGTTCAAGCTTTGGTGACACCGACCGTCTTTGGTAACGCAAAGCGGACAACGACGGGACTGGACTTTAACCGTGTCAGCCTTATCATGGCTGTCTTAGAGAAACGTTGCGGCCTTCTTCTCCAAAATCAAGATGCCTATCTCAAATCAGCTGGTGGTGTCAAGTTGGACGAGCCAGCTATTGACCTTGCAGTTGCCGTTGCTATCGCTTCTAGTTACAAGGAGCTTCCAACCAATCCACAAGAAGCCTTCGTAGGAGAAATTGGCTTGACCGGAGAGATTCGTCGTGTGACTCGTATTGAGCAGCGTATCAATGAAGCCGCTAAACTAGGTTTTACTAAGATTTATGTTCCTAAAAATTCGCTTCATGGCATGAAGATTCCAGAAGGTATCCAGGTCATTGGGGTCACAACGGTAGGAGAAGTACTCAAAAAATGTCTTTTCTTAAAAGATATGCTCAGAGTTGGAATCTGAAAGCGGCTGCAAGAATACCTGTTCGATACTATACTTTTCTTAAGAATAGGGAGGTATCTATTATGCAATTTTTTCACAGACAGCAATATGCAATTCCAGCTGATAGAGTTAACTCTTAATCAAGGTGAAACGGTTTTTATCCAACTTGGCAGTATGGTCTACCATACACCTAATGTGTGACTCTCAACACCAAATTAAATGCAAGTGGCTCTGGTGTAGGACGCTTTGTAAAAGCAGTTGGACGGTCAATGGTTTCGGGTGAAAGTACCTTTATTACCCAGGTATTTGCCCAGTCTAATAATGCTTACCTAGCATTGGCACACGACTCACCAGGTCAGGTGATTCCGCTATATCTTGGTGAAAAGCAGTACCGACTTAATGATGGTGCCTTTTTAGCACTTGATGGTACGGCTTACTATACATGGAAACCCAATCGATCGGTAAGGCTCTCTTTGGTGGCCAGGGAGGATTCTTCGTTATGACGACCCAAGGTCAAGGGACTCTTTTGGCCAATGCTTACGGTTCTATTAAAAAATTGTGCTAAACAATCAAGAAGTGATTATTGATAATGCCCATGTTGTTGCTTGGAGCCAGACTATTGATTATAGTATTCATTTGGAAAATGGTTTCTGGCAGTCTATCGGAACAGGTGAAGGTGTGGTTAATACCTTCAGGGGAACAGGAGAAATCTACGTTCAAAGTCTCAACCTTCAAACCTTCGCAGGCTTACTTAATAGATGCTTACCAAAACGTTCATAAAATAAAGGAGAATAACCTCGATAGGTAGGACTCTCTTTTTTACTTAAAGAAGTTGATAGCTGACAAGTTAAGAAAAAGATGATAAGATAGACTGTAAATAATTTGAATGTCCAATTAGTTCTCCGTTAGAAAGTGAGTTATTATGTCCTATTTTGAAAATTTTCTCAATGCCAACAAAGCCTATGTTAATCTTCACGGGACAGCCCATCTTCCCTTGAAACCTAAGACTAAGGTGGCTATTGTGACTTGTATGGATTCGCGCCTTCACGTTGCCCAGGCCTTAGGGTTGGCACTAGGTGACGCTCATATTTTGCGTAATGCGGGTGGTCGTGTTACGGAAGATATGATTCGTTCTTTGGTCATTTCCCAACAACAGATGGGGACACGTGAAATCGTAGTTCTTCACCATACAGATTGTGGTGCTCAGACCTTTAAGAACGATGAGTTTACGGCCTATCTTAATAAAGAACTTGGCGTTGACGTATCTGATCAAGATTTTCTTCCATTTACAGATGTAGAAGAGAGTGTCCGTGAAGATATGGCTATTCTTCGTCAGTCGCCACTTATTCCTAAGGATGTTATCATCTCTGGTGCGGTTTACGATGTAGATACTGGACGAATGACTCAGGTCTTCCCTTAATATCTAAAAATTTAGCAGGCATGATTGCCTGCTTTTTTGATAATTCAATGTGAAAAAACTCAGCTTACTAAAATATGCTGAGATTTTCTTGCTTTTTAAGAGACGATCAAAAAATGAGAATTACAGTCCCTAAATAGAAAATACTAGTAATAAAGAAACTGATGCGCCAGAAAAACTTAAGGAAGCGTTTAAATTTAAAGGATTGTGCTTTTTCTCAGCATCTGAATCGTGATAATAATAGCTGCCAGTGATAATAAGATGGTGATGTATGGCAGAAAACTATGGGTAAAAAACGAGCTGATATAGCAATGACTTCAATAAAATAAAGTGGAAAGGTTAGATCAGCGAAATTAAGACCGAGATATTTTAAACTGAAGAAGCGGTGGATAATAAAAGCAAAGATAGGTGTTAAAATCAAAAATGCTATAGCAAAGAATTTATATAGAACCATAGGTCTATTTTACCGCGAAAAAGTCTTAATGTAAATTTTTTCCTAAACTTAATAAGAATTTCTTGCATCTAAAAAGAATTTTTGTATAATAGATAAGGTATGTAAAAATCATACTTGTGGGAGGTAACAAAACTTACTTACCGCCAAAACCACAATAGGAGGAAATTACAAAATGGCTAAAAAATGTCGAAAACATCGTAAAACTTCAGATTCCTGCTGGTAAAGCGACTCCAGCTCCACCAGTTGGACCAGCTCTTGGTCAAGCCGGAATCAACATCATGGGATTCACTAAAGAGTTTAACGCTCGTACAGCTGATCAAGCTGGTATGATTATCCCAGTTGTTATCTCTGTGTATGAAGATAAATCATTCGATTTCATCACTAAAACACCACCAGCTGCTGTTCTTTTGAAAAAAGCTGCAGGTGTTGAAAAAGGCTCAGGTACTCCAAACTCAGTTAAAGTTGCTTCAGTAACTCGTGCGCAAGTACGAGAAATTGCTGAAACTAAAATGCCTGACTTGAACGCTGCAAACATCGAATCAGCTATGCGTATGATCGAAGGTACTGCACGTTCAATGGGATTCACTGTTACTGACTAATTCAGTTAACAAGAAAACCACAGACGTCGCCTCACTTCGCTGAGTGACGTGGAAGATGAAAGTCGTTATGACCACAATACACAAGGAGAAATAATTAACATGGCTCAAAAAAAGCAAACAAATGCGTGCTGCTCTTGAGAAAATCGACAGCACAAAAGCTTACAGCGTAGAAGAAGCTGTAGCTCTTGCACAAGAAACTAACTTCGCAAAATTCGATGCTACTGTTGAAGTATCATACAACCTTAACATCGATGTTAAGAAAGCTGACCAACAAATCCGTGGCGCAATGGTATTGCCAAACGGTACTGGTAAAACTCAACGCGTTCTTGTATTTGCCCGTGGTGCTAAAGCTGAAGAAGCTAAAGCAGCAGGTGCTGACTTCGTTGGTGAAGACGAACTCGTTGATAAAATCAACGGTGGATGGCTTGACTTTGACGTTGTTGTTGCAACGCCAGACATGATGGCAATCGTTGGTCGTCTTGGACGTGTCCTTGGACCACGTAACTTGATGCCAAACCCTAAAACTGGTACGGTAACTATGGACGTTGCTAAAGCAGTTGAAGAGTCTAAAGGTGGTAAAATCACTTACCGTGCTGATAAAGCAGGTAACGTACAAGCTATCATCGGTAAAGTTTCATTCGAAGCTGAAAAATTGGTTGAAAACTTCAAAGCATTTAACGATGCTATTCAAAAAGCTAAACCAGCTACAGCGAAAGGTGTTTACATCACAAACCTTTCAATCACTACTACACAAGGTCCTGGTATCAAAGTTGATCCTAACTCATTGTAAGAGTAGTAAAAACCTATCTTCGGATAGGTTTTTTTAATTGAGCTAGATAGGAATACTTGATTAGAAAATAAAAAATCTTCAGAAGGTAGTGTTGATTGTTGGGGGTTACGGTATATTTTATGCGTATAAAGAAAATGACCAACAGAAATCATCAACTAAAGCAGTACTTCTTAATAAGGATTTCCGTCAATCATTAGGATTTGCCATTGATCGTACAAATTATGCAGCTCAGTTGAATGGTAAAGAAAGTGCTAATACAGCTGTTTGTAATATCTTTGTTAAACCAGACATTTTTTCAAGCAGATGGTAAAGATTTCGGAACAATGGTAATGGATCAACTTCCAGCTTATGGTGATGAGTGGTCTGGTGTGAATCTTGCAGATAGTCAAGATGGTCTTTACAATCCAGAAAAAGCTAAGGCTGAGTTCGCGAAAGCTAAGGAAGCCCTTCAAGCAGAAGGAGTTCAGTTCCCGATTTATTTGGACATTCCAGTAAACCAAACAAGTAAGTTTTTGTGAATCAAGTGCAATCTCTCAAACAGTCTATTGAAGCTACACTTGGAAAAGAGAATGTTGTCATTGATATCCATCAATTGTCAGCCAACGATTTCTACAATTACTTACTATGCTTCGAATGCAGCAGCAGAGGATTGGGACTTGTCAGTTGGTGTTGCTTGGGAGCCTAATTACCTCGATCCATCCACATATCTTGATGTTTTGAAAACGACTAGTAGCGAGAACACCAAGTCCTTTATGGGTTACGACAATCCAAATAGTCAAGCTGTGGAAAAAGTAGGTCTTAAAGAATATGACCAATTAGTTGAGGATGCTTCTAAGGAAACCACAGATTTAAAAGTTCGTTATGAAAAATATGCTAAAGCTCAAGCATGGTTGAAAGATAGTGCCCTCTATCTTCCAACTACTGCTTATAGTGGTGCAGCAACGGTAGTTTCTCGCATACAGCCATTCTCAGGAGCTTACGCTTAAGCTGGTGATAAATTCGACCTACTACTTCAAGTATATTAAATCTCAAGATGATATTGTAACTAAGAAACAGTATGATTCAGCTTATAAAGATTGGCTTAAAGAAAAAGCAAAATCTAATGACAAAGCTCAAAAAGATCTTGCAAAACACGTTAAGTAAACTATCGAAAACGTCTACCTTTAGGTGGTCGTTTTTTTGATAAAATTCCTCGAATGACCTTTAGATTGTGTTATAATAAAAAGGATTGATACTTATAAGCTTATGCTTAAGCTTGGGGAGAGCCTTCAAGCTAACCAGGTATCCAAAGACTGAAGAATGAAACATAAAAAGGAGATTTATCTTGGCTAAAGATATCCGCGTTCGTTACGCACCAAGTCCAACAGGGCTGCTACACATTGGTAATGCCCGTACGGCATTGTTTAACTACCTCTATGCACGTCATCATGGCGGTACTTTCATTATCCGTATTGAAGATACTGACCGTAAGCGTCACGTTGAAGATGGTGAGCGTTCACAGCTTGATAATTTGCGTTGGTTGGGAATTGACTGGGATGAAAGTCCTGAAACACATGAAAATTACCGTCAATCAGAGCGTTTGCCACTTTACCAAAAATATATTGATCAACTTTTGGCAGAAGGTAAGGCTTACAAGTCATATGTAACTGAAGAAGAGTTGGCTGCAGAACGTGAACGTCAAGAAGCAGCAGGTGAAACACCTCGTTATATTAACGAGTTCCTTGGTATGACTGAAGAAGAAAAAGCCGCCTACATCGCAGAACGTGAAGCCGCTGGCATTATTCCTACAGTTCGTTTGGCTGTTAATGAGTCAGGAATCTATAAATGGCATGATATCGTTAAAGGAGATATCGAATTTGAAGGTGGCAATATCGGTGGTGATTGGGTTATCCAGAAGAGGGATGGTTATCCAACTTACAACTTTGCGGTTGTTGTTGATGACCACGATATGCAAATTTCACACGTTATTCGTGGAGATGACCACATTGCCAATACGCCAAAACAGCTTATGGTTTATGAGGCTCTTGGTTGGGAAGCGCCTGAGTTTGGGCACATGACCCTTATCACCAATTCTGAAACTGGTAAGAAGTTGTCTAAACGTGATACTAATACCCTTCAATTTATCGAAGATTACCGTAAAAAAAGGTTACCTGCCAGAAGCAGTCTTCAACTTTATTGCTCTTCTAGGTTGGAACCCTGGTGGCGAGGACGAAATCTTCTCTCGCGAAGAACTTATCAAACTCTTTGATGAAAACCGTCTAAGTAAGTCTCCAGCGGCCTTTGACCAGAAGAAACTGGATTGGATGAGTAATGACTACATCAAGCATGCTGATTTCGATAAGGTCTTTGCTCTTTGCAAACCCTTCTTGGAAGAAGCTGGTCGTTTGACAGATAAAGCTGAAAAATTAGTTGAACTCTATAAACCACAGATGACAGCTGCGGAAGAAATTGTACCTCTTACAGACCTCTTTTTCGAAGATTTCCCAGAATTGACAGCGGCTGAAAAAGAAGTTATGGCTGGTGAAACAGTACCAACAGTACTTGAGGCCTTTAAAGCTAAACTTGAAGCTATGTCAGATGATGAGTTTGTTACAGAAAATATTTTCTCACAAATTAAGGCTGTTCAAAAAGAAACAGGAATTAAAGGGAAAAATCTCTTCATGCCAATTCGTATAGCTGTTTCAGGAGAGATGCACGGCCCAGAATTACCAGAGACTATCTTTTTTACTTGGTCGTGAAAAATCTATTAAACATATTGATCAAGTTCTCGCAACACTATAAAAAAACGAACCCAACATTTGTTGGGTTTTCGAATGTACATAAGCAATATGTCAGCCATCATATGATTTTTAGTTAAGAGTGTTTTTGTAATACAATGATGATATAACGTAGTCATATTATCATTTTTAAAAACTTTAAATTAGTTTTATAATAGATTTGTAATAAAAAGTTGAGAGAAGTGGAGATTTGGTTGGTATTTCTACTACGTCATTGACATGTATCCATAATTGAGGTTATAAGTCAGTTAAAGAGCTTGGGGTATCTAGGCTCGTTTTTTATGTTACGTAAACAAATTCATATGTGACATGGTCTGACTATCAGTTGAATAATTGATGGTTCTTAACTAGGAAAAAATAGATTTATATTTTTAGTTTTTTCTAATAGGAACGACGCTAATTATATATTTATCTTACAATAAAGTAGGTTGATTTTTGAAAGGAAAAGCGGGAGTCCCTTGCTTATTTTTTGAGGAGGCATTATGGGATGGCTTTTAGTGATCAAATTTAGCAATTTATAAAATTAGACTAAGAAATTACAGTTCAGGATAAAAATCGACATTCATTCTATCTAAAATTGTTGCTCTGTTCTCTACCGAGGATGCTGTTGTTCAAAAGGTCAGTACTTTGTACAGGCCTTTTGGCATTTTATAGAAAAATTAGT
>ENA-OQHD01000284-OQHD01000284.1-human-gut-metagenome-genome-assembly--contig:-NODE-284-length-20560-cov-8.797582_pt1 | contig 20560 bp, 34 predicted proteins | sample MGYA00242560_ERZ504711 | MGnify/ENA primary metagenome ERZ504711 (study PRJEB26092, sample SAMD00036198) | human gut metagenome | host: Homo sapiens | study: EMG produced TPA metagenomics assembly of...
GTGTAAGACTAGAATTCATGCCTAAATAACATCTAAAGAGTACAAACTAATCCTCAGACTCCCAAAAAATGCTGGTCTAAAGTTTTGTCCAGAGTTTTGCAGATAGCAATACACAGATTTATAGTAGGGTTATAATCACCTTTTTTCAATAGCTGAGATGGTCTGACGAGAAACTCCTATAGCATCTGCCAAACCTTGTTGAGTGAGATCCTTTGCTACACGAGCTGACTTCATTTTTGAAATTTTTCCATTCAAAAATTCCTATTCTTCGTCTTCTAGTTCTTCCAAACGGTTCTTCTTGATTCTGTTAATAATAACCCAGCAGTCGCAATAAGGGTCAAACCCAATGTCAAAAATTGCCACACTACTCATAAGATTCTTCCCATATCTTAAACGACTGAAATAGACTTAAGAGGCCCATTAGCGATATAAAAATTCCAAAAAATCACATTACCCAGGATAATCTGAGCATCTCTTTTCAAGTTTTAGTCTAGCAACCATGGATGCCCATTACGTGATACGCTGTGAACTAATACTAGGCACATAGAACCAAAGAAAGTGATGATTAATAGTGACTGCACTAATTCGACGGAGTGTGTCTTGCTAGCAACCATAATCGTTACAAATATACCAAGCATGGCTACCCAATTAACCTCTAGCAGAAGATTCTCCGCTGATTCAACTGAGTCACGTTCATCCATCGTGCTAGCTACATTTTTTCTTTGACTTTTTCATTTTGATTTCCTCCATTTCTAGATTAATTATAACATTATTTTACGCTATGTCAAATATATCATTCATTTTGTATAGGTTATCTTTGATTTTCTATTAATCTATCATTTCAGAAAACAAAAAATCAGATAGGAAATCCTATCTGACACTTTTTCTATCTAGCTTCTTTACCAATCGTAAAGACGGCTAAGGTATCTGGTCCGACGTGGGTAGAGATGACTGGTCCAAGTGGCATAATGAGAACTTGCTCAATGCCGTCAACTGCTAACAATTGTTCTTTTAGATTCTCCGCCGCTTCAATATCATTGGCATAAGCGACAATTGCTGTGCTATGTCCAATATCCTGGGTAGCTTGTAGGACCATTCTTTAATGGCCTTTTGCGTCACGGATTTGGCAGAGGAACCAACTTGCCTGAAGCGTCCAACCAAAGAAGGGGTTTGATATTAATCAAACTACCAATAATGGCTGAGCTCTTAGAAAGGCGATCCCCCCACGCATGAGATGATAGAGATCATCAACTAAGAAATAGGTCCGTAAACGTGGCAGAATGTCCTCAATCATGGCTTTTGTTTCAGATAAGCTCTTACCTTGGTCACGAGCTTCTGCCGCCAAGATAGAGAGATAAACCTTCTCCACCTGCTGCCGCCAGGGTATCTACAATCTCAATGACAGCTTCTGGATGCTCATCCAAAATCATGTCACGCGCCATAACAGCACTTTGATAAGTACCTGAAAGCACTGATGAGAAGGCCAGATAAAGGAGATCATCACCATTTTGAGCGTGACGACGAAAAACCTCTTCAAATTGACCAACATTCACCTGACTTGTGGTCGGTTGACCTCCTTCTTTCATAGCTTCCAACAGACGGTCACTCGTTAATCGATTGGGGCCAACGGTCTCATAAGTAATATCATCGAGCGTAATGGTTAGACCAATAAGTTCAACATCATTCTCCTGAGCCCATTTTTCATCTAGATCTGCTGTTGAATCTGTCAAAATTTTAAATGTCATATATCCCTCTATTTTATTTCATTTAAAAGGTTCTGTAATTTTCCTAATTGTGTTTCGTCCCATGGACGTAACTTGGGGTTGTTAAGTCAATATGTGCTGACATCTTGTCTAAATCCGACTTAACGGTATTAACACGCTCCTCCAACTCACGTGCTGAAACACGTAAAGCTCCTTGAGAAAAGATGCCCCACTGTTCATTTAAATCGCTAGTTGCTACTTCAACTAGATTTTGAATAGTATTCATCTCGGCTGCTGAGCGCTCAATATAGCTATCAGCTGTCTCGTCTTCCTCAGTGAAAAATAACACTGACACGGTACTGATCATAGCGCTGACGATTCCCTGGAACAAACTGGGCATCAAACACACAGATGATATCAATATGCTCAAAGTTGGCATAATGATTAAGCTTACGAAGCAGTGTTTCACGAGCTTCGTCAAGCTGATTGGTCTTAAAGAGTTGACGGGTTTCTTTCCAAAAGGCAATCATATTATAACCATCAACCAGAAGTATTCCTTTTTTTCATAGTTACAATCGATTTCGATAAACTTCATACATAAGAACCGCAGCTGCCACACTGGCATTTAGGCTCTGCACATGGCCACCCATAGGAATAGTAATCATCTCATCAACTTGTTTCTTGATGTTAGCAGAGATCCCCTTACCTTCATTACCAATGATAAGAGCAAGCTTGCCAGCTGTGTTCCATTTATGAGATGCTGTACCATCCATATCTGTACCAAATACCCAAAAACCTGCTTCTTTTAGCTTATCAAGGGTTTGGCTAAGATTAGTCACTCTTGCAATCGGAATATGCTCCACCGCCCCTGTTGATGTCTTGGCAACGACAGGTGTTACCCCTACAGCACGATGCTTGGGAATAATAACTCCTGTTACCTGAGTAGCATCAGCCGTTCGTAGGATAGAACCAAAGTTATGAGGATCATTAAGTCCATCTAAAATGAGAATCAGAGGGTTCTCCTCTTGCTCAGCCTTATCCATAATAACTGAGAGATCAGAGTAAGCGAACTCTGACACACGAAGGACGAAACCTTGATGAACAGCCCCACCTGTCATATCAGACAAGGTTTTCTTTGGTGTCCAAGAGATGGAAACCTTCTTTTCAGCTGCCAAGGCCTTAATAGCATCCACATTTTTCCCTCGAAGATCGTCTTGAATATAGAGTTTGTTTCCAGTATTAGCTTCTAGACTCTCCGTTACAGCATGCACACCATAAACAATGTCTAGGATTGATTCTTTAGTTGTTTTCATATGCCCATTCTATCATAAAAAAATGCACTCTTACGAGGGCAAAGCCTATTAAATAAATGTAATTTCCGCTAGGTAAAGCACTAGAAGAAATAAAACAACCCTTGCAGCAGCCAAAGTCTGCTTACCAATTGTATCTAGATCTGCAATTGATTCCGCAATCTTTCTCGCAGCCTGGGTAACGGTTTTACCTGCTGCTTGTAAGATGTCAATTGATCCTGCACTTGTTGAACTGTTTCCGGAAATCTCTGAGATAAGTTCGTCTGTAAAGGTTACTTCTGACGAATAGATCAAATTCTCAATCTATACTTTTATCCAACTGACTTATTTCTGCAGTTGTCTATACAAGAGATCTATCAGTTTCTTAAGCCACTTCAGATATTGGGCTTGAATCTCCTCGCTCAGATCCAGCTACTGATCGGTCCTCACCAAGAGCCTGGACACGAGCCTCTTCTGAATGAGGTTTAGCCATAGAAACACTCGTTTCTATAATATCAACTTGAGAATGCACCTCAAGAAGCGCCTCATCTGTCTCACTTGAAGAGAAAACCATCAGTGACGTTGAGGTTACCACTGAGCTTACTTGACTGGGTGGTTCTGCCTGGGCTTCAACTGAAGAAAAATCAACTTACGGAGCTGATGCCTCACTATTAACATAATCTATTTTAGCTTCATCAGATTTTACCTGAACTTCGTCTGCTTTACCTGTTTGCAACATAAAACTAGACAAAATCAAAACAACAAAAGTTGTATAGAAAACTTTTTCCTTAGCTATTTCATTCACCTCCTCATTTTTGATATAGACTCATTTACTAACATTATAGACTTCTTTAACTTTCTGTTAAAAGAGTTTTATTAAAAACATTATAGTATCGAGATTACACGTGTCAGACACTCCTTAATTTCCTCATTTTAAAGCCTCTAAATATCAGTTTTATCTTATTTTTTATTGTTAAAACACTGAATTACTTTGATTCTCAAACAATATTGATTTTTAGACATCGTTTATTTTTCACAATCTAGATGAATTTTAAACAACAAAAAATTCCTACTCTCAGCAGAATTTTTAGATTTCTTTTTCAACTTCATCAATGCACCAAGCAACCAACTCTTCTAGACGGTCGATATCCTCGGTCATATGAAGATAACCCATGACTGCCTCGAAGCCTGTTGACATTTTATAGGTAATAACATCCGTATTTTTAGCTTTGGTATGACTCTTAGCATTACGACCTCGTTTGTAGATGTCCAGCTCTTTTTCAGTCAAAAGCTCTCGCTCTAGCATTTTTTCAATGAGGCTAGCTTGAGCCTTGGCGGAAACATAGCATGTAGCTAGACGATGCAATTGATTTGGCTTAGTCTGTCCTTGAAAAATCAGGTGACGGCGAATGTATAAGGAATAAACAGCATCTCCCTCAAAGGCGAGTGCAATACCATTAATAAGATTGACATCAATGTGTTTAGTCACGTGTCCACCTCACGCCCTCCTTGGTATCAAGAAGTTTGATACCTTGAGCAGCTAACTCATCACGAATACGATCTGCTGTCGCAAAGTCCTTGTTGGCACGAGCTGCTTGACGCTCTTCAATGAGTTTTTCGATATCTTCATCAAGAGTTTCTTCTTCGAAAACAATACCGAAGACTTGTAGAACTTTTTTCAAAAGCATCTTTAACAGTTTCATCATAGTTGCCTGAATTAATCCATTTAGCCATATCAAACAGAACAGTCACACCATTTGCCGTATTAAAGTCATCATCCATAGCCGCCTGGAAAGCATCAAGATAAGCTTGCAATTCGGCTTGGCTTACCTCTTCTGTTAGTGGTAGACTGTGCGTATTTTTCAAATACTTGAGATTGACTTCAGCATCATGGATAGCTTTCTCGGTAAAGTTAATTGGTTTACGATACTGTTGTGTCGCTAGGAAGAAGCGAAGCACTTGCCCATCAACCGTCTTAAGCATATCATGAACAGTCACAAAGTTACCCAAGGATTTTGACATTTTCTCATTGTCCACATTGACAAAACCGTTATGCATCCAGTAATTAGCAAAGGTCTTACCAGTCTTGGCTTCTGATTGTGCGATTTCATTAGTATGGTGTGGGAACTCAAGGTCCGCACCTCCACCATGGATATCGATAGTATCCCCAAGGATTTCAGTCGCCATAACAGAACATTCGATGTGCCAGCCTGGACGTCCAGGTCCCCAAGGACTTTCCCAAGAAATCTCTCCTTCTTTGGCAGCTTTCCAAAGGGCAAAATCCAGAGGATCTTCCTTACGATCTGTCTCAGCATCCGTACGTCCGCTAGCACCAATTTCAAGATCTTCCAAGGTCTTGTTGGCTAATTTAGCATAATTGTTTGACTTAGTTACTCGGAAGTATACATCACCTTCAGAAACATAAGCAAAACCTTTATCAATCAAGATTGATACAAATGCAATGATTTCATCCATGTAGTTAATAACACGAGGATTTTGTGTTGCTGGTTTGATTCCAAGTTGTGCGGTATCTTCCATAAAGGCTGTGATAAACTTGTCTGATAATTCTTTGGTCGAAATACCAACTTCATTGGCCGCCTTGATAATCTTATCATCTACATCTGTAAAGTTAGAAATGTAGTTAACAGTGTAACCACGATACTCAAAATAACGACGAATGGTATCAAAAGCTACTGTTGAACGGGCATTTCCGATATGAATATAATTGTAGACGGTTGGTCCGCAAACATACATATTGACAGTGTTCTCTGTCAAAGGTACGAAATCACGGAGCGAACGTGTCATTGTATCATAAATTTTTATCACTAGAGATTCCTTTCAATTAATTGGAGACTATTTTTTATCCCTAAAATGGTTTAAGTATAAACATAAGAGTATAACGAGAATGATAATCCCCATGGCCGCAACTAGCAGATCTTGAGCCAAAAGAAACAAAGCAGAAACAAAGCTCCCAACTATATAAAATAAAAGACCAAAAAAGGATTACTTTTGAACAATTTTTTCACAACTCAAGTCTCACTTGTGACGTTGCTTGTAGACAATACCAGCCCACAAAAAAGGAGATACAAAACCATAAAGCAGCCCTGCTATAATCCCCTCTATGTAAAGCAATGTAAACAAGAGCGAGTGGACCTACAATGGTCAGTCGAGTCACCTTTGAACTAAAGAGTCTCATCTTTTTCTTTCCTTATAGACGTGATGAGTGAAAGCTAGCTGCTTTTAGAAGATCTTCTAGCTTTTCGCTATAGTATTCACGACCTTCCTCAATGTCATGAATCACTTCTTCATCCTTTTTACCGTGAACACGTACGACCTTAGCAGGGACACCAACTACCGTAACATCTTCTGGGACATCGGCAACAACCACAGCTCCTGCACCTACCTTGGCAATTTTTTCCAATCTCAATAGGGCCAATAATCTGAGCATGGGCTGAAACCAATGCACCCTCACGAACGGTTGGGTGACGTTTTCCGACATCTTTACCAGTACCACCTAAAGTAACACCGTGATAGAGCATAGCTCCTTTTTCAACTACAGCTGTTTCACCAATGACAAGGCCAGAACCGTGATCAATAAAGACACCTTCAGCAATCTGAGCCCCAGGGTGAATCTCAATCTGAGTCCAAAATCGCCAAAATTGACTATGCATACGAGCTAAGAGTCGACAATTGTGGCGCCAGAGAAAATGTGAGATACGATGAGCGGCCAAGGCTTTGAGACCAGGATAGGTTAAAAGAACCTCCAAACTTGTCCGAGCCGCTGGATCATTTTTCTTTACAATATCAATACTTTCTTTCCACCACCCCATATAGGTCACTCCTTATATCATTATTGTTTACTGTCGCCTTATTATCTTTTCAGAGGTTTGATAATACCAGGATTACTTGCTATCATCCTCAAAATAAGCCCAATCGACTAACTCAGGATGCTCATCAAAAGGATTGATGACAACACCTTGAACCTTGTCCAACTCATTTTCGCCACTTGAAGGCTGGTAAATTTCTGCCAATGGCCACTGCAGAATGGTCCCTTTAGCCTTACGGAAAGGTAAACCAAAAGTCTCGCTCCCGTACCATTTAGCAAAGCTCGTCAAGTTTGTAAACACAGGCACATAGCTCTGCCCCTCTGCATTCGACATAGTCGCAAAGAAACGGTCATCCTGACCATCTTCCTCGCGCTTGTGAACAAAGGCTGGAACAAGATAAATCTTATCCTTAGGATCTGCCTTTTGATTTTTCTCACCCAGAAGATTATTAAGAGTCTGAGTAAAATAGTTGATGAATTGAATTAATTCACTGCTTGCAAAAAGAGTGGTATTCGAGAAGTCACCCTCCTCTTTAAGGTTAAAAGCAAGGCCAAAAAGTTCTGCCTCAACAAGCTGAGATAGAATATCTAAACTTGAACATTTTACCCAAGTCTGCTCTTTGGCACTATCTTGGGTATCTTTAAAGGCTTGCAAATCCTGCTCACTTGTAAAGATAGGAACAACCTTCTTCCCTTCTACTTCAACTGCATAAAGGCTTTGAGTTGCCAATACCGGAGTATGTTGGAGGTGATTAACCAAGGACAGACTAGTCAAAAAAGTGGTCTGGTTCCGTTAAAAACTCTCTCAAGGTTTCATCAAAGGCTTGCAATTCTTGATTTTCTGTCATTCTTCTATTTATTCTTTCGTTTCTGATTCATCACTTTTTTTCGGTGCTTCCATACTTTCACTATGATGGTCTGGTTTATGATGAGAACAACAGCAGTGACGATGCTCTTCTCCATTTTCCCCGTCTTCATTTTTTTCAGGTTTAGGAAGCAAGGTTTTGATTGAAGCATCAACACGACCTTTTTCATCAATTTTGATAATTTTAACGGTTACCATATCCCCAACCTTAACCACATCTTCAACATGCTCAGTGTGTTTCCAAGCTAATTCTGAAATGTGGACTAAGGCATCAGTCTTATTGAAGAGGTGGACAAAGGCACCGAACTTTTCAATACGCACAACTGGTACGGTGTAGACCTCGCCAACCTTAGCTTCACGTACAAGGTCAGAGATGATTGTTTTAGCACGGTCAATAGCATCCTGATCACTAGAGAAAATCTGAACGAGTCCTTCTTCATCGATATCAATTGTGACACCTGTCTCAGCGATAATCTTGTCAATGGTTTCACCACCCTTACCGATGACAACCTTAATCTTGTCAACAGGAATCTGAATACTATCGATCTTAGGAGCTGTTGGGGCCAATTCCGAACGTGGTTCAGCAATCGCTGACTCAATAACATCAAGAATTTCAAAACGTGCCACCTTAGCTTGAGCTAAAGCTTCCTCAAGAATAGCAGGTGTAATTCCTGAAATCTTAATATCCATCTGAAGAGCTGTAATACCTAGACGTGTACCAGCCACCTTAAAGTCCATATCACCAAAATGATCTTCTAAACCTTGAATGTCGGTTAGAACAGTGTAGTTGGTTCCATCTGAAATAAGACCCATGGCAATTCCCGCAACAGGTGCCTTAATCGGCACCCCACCGGCCATAAGAGCCAAAGTGCCTGCACAAATAGAAGCCTGTGAAGAAGAACCATTTGACTCCAAGACTTCAGCTACCAAACGGATAGCATATGGAAACTCTTCAACGCTTGGAAGAACTTGAGCAAGGGCACGTTCACCTAAAGCTCCGTGACCAATTTCACGACGGCCTGGTGCACCGTAACGCCCTGTTTCACCCACCGAATACTGAGGGAAATTGTAGTGGTGAAGGAAACGTTTCTTATACTCTGGATCCAAACCATCAACGAGTTGTGTATCACTCATAGGGGCTAAAGTCAAGACTGATAAGGCCTGGGTTTGCCCACGTGTAAAGAGACCTGATCCATGAACATTTGGCAGAAAGTCAATTTCAGCATCCAAAGGACGAATTTCATCCACACGACGACCATCAGGACGAATCTTGTCTTCTGTAATCAGACGGCGCACTTCAGCATGTTCCATCTGCTCAAGGATTTCTACCACATCACGTAGAATGGTTTCCTTATCTTCATCTTCTGCAAAACGTTCTTGATAAGAAGCGAGGACCTCTTCTTTAACAGCCTTGGTTGCTGCCTCACGCGCCAGTTTTTCTTCCACCTGAACAGCCTTAGCTAACTGATCATAATAAACTGCTTCAATTTCAGCCTTCAAATCAGCATCCACTTGGAACAGTTCAACCTCAGCCTTTTCCTTACCAACAGCCGCAACAATATAATTTTGGAAATCAACCAACTCTTGAATAGCTTCATGTCCCTTCAAAAGTGCTTGCAACATGATGTCCTCTGACAATTCCTGAGCACCTGCTTCTACCATATTGATGGCTTCCTTGGTACCTGCCACTATCAAGTCTAAATGTGAAACTTCTTTATCTGATGCACTTGGGTTGATGATGAAATCTTCCGCTGCATAAGCCACTTGAACCCCAGCAATAGGACCATTGAAAGGAATATCCGAAATAGAAAGTGCTAAAGAACTCCCAAACATAGCGGCCATTGGCGCACTAGCATTCTCATCATAAGAGAGAACAGTATTAATGACTTGAACTTCGTTACGAAAACCCTCCGCAAACATGGGACGAATAGGACGGTCAATAAGACGAGCAGTCAAAGTGGCATCAGTCGAAGGTCGTCCCTCACGCTTGCTAAAGCCTCCTGGGAACTTACCAGCCGCATACATTTTTTCCCTCATAATTAACCTGTAAAGGAAAGAAATTTGCAGTTGCCATCTTTTTAGACATAACAGCTACTGACAATACGGTTGTATCTCCATAACGTACTACAACGGCACCATTAGCCTGCTTGGCTACCTGTCCCACCTCCACAACAAGTGGGCGTCCTTCAAAGGTCATCTCAAAAGTTTGTTTAGCCATGTTTGATCCCTCTTTTTATCCATAACCAGCCCCACAAAAATGAACTGGTCAACTTTATATCATTCATTTGATATAACTTCCATTTTACCATATTATAGTCGAAAATGGCAGAGCTTCGGCATAAGTTGCGCTCCAAGCTTTTCTCGATTTCAGATATTTAAGTGGTTTTGTGATATAATAAACACTTATGAGAGACAAAGGAATGACTATGAAAAAATTTACAACACATCATTATGATTGCCTTAATCTTAATAGGCCTAGCAACACCTGCCCTAGCACAAGATCAGACTGATTCCTTCAATGTTGCTGCAAAACATGCGATCGCTATCGAAACCACTACAGGAAAAGTGCTCTATGAAAAGGATGCTACAACTCCTGATGGTATTGCTTCAATGACGAAAATCCTGACAGCCTACATGGTCTACAAAGCTGTTGATCAAGGTAAAATTACTTGGGACACTGAGGTAGGTATCTCAGATTATCCATTCAACTTAACAGTTGATTCAGAAGTTTCAAACGTCCCACTAGACTCTCGAAAATATACTGTCAAACAACTCTTAGATGCCACCCTCATTAGTAGTGCCAACAGTGCAGCAATTGCTCTAGCTGAAAAAATCTCAGGAACAGAGAGTACCTTTGTTGACACTATGACAGCCCAACTAAAAGAATGGGGCATTACAGATGCTAAATTATTTAACGCTTCAGGTCTGAACAATAAATATCTAGGAGATAACCGTTATCCTGGATCTAAACCAGATGACGAAAATACCATGAGTGCTCTAGATATTGCGATTATCGCAGACCATCTCATCAAAGACTATCCCCAAGTACTCGAAATCACCAAACAAACCGAGGTTGATTTCGAGGGTGACAACAAATTGACTACCCACAACTATATGTTAGAAGGCCAAGAAAACTACCGTGAGGGGGTTGATGGGCTTAAGACTGGAACAACTGAACTAGCTGGGGCATCCTTCGTAGCCCACTCCAATGAAAATGGCATGAGCTTGATTACAGTCGTTATGAATGCGTACAATGGTGGGGACGATGAATCTGCACGTTTCACAGCCACAAATGAGTTGCTAGATTATGTGACACAAAACTGGGAAATCAAAACCCTCAACACTAATGGACAAATCGTCAAGAAAAATGATATCAAGGTAGCCGATGGAGACAGAAAAACCATCTCTGCTAGGCTCGAATCAGATCTTACAGTCGTCCAAAAAATAAATAGCCGAAATGATTCAGTAAAAATCCAAGCCAAAACCGTGACGGCTCCTATCAAAAAAGGAGATACCATTGGAACAGCAATCTATGATGATAAAGATCTCGTAGGAACAAGTTATATTTCTGATCCACCTCAAGTTGATGTCACAGCCAACCAGTCCATTAAGAAAAGCTTCTTCTTAAAAGTTTGGTGGAATCATATCCTTAATTTCTTCACAGGAAACAAGTAAACACAAAACTATCTTTTAATATCAAAAGATAGTTTTTATTTGCTTTGAAAATCGTGGTATAATCGTAAAAGCTCCTTCTCAACACCTTAAGTTCCTCTCAAAATGTGGTATAATAAATATCCAAAACACATGAAAGAACAAACCATGAAAAAAAACCTGATTACGCTTATTATGACCTTCTTACTCTGTCTGGGAAGCGTAGCTCCTACTTTTGCAGCAGATAAGAAAAAATGGATTTGATGCCTCAGCCAAGCATGCCATTGCTGTCGAAGCAACTACCGGTAAGATTTTATACGAAAAAGATGCGACTACCCCTACTGGGATTGGCTCTATTACCAAACTTCTAACAGCCTATATGGTTTATAAAGCGGTAGACCAAGGAGACCTCAAATGGAACACTAAAGTCGACATTTCTGACTATCTCTTTGAATTGACTGTCAGTGTCGGAGTGTCCAATATTCCACTAGATGCCCGTAAGTACACTGTCAAACAGCTCCTCGACGCAACTCTTATTTGCCAGTGCCAACAGTGCAGCCATTGCCCTAGCCGAGGAAATCGGAGGCACTGAGAGTAAGTTTGCCGATATGATGAAAGCCCAACTCAAAGACTGGGGTATCACTGATGCCAAGATTGTCAATGCCTCTGGTCTTAATAATTCCTATTAGGTAATAATATTTATCCAGGTTCTAAATCAGACGAAGAAAACACCATGAGTGCCAAGGGTGTTGCTGTCATTGCACAACATGTGATTAAAGAATATCCCGAAATCCTCGACATCACTAAAAAGACAGAAGCTAATTTTGATGGTGTCAATAAACTCAAAACCTTTAACTATATGCTTAAGGGACAGCCTAGTTACCGCAAGGGAGTTGATGGGCTCCAAACGGGTACCACTGATTTGGCCGGATCCTCCTTTGTAGCCCATTCAAATGAAAGTGGGATGAGTATTATCACAGTCATCATAAATGCTGAGCACACCGATACGGATGACTATGCCTGCTATGCCTGGTTTACCGCAACCAATGAACTCCTTAATTACGTGGTCTACCATTGGGAAAGTAAGACTATTGCTAAGAAAGGACAAGCCATCAGCAAAAGCCAAGTAGATGTCCTCGATGGTAAATCCAAGCAAGTGTCTGCTGTCGCTAAGTCTGACTTTAATATTATCCAAAAAATAGATGCTAACAATAACAAACACATTAAAGTCACTACCAACCAGATTCAATCCCCTGTCAAGTCAGGAGACAAGGTGGGAACAGCCACCTTTGAAGATAGGACTCTTGTAGGAGATGGCTACCTACCTAACCAAGGCATGCCAAGCATGGAACTGGTTGCTGGTAAAGAAGTTAAGAAGAGCTTCTTCCTCAAGGTTTGGTGGAATCACTTTGTCACCTTTGTCAACGAGAAACTCTAATACTTACAGTCGAGCGTGGCTCGGCTTTTTCTTTTACGCCTGCTTTACGGAAAGGTTGACTCTATCTTGACTCTTATCAACACAAAAAGACAGATTATGGGTATAATCTGTCTTTGATGTTTAATATTTACACTACTGTAAAGGTTAATTTATCTTTCGAGCAACCAATCTTAAGGGTCTGTCCGCTAACAACTTGGCCACCTAGTAATAACTCAGACAACTTGTCCTCCACTTGAGTTTGAATCGTACGACGTAATGGACGAGCTCCCATCTCAATATCATAGCCATCCTTAGCCAAATGCTTAAGAGCAGCTGGTTGGAATTTTAAGCTTATACCTTTATCGGCTAGAGCTGAAATTAATGGTTTAACCATAATCTTGACAATGTCATGTAGTTGTTCTTCCTCTAAGCTGTGGAAGACAACCTTCTCATCAATACGGTTAATAAATTCTGGACGATAGGACTTCTTAAGCTCTTCCATAATGCGTGCTTGCATGGCTTGGTGATTATGAGAAATAGTTTGAGCACCAAAACCAACAGTTTTATCATCACGAAGAGCTGTAGCTCCCAAATTTGAGGTCATAATGATGATAGTGTTTGAAAAATCAACCTTACGACCACGGCTATCTGTTAAAACACCGTCATCCAAAACCTGTAAGAGAATGTTGAAGATATCTGGATGAGCTTTCTCAATCTCGTCAAAGAGAAGAACTGAGTAGGGCTTATTTCGAACTTTCTCTGTCAACTCTCCACCCTCATCATATCCGACATACCCTGGAGGAGCACCATTGAGGCGACTAGCCGCAAATTTTTCCATATACTCCGACATATCAAAGCGAAGCAAAGCTGATTCATCATCAAAGAGAACTTCCGCCAAAGCCTTGGCCAATTCTGTCTTACCAACACCAGTAGGTCCAAGGAACATGAAGGAGCCAATAGGACGTTTTCCAGTACGAATACCTGACTGATTACGACGAATAGCACGGCTGATAGCCGAAACCGCCTCATCTTGACCAATAACACGTTTGTGGAGTTCTGATTCAAGATTCAGGTAACGCTTGCTGTCAGTCTGCGTCATCTTCTCAACAGGGATACCTGATAAACGACTAAGAGTTTGCATAATCTGATCCGCATCTACCAAAGCAGGTTTAGGAAATTTTGCCTTTTGGTTAGCCTTATACTGTTTAACAGCAGCCCCAATATCCCCAGATATAAGTGCTTCATCCAAAGGCGTTATCTCACGTTTGGCCTCATTTTTTGATACGAACTTGAACAGTTGCACTCGCTTCATCTAAAAGGTCAATTGCCGAATCAGGCAAATTCTTACTCGTCAAATAGCGATGCGCTGCCTTGACTGCCGTCTCAACTGCCGCGTCCGTAATAGTCACACGATGATAGTCTTCATAAGACGAACGCAAACCGTTTAAAATATCGATTGCTTCAGATACACTTGGTTCTTCAATTGTAATTTTAGCAAAACGACGGGATAAAGCTGCATCTTTCTCAATATGCTTTTGGTATTCAGCTTGCGTGGTTGCTCCAACCATGTGAAGTGTCCCGCGCGCAAGGGCCGGTTTCAAAATATTAGCCGCATCCAAGGTACTATCAATACCTGAACCAGATCCAATAATCGTATGTAGTTCGTCAATAAAGAGAATGATTTTCCCATCAGCTTCAATCTCATCAATGATCTGATTCATACGCTCTTCGAAATCACCACGGAAACGTGTCCCTGCAACAACGCTCATCATGTCAAGCTCTAAGATACGCATATCAGCCAATTCAAATGGTACTTCGCCTGAAGCAATACGTTGCGCTAAACCAAGAGCAAGTGCTGTCTTACCGACACCAGCTTCACCTACCAAGACAGGATTATTCTTCGTTTTACGACTCAAAACCTGAATCATGCGTGAAATTTCTTCATCGCGTCCAATAACGGGATCAAGATTTCCTGACTCCGCTAATGCAGTTAAGTCTTTGGTATAATCTGCCAGTTCACCAGTAGATGATTGAGGAGGTTGCATCATATTGGCAAAATTCGCAGATGCTTTTGATTTCTTAGGTTTACGAAGATCGTGAATTGCCTTCAAATCTTGCTTGCTAAGACCAGCATTACGCTCCAAAGACCGTCGTAAATCTATGATGCGAGGTTTATCGCTATCATCTTTATATTGAAAACCAGCCACTTCAAGGAGGCGACAAACCATTAAATCCTTATGAAGAAGGAAGGCCATCAATACATGTTCAGACCCCACCTCTACAGCACCAGTCACACTAGCGATTCCTTGCGCCTCTTGCAACATAGCCTCTAGCGCAGGTGACTGTGCACGTAAATCGATAATATCTGATTCCGACAAGTCTTTTGGCCTCTTCTCCATAGCCAATACAGCAGCTGTCTCAATCTCTTCCGAATGAATACGGTCCTCAAAATCAGTAAATGTTAAGTAGGCTACAGATCCCGGAACCTCAACCATAGCTAGAAGCACATGCCAAGTCTCCAAGAAAGGACTTTCAAAACGCTCCGCTTCAAGCTGAGCACGATGGAAAATGGCCTGCATTTTTCTTGAATATATCGTCATCTAATTCCCTTCTCTATCCAATCTAAGTAATAGCGAGCGTAGAATACGCGAACGAATGATAGCCGCATCTTCGCCTAAAACATCATCACTAGCAGTCGCTAAAATCAAATTTCCCTCACGCTCAGTGATAATCTTTTCATCAAAAAGCAACTGAATGAGGTCTGTAAAGACTTGTTCGCTGAGCTGATCTGCCAAAATTTTGCAGCAAATCATTAATCATATGGTGTTTGTCGGAGAATCTAACTTTGACAATGCGAATATAGCCGCCACCACCACGTTTGCTCTCAACAATATACCCACGACTCTCTGTAAAACGAGTCTTGATAACATAGTTAATCTGACTTGGTACTACTTGAAAAGCATCTGCTAAGTTCGAGCGTTGAATCTCAGCAGTTCCAGACTGGCCCAGCAATTCTTTAATATATTCTTCTATACTATCTGATGTATTTCTTGCCATCTTAATTCCTCCAGTCTAATTTGACTATAACTGACTATTATTATACCAAAAATGTTAGCACATGGGAAACTATACTCTCGAAAAGCTTTTTAAAGTTGTCATTAGAGAACATATAAGATACAATAGATAAGACTAAAAATAGTAGGTTTCTCAATTTTTTACTGAAATATCCTGAACACCACGATAAAACTCACATTCCTTGAATTTTATCTCTTATTCCATTTCCTTATGAAAGGTTACTCATGAAATACATCATTGCATTCTTAATCTCTATGACTCCCCTTGTTGAACTCCGCGGAGCAGTTCCTATTGCTATCGCCTCAGGTATTCCTTGGTGGCAGGCCCTTGTCCTTTGTATGATTGGGAACATGCTTCCAGTTCCAATTATTTTCTTCTTCGCCCGCCGTGTTCTCAAGTGGGGTGCTGACAAACCTCTTATCGGTGGTTTCTTTACCTGGTGTCTAAAAAAAGGCCATAGTGGGGGTCAAAAGCTTGAAAAAGCTGCTGGAGACAAGGGTATCTTCTGGGCCCTTCTGCTCTTTGTAGGAATTCCACTTCCAGGAACAGGAGCTTGGACTGGTACGCTTGCAGCATCTATCCTAGACTGGGACTTTAAGCGCAGTGTTCTAGCTGTTATGCTCGGAGTTATCCTCGCAGGTATCATTATGGGAACTCTCTCTCTTCTATTTGGAGTAGACACTCTTGCTCATTAATAGAAATGTTTAGACATCTGGAGAAATGCTCAGATGTTTTCTAATTACAACAAAAAATGAAGTTACGATTGATTCACGTAACTTCTTTTCTTTTTATCTAGCAACTAGAATTAGTTGTTAAGAGCTGCTGCCATTGTGGCTGCAACTTCTGATTCAAAGTCGTTAGATGCTTTTTCAATACCTTCACCAACTTCAAAGCGAACGAATTCTACTACTGAAGCATTTACTGATTCAAGGTAAGCTTCAACTGTTTTGCTGTCGTCCATGATGTAAACTTGGGCAAGAAGAGTGTACGCTTGGTCAACTTTAGTGTTGTCAAGAATGAAGCGGTCCATTTTACCTGGGATGATTTTATCCCAGATTTTTTCTGGTTTACCTTCAGCAGCCAACTCAGCTTTGATATCTTCTTCAGCTTGAGCGATAACTTCATCAGTCAATTGAGCTTTAGATCCATATTTAAGGTGTGGAAGAGCTGGTTTATTAACCATTGCACGGCTTTCGTTATCTTGATCGATAGCATGGTTAAGTTGTGCCAATTCATCTTTAACAAATTGTTCGTCCAATTCAGAATATGAAAGAACAGTTGGTTTCATCGCTGCGATGTGCATTGAGATTTGTTTTGCAATAGCTTCATCTCCACCTTCGATAACTGAAACAACACCGATACGTCCACCGTTGTGTTGGTAAGCTCCGAAGTGTTGTGCATCGGTTTTCTCAACAACTGCAAAACGACGTAATGAGACTTTTTTCACCGATAGTAGCTGTAGCAGTTACGTATGCAGCTTCAAGAGTTTCACCTGAAGGCATAGTCAATGCAAGTGCTTCTTCATTGTTAGCTGGTTTACCTTCAGCAATCACTTTAGCTGTTTCGTTTACCAACTCAACGAATTGAGCGTTTTTCGCAACGAAGTCAGTTTCAGCGTTAACTTCAACAACTGCTGCAACGTTACCGCTAACGTAAATACCTGTCAAACCTTCAGCTGCAATACGGTCAGCTTTCTTAGCTGCTTTAGCCATACCTTTTTCTCGAAGTAATTCAATCGCTTTTTCGATATCGCCATCAACTTCAACCAATGCATTTTTTTGCGTCCATGACACCAGCACCAGATTTTTCACGCAATTCTTTAACAAGTTTAGCTGTAATTTCTGCCATTTTGTTTTTCTCCAAATTTATTTTATAAAACTAAAGGGCTGGGCTGAGCCCCGCCCCTTAGGTGTTTGTCGTATCTTTAGTGGGCAACACGCCCTAACCAATCTTAAAGATTAGTTGTTGTCACCTTCGACAACTTCAACGATTTCTTCGATTGAATCAGCTGCAGCTGCTTCTTGGAAATCTGCAGAAGCGTCTTCACCTTGATTACCTTCGATGATAGCGTCAGCCATTTTTGAAGTTATCAATTTAACGGCACGGATAGCATCATCGTTAGCTGGGATGATTACATCGATCTCATCTGGATCAGCGTTTGTATCAACCATTGCTACAACTGGGATACCAAGTTTCTTAGCTTCTTTAACAGCGATTTGTTCTTTGTGTGGGTCAACGATGTAGATTACATCTGGAATACGAGGCATATCTTCGATACCACCCAAGAATTTTTCAAGACGTGCACGTTGTTTGTTAAGAAGTGCAACTTCTTTCTTAGGAAGAACTTCGAAAGTTCCGTCAGCTTCCATTTGTTTGATTTCTTTCAAACGAGCGATACGTTTTTTGATAGTATTCCAGTTTGTAAGAGTACCACCCAACCAACGGTGGTTGATGTAGTATTGACCAGCACGAGTTGCTTCTTCAGCAACTGCTTCAGCTGCTTGTTTTTTAGTACCAACGAACAAGATTACTGCATCGTTAGCTGCTGCTTCACGAACGAATTCGTAAGCTGTGTCAACCATTTTTACAGTTTGTTGCAAGTCGATAACGTGGATTCCGTTACGTTCTGTGAAGATGTACTTAGCCATCTTAGGATTCCAGCGACGAGTTTGGTGACCAAAGTGAACACCAGCCTCAAGAAGTTGTTTCATTGAAATTACTGCCATGAGTATTTCTCCTTAAAAAATTGATTTTCTCCTCTCCCAGACTTCATCTTGCAAACCCACCCATAAAGAGCAACAGGTTCACAATACATCCAGAATGAGTATTTGTTGCATAATACAACTATCATATTTTACCATAAAAGCCCCATTTTGACAAGTCAAATGCGACCTTAAAAAAGCTTTTCTTTAAAGTATTTTGGCAAAGATTTTTGCATACTTCCTATCATAAAATATCTGCCATGATAAATTATTGTTCCCTTATTACGAAAATAAAAGCCCGACAGAATCGGGCTTTTTGTGTGTAAACACATTATACAAAGGCGGTAGACGGATTTGAACCGACGATCAAGCTTTTGCAGAGCCGTGCCTTACCACTTGGCTATACCGCCATAACTAATAATATTCTACCTTAAAATCTAAATGGCGTCAAGTAGTTTTCTTAAATTCTGAACTTATCTTACCGATTCTATTTCCTTATAAAATACGGGATTTATGCTACAATACTAAAAATCTTTGGAGGTGTTTTATGGAAAAAACTAAGTCCTAACAGTCACATTCGCGTACTCAGTCCGTCAGATTCAATTGCTCGCTTGGGTGGATTTGAAGCCAACCTTTCTGCCAAAGAAACGTTAGAAAATCTAGGATTTCGTGTGTCATTTTCAGAACATTATTTAGAATCTGATATGCTCTCTTCTTCTTCAATCAAGAGCCGTGTTGCTGATTTGCATGCTGCTTTTGCTGATGACTCTGTTGATGCTATTCTGGCTACGATTGGTGGTTTTAATTCTAACGAACTGTTGCCCTATATTGACTACGACTTAATTGCCAAACACCCTAAAATCATTTGTGGGTATTCGGATTCGACAGCCTTTTTGAATGCTATTTTTGCTAAAACTGGAAACCTCACTTACATGGGACCGTCATATTCTAGTTTAAAAATGAAAGAAGGTCAAGATTACCAGATCAAGGCTTGGTTAAATGCCATGACAAAATCAGCTTATGACCTTGTTCCAAGTCAAGAGTGGTTCAAGCGACCCTTGGTATGACCCAACACAACCACACCATTTTATGCCAACAGAATGGAAAATTTACAACGCAGGGAAAGCTTCTGGCACCATTATTGGTGGAAATTTATCTACTTTTGGACTCCTTCGCGGAACCACCTTACGCCCCTCAAGTCAACGATTATATCCTTTTCTTAGAAGAGGCAGAAGAAGATGACTATCATGATTTTGACCGCAATTTAGCAGCCATTTTACAAGCTTACCCCAATCCAAAAGCGGTGCTTATCGGACGCTTCCCAAAGGAATGCCAAATAACACCCGAAATATTAACCTATATCCTAGACAAGCACCCACTTCTTAAAAGTATTCCTGTCATGTATGACCTTGATTTTGCCCACACTCAGCCACTCTTTACAATCATTATCGGCGCACAAGCAAGCATTGACACTGATACTTTGAGTATTCATATCGAGGAATAAATAACCTAAAAAAGAATAATTAAAGTATTTTCATTTGCAGATTTGCAAATAAACCGATTTCATCAATCCCTCTGCTAAAATGGGGTTATAATCTAAGGAGGAAATCTACTATGTTGAACCGCTTAATTATTTTATTACCTATTCTTATTTTTTTTGCTTTTGCCACTTATTTAATAAGCAACCCTTAATAATAAACTTTAAACAAAACTCTTTTCATGACACAAAAAGAACCACTCTTATCTAAGTGATATGATACCTCTTAAGTAGACAAGGTAAATACCTAAAATCTACTTAAGAGGTATTTTTATGTCTAGAAGAGAAAGATTCACCCCATACGAGAAAGAACAAGCTTGTCTCGATTATATTAATGGTAATCGTTCCAGATCTGAGATATGTAATTGTCTCCATATTTCCACAAGAACGATTCAAGATTGGGCTGCCATCTATAAAAAACTATGGGATTTTAGGATTTACAAAGAAAATCAAAAAACCGTTCCTATTCAAAAAGAATTTAAAATGGAACTTGTA
>ENA-OQHD01000285-OQHD01000285.1-human-gut-metagenome-genome-assembly--contig:-NODE-285-length-20331-cov-3.426054_pt1 | contig 20331 bp, 27 predicted proteins | sample MGYA00242560_ERZ504711 | MGnify/ENA primary metagenome ERZ504711 (study PRJEB26092, sample SAMD00036198) | human gut metagenome | host: Homo sapiens | study: EMG produced TPA metagenomics assembly of...
AAAAAAACGAGAATTTTTAATTATACTTATAAAAAGGGGTGGAAAAATAAGACGGTTTTTATATATAATAAGGATAGAAACGTTCAAAAACACAAACGAAAAGGAGATGTATTCATGGAAATGTTATCAATCGAGAAGGAACTGCAGGGCAATTCTTACCCGGGACGTGGCATTATTATAGGAAAGAGTGCAGATGGGACAAAAGCAGTAACTGCTTACTTCATTATGGGAAGAAGTGAGAATAGCCGTAACCGTGTGTTTGTAGAAGAAGGGGAAGGCATCCGCACACAGGCATTTGATCCATCAAAGCTGACAGATCCAAGCCTGATCATCTATGCACCGGTACGTGTACTTGGCAACAAGACGATCGTAACCAACGGAGATCAGACGGATACTATCTACGAGGGCATGGATAAACAACTTACATTTGAACAGTCACTCAGAAGCCGTGAATTTGAACCGGACGGACCGAACTATACACCTAGGATTTCAGGTGTTATGCATATTGAAAACGGAACTTTTAACTACGCAATGTCAATCTTAAAGAGCAACAATGGTAATCCGGAAAGCTGCAACCGCTATACATTTGCATATGAGAATCCGGTAGCAGGAGAGGGACATTTTATTCACACATACAAATGTGACGGCAACCCGCTTCCAAGCTTTGAAGGAGAACCAAAACTGATCGCAATTCCGAATGATATGGACGCATTTGCCGGAAGCTTATGGAACAGCCTGAATGCTGAAAATAAAGTATCGTTATTTGTGCGTTATATTGACATCGCAACAGGTACATATGAGACAAAGATCATCAATAAGAATCAGTAAGAAGAATTGAGGAGAAGAGATATGAACGAATTAGAACTGAAATATGGATGTAATCCGAACCAGAAACCATCCAGAATCTATATGGAAGACGGAAGTGAGCTGCCTATTAAAGTTCTGAATGGAAGACCTGGCTATATCAACTTCCTGGACGCATTTAACGGATGGCAGCTTGTAAGTGAACTGAAGAAAGCAACCGGACTTCCGGCAGCTACATCATTCAAACATGTATCTCCGGCAGGTGCTGCAGTCGGTCTTCCACTTAGCGATACACTTGCAAAGATTTATTGGGTAGATGATCTGGGAGAATTATCACCACTGGCATCGGCATATGCAAGAGCAAGAGGTGCAGACCGTATGTCTTCATTCGGTGATTTCATCTCTCTGTCTGATGTGTGTGATGTAGATACGGCGAAACTGATCAAACGAGAAGTATCTGATGGAGTGATTGCGCCAGGATACGAGCCGGAAGCACTGGAAATCTTAAAAGATAAGGAAAAAAGGAAATTATAATGTAATCCAGATTGACCCGGATTATGTACCGGCTCCGATTGAGCATAAGCAAGTATTTGGTGTTACATTCGAACAGGGAAGAAATGAATTAAAGATTGATGAGGAGTTCTTCTCTAATATTGTAACAGAGAATAAAGAACTGACAGAGCAGGCGAAAATTGATCTCGCAATCTCTATGATCACATTAAAATATACACAGTCCAATTCGGTATGTTTTGTAAAAGATGGACAGGCAATCGGTATCGGTGCAGGTCAGCAGTCCAGAATTCACTGTACACGCCTTGCCGGAGGAAAAGCAGATAACTGGTGGCTCAGACAGTCTCCACAGGTTATGAATCTTCCGTTCGTGGATGGAATTAGACGTGCAGACAGAGATAATGCGATTGATCTTTACATCGGAGAAGATTACATGGATGTTCTTGCAGACGATGCATGGCCGGCAATCTTCAAAGAGAAACCGGAAGTGTTTACAAGAGAAGCAAAGAGAGAATGGCTGGATAAATTGTCCGATGTTGCACTTGGGTCAGATGCGTTCTTCCCATTCGGGGATAACATTGAGCGTGCGCATAAAAGTGGTGTAAAATACATTGCGCAGCCGGGAGGATCTGTTCGGGATGATAATGTAATCGCAACATGCAATAAATATGGTATGGTGATGTCATTTACAGGAATCCGTTTATTCCATCACTAATCGGGATATAATATAAGAGACACATCCTAAAGTTGATATGATATATGTCGCAGAAGGCGGGAAGGTTACGTAAGAGCGTAGCTTTCCCGTTTTTTATACAAATGAAGAAAAAGTGTAGCAGGATTCCGGCAGCTATCCGGCATTTATTTCTTCAAAAATAATTCTAAATAGGCTAAAATAGGAGAAAAGAAAGAAGGTGATGCAATGTCAGTGATAGAATTATTGATCGTATCCGTTGGATTATCGATTGATGTATTTGTAGCAGCGGTCTATATGGGGGCTGGATTTTCAAAAATCAGATGGAAGAATCTGATTCTTCTGAGTATCCTGTTTGGCGGTATCCAGTTAGGAACACTGGTCTTGGGCAATCTGATCACATTGCTTCCATTATTGTCCATTACCAGGACGAAGACGGCGGCTGACAGATGGGAAGGTCTGACGGTACTGATCTTTGCTGCAATCGGAATCTATATGATTATCAAAGGAATAAAGAAAAAGAGCGTACTGGAACGGAGAAAAGACGAGATTGAATGGAAGAAAACAACGCTTCTGGCCATGGTGACAAGTGTGGATGCATTCTTTGTCGGAATGGGGCTCGGCTTTTTTAGATACAGCGATGATTGAGGAGTCACTGGTGTTATTTCCGGTGACGGTTCTGGAAGCCGTGATTGGTATATTTGCAGGATACAGATTGGGATTGAAAGAAAACAGGCGTGCATACTGGATTGGAGGAACTCTCCTTTTACTTGCCAGTTTTGATGTGATTCTCCATTATTATATGTGAAAAATGGAGCAATTTGACAGTAGATTTTGTCGGATAACAGGACTATAATTATTTATTACAGAATATCCGAGATAAATTAGGTGATGAGATGGAGCGAAAAGTGAATTGACAAAAGCACTATTCGGGGGGAAAAATTTAAAGAACTGGTAGCGAAAAAAGGATTTGAAAAACTGACGATCAAGATGATCACAGATGCAGCAGGGGTAATTCGCCCGACATTTTATAATTATTTTCAAGATAAATACGAAGTGATGGAATGGCTTTTGTGGGAAGATGTATTTAAAGAAGTCTCGAAGCTTATGGAGCAGGAACGTGGAATGGAGTCCTTAAAGCTGCTGTTCCGGAAATTTGAAGAAGATAAGACTTATTACGAAAAATGTATTTGAAGTGACCGGTCAGAATTCTTTTGAGGAGATGTTATATGGACGGATTTTTAATATGGAAGAAATTCTGGTTAAGAATCATCCGTTAAAAGCATGTAAGAGGTATGCCTCATGTAGATGAGAAGATATTTCTGGAATTTCATGCAATATCATTGGTGAATGGATTAAAATACTGGCTTATTAAGGAAATGCAAAAATTATTTCGTCAGGGGATGCAATAGAATTTTACCGTTATATGATGTCACATTCGATTCTGGATCTGTTGGATATTGAAAAAAGAACGGAGAAGAAAAAGTAAAGGGTTTCACTACACAGAGTGGAACCCTTTTCCTATAATCTCGCTGGTATTGGATATCAGTAAGAATGCACCAGTTGTATGAGCTTTTATGAAATTACGAAGCTTGATTGCTTCATTTGGACTAAGTACAGTCAGGATGATATATTTGTCATCGCCTGTGAAGGCACCCTGTGCGAGTACGATTGTTGCACCTCGTTTCAGGTCATTTTTGATAAATTCACAGATTGGTTCCGGCTCGCTGCATACCACGTGGAAATACTTCGAGCGGTTCAGACTTTCAATCAGACTGTCGATCAGTGTCGAACGCATCGTAAGACCGAGCAGTGAATAAAGACCCGTCTTAATGTCAAATACGAAGAAACCGGCGATTGTGAATAAGATATCGGAAGCAAGCAAGCCTTTTCCGATGTCAACGCTGGTGTATTTCTTCAATATCATGGCAATAACATCCGTGCCCCCGCTGGATGCTCCGATATTGAACAGAATGGCCGAACCGATGGCAGGAAGTACAATCGCGAAGATCAGTTCCAGCAATGGTTCGTTGGTAAGCGGGTGGCTCATTGGATAGATACGTTCCAGTCCGGACAGCGTGACAGAAAGTAGGATACTACTGTATGCAGTCTGTGCAGCAAAATTTTTTTCCGAGAACGAAAAGCCCTATGATCAGAAGGAGCATATTCGCAATGAAGGAAAAATCACTGGCCGAAAGAGGAGTGAACTTGGCAACGAGTACCGCAAAACCGGTGATACCACCAAACGTGAAGTTGTTGGCGAACTTGAAAAAGTAGATACCCACTGCCATGATCAACGTACTGACAGTGAGTAATGTAAAGTTTTTTAAATGTTCTTTCATTTGAAAATTCCCCAGTTTTCCTTTTGTAATTATTAAATTTTTATATCCTCAATGATTGTAACGCTCATATATGGAAAAGTCAACGGATTGGTGATATATTATTAAGAGACAAAATATTCAGAAAAATGACGGGGAGGACAAGAAAAAATGAAACTTTTTTGGCAGAAGGCGGAAGTTCAGAAGTTTGAGCACGCAAAAGATTTTGCAGAAGAATATAATATAGGAAAGAAAGACTTTATTCTTGCAAGTAAAAGCACGTATGAGGTGTATTTTGCAGCGCTTGGATTAGAGGCACATGTAGAATATAAAAGCAAATATGGAAAAGGTGAGCCTACGGACGAGATGATCGATGCATTACTGGCAGATTTCCGTAAGACAGACTGTGACAGAATTATTGCAATCGGAGGAGGAGCAGTTATCGATATGGCTAAGATCCTGGTGCTCGCAGGAGATTATAGTGCGGAAGAAATCTTTGGAAGAAAGGTTCCGCTTAAGAGAGCAAAAACGTTGATCGCAGTACCAACTACGTGTGGTGCGGGTTCTGAGGTCTCGAATGTATCAATTGCAGAATTTACAAAGCTGCATACCAAGATGGGGCTTGCTGTCGACGAGATTTATGCAGACCGTGCGGTATTGATTCCGGAATTGCTGACAGGACTTCCATATTCATTTTTTGCAACGAGTGCGATCGATGCATTTATCCATGCGATTGAATCTTATGTGTCTCCGAAAGCTACTTTGTATACACAGATGTTCAGTATGAAAGCAATGGAGATGATCATGGAAGGCTTCCGTAAAATTGCAGAACATGGAGAAGCATTCCGAATGAATCTGCTGGATGACTTCCTGACGGCAAGTAACCTTGCCGGAATTGCATTTGGCAATGCCGGAACAGGAGCGGTACACGCCATGTCTTATCCGTTAAGTGGTGTCTATCATGTCACACACGGAGAAGCAAATTACCAGTTCCTTACAGCGGTATTTGCAAAATATCAGGAATTAGATCCGGATGGAAGAATCAAGGAATTAAATAGTTTCTTAAGTAATGTTTTAGAGTGCGATGCAGACTTGGTATATGTGGAGATCGGAAAACTTTTGGATCAGATCATTGCAAGAAAACCATTGCATGAATATGGAATGAGGGAAGAAGAGATTGAGAGTTTTGCTAAGACTGTAGAAGAGACACAGCAGAGACTTCTGAATCAGAGTTATGTAAAACTAACATGGCAGCAGATGGCAGAGATTTATAAAGAACTGTATTAAATGTTGAATGGTTTATTCCGCATCGGAACATACTATCCTTCATAAGAGGAGGATAGAAATAATGTATAAGTATTTACCCATTACGGATGTATACGCAAGAGAAATACTTGATTCAAGAGGAAATCCGACGATAGAAGTGGAAGTGCTGGCAGGAGATGAATTCTGCGGTCGGGCAAGTGTGCCATCCGGTGCATCGACCGGAAAGTATGAAGCACTGGAATTACGGGATAAAGAAGAACGGTACGGAGGGCTTGGCGTACAACAGGCAGCAGATCATGTTAATGCAAGGATTGCACCGGAAGTGATAGGTATGAACGTGTTGGATCAGGCGGCAGTCGATCAGGCGATGATCAGGCTTGACGGGACAAAGAACAAGTCCAATCTCGGAGCCAATGCCATGCTTGGCGTGTCTCTTGCGACTGCAAGAGCAGCGGCCGGGGCGCTTGGACTGCCGCTGTATTCGTATCTTGGCGGTACGAATGTAAAGAAACTTCCGGTTCCGATGATGAATATCATGAACGGGGGAAGACATGCAGATAATACGATCGATATTCAGGAATTTATGATCATGCCTGTAGGTGCAGGAAATTTTAAGAATGGACTTCAGATGTGTGCAGAAGTATATCATGAACTGAAACAGCTTTTGAAACAGCTGGAATATAGTACTGCAGTGGGAGATGAAGGTGGATTTGCACCGGATCTTCATAATGCGGATGAGGTTTTGCGCCTGATGGTAAAAGCGGTAGAGAAAGCAGGATACCAGCCGGGAAAAGAAGTTGCGATCGCACTGGATGTAGCTGCATCGGAATTGTATGATAAGAATTTTAAGAAATATGTTTTCGACGGTGAGGCGAAGAAAAAAGGGTACAAGATTGTCCGTTCAGCAGAAGAACTGATTGATTACTATGAAGAAATGATAGAAAAATATCCGGTTGTATCCATTGAAGATCCGTTGGATGAAGATGACTGGGAAGGATGGAAAACTCTGACAGACAGGCTCGGAGAGCGGGTGCAGTTAGTCGGTGATGATCTGTTCGTGACGAATACCCGAAGGCTTGCGAAAGGAATACGGAGAAAAGCAGCCAATGCGATACTGATCAAGGTAAATCAGATTGGGACTTTGACAGAAAGCTTTGAAGCAGTGAAGATGGCGCAGAATGCAGGATATAAGACTGTGATCTCACACCGGTCAGGAGAGACTGCAGATACCTTTATTGCAGATATTGCAGTAGCGGCAGAGGCAGGGCAGATTAAGACCGGGGCTCCATGCCGGTCAGAACGGGTGGAAAAATATAATCAATTGCTGAGGATTGAAGAAAGACTGGGAGATGTGGCTGAGTATCAGAACCCATTTGTACAAAAGACGGATGAGTTGAAAGATTCACTTGCCTTATAAGAAACCCTGTGATAAAATAAATATGGTTTATCCGCAGGAGGTGTGAATAGTGGACATTTTAAAGATTGTATTAATGATAATATTTGCAATAGACTGTATCGCATTAACCATAATCGTGTTAATGCAGGAAGGTAAGTCAGCAGGGCTTGGTGCCATTAGTGGTATCGCTGATACTTACTGGGGACAGAACAAGGGACGTTCTATGGAAGGTGCACTGGTGAAGTCTACAAAATTCCTTGCGATTTTGTTTATTGTACTGGCAGCAGTGTTGAATTTAAAGTATTTGCATAGGATAGAGCATATTTTTAGAAGATGAAAGGGACACTCCTGTATGGGGGTGTCCCTTTTTCAACGATGTAGGAGAGTATATGAATATGAGTAAGAAATTTGATAAGAGAAAAAAAGTCGTTTATGACCTGATTTGCGACGATTTATATACACCGATGAAATTTAAAGAACTGGCCATGCTTCTGCGTGTGGCAAAAGAAGACAGGGATGAGCTGCGCCAGATACTGGAATCACTGGAACAGGAAGGAAAGATTTATCTTTCCAAGAGAGGAAAGTACTGTAAAGGACATGCAAAGCGTCTGACCGGTGTATTCCGTGCAAGCCTTAAGGGATTCGGTTTTGTTGTACTGGATGAAGATGGTCCGGCAGATGTATTTATCGGAGAAGATGATATCTGTGGGGCATTCGACGGAGATCATGTCGAGATTGTGCTGACAAAAGAGCCGGAGGGAAGAAGCCGTGAAGGAAAGATTGTGAAGATCCTGGAGCGTGGACTTTCGAAAGTGGTCGGACTGTATCGTATGAAGCCGGGCAAAAGTTTGGATTTGTAATTCCGGATAATCAGAGACTGGATCAGGATATATTTGTACCGGTTGAAAAATCAAGAGGAGCAGTGGACGGACATAAAGTTGTAGTGGAACTGACTTCTTATGGAGAAAATGGGAAAAAACCGGAAGGAAAGATCGTGGAGATCATCGGACATCTGAATGACCCTGGGACGGATATTATGTCAATCGTAAAGGGGTATGATCTTCCGGTAGAATTTCCGGATAAAGTGTTAAGACAGGCAGAACGCGTAGCAAAGCCGGTCAGTGAAGCGGATATGAATGGAAGAAAAGACTTGCGCGACTGGCAAATGGTCACGATCGACGGGGAAGATGCAAAGGATCTGGATGATGCCGTGTCACTGGTAAAAGACGGTGAAAATTATATTCTGGGTGTGCATATTGCAGATGTAACAAATTATGTGCAGGAGAATAGTGCGCTTGACAGAGAAGCTTTAGAAAGAGGAACCAGTGTTTATCTCGTAGACCGTGTAATCCCGATGCTTCCACATACGCTTTCGAACGGAATGTGTTCATTAAATGCAGGTGAGGACCGATTGGCATTGAGCTGCATTATGACGGTAGATCCGTCAGGAGAAGTGGTTGCCCACGAGATTGCCGAGACGGTAATCCATGTGAACCGCAGGATGTCTTATACCAGTGTGAAAAAGATCCTGACTGATCATGATGAAGCTGAAACAGAAGAATACAGGGAACTGATTCCGATGTTTGAACGGATGCAGGAGCTTTCCGGTATTTTAAGAGCCAGAAGAAAGAAACGAGGCTCGATTGATTTTGATTTTCCGGAGACCAAGATGATTCTGGATGAGAACGGAAAGCCGGTCGATATCAGACCATATGACAGAAATGTTGCGACGAAGATCATTGAAGATTTTATGCTTCTGGCAAATGAGACGGTGGCAGAAGACGGTTACTGGCAGGAACTTCCATTTTTATACCGGTCCCATGAAACACCGGATGAAGAAAAGATCCGTACGCTGGCAACATTTATCAATAATTTTGGATATTCTATGCACATAGGAGTAAATGAAATTAGACCAAAAGAAATTCAAAAGTTGCTTGTAAAAGTAGAAGATACTCCGGAAGAGGCAATGATCAGCCGACTGGCATTACGTTCCATGAAGCAGGCAAAATATACGGTGGAGAATGATGGACATTTTGGACTGGCAGCTAATTATTATACACATTTTACTTCTCCGATCCGTAGATATCCGGATCTTCAGATTCACCGGATTATCAAAGATAATCTGCGGGGAAGAATGAATGCGGATAAGATGGAACATTACCGGTCTATCCTTCCGGAAGTGGCAAAGCGTTCTAGTGAGATGGAGCGTCGTGCAGATGAAGCAGAACGTGAGACAGTCAAATTAAAGAAAGTAGAATATATGCAGGCGCATATAGGAGAAGAATTTGAAGGTGTGATATCAGGAATAACAAAATGGGGCATGTATGTGGAACTTCCGAATACGATAGAAGGTCTGGTTCATGTAACGAATATGACGGATGATCATTATGAATATAATGAAGAACGCTATGAGATGATGGGGATGCATACACGGAAAGTGTATAAACTAGGCGAAGGACTAAGAGTCCGGGTGCTGGATGCAGACCGTCTGATGCGTACGATTGATTTTAAGATTGTAAATCAGGGAGGTGCCGGAGATGGCGAAGAGTAATGACAAGATGATTGCAAACAATAAAAAGGCATATCATGATTATTTTATTTTGGATAAGATCGAAACAGGAATTGCTCTGCACGGGACAGAAGTGAAATCACTCCGTATGGGAAAATGCAGCATAAAAGAATCCTTCATCCGTATTGAGAACGAAGAGGTATTCATATATGGTATGCATATCAGCCCTTATGAAAAATGGAAATATCTTCAATAAAGATCCGCTCAGAGTCAGAAAATTACTTCTTCATAAATCAGAGATCAACAAAGCTGATCGGTAAGACAAAATGAAAAACGGAATGGCGATCGTGCCTTTGAAAGTCTATTTAAAGGAAGTCTTGTAAAGTAGAGATCGGTCTGGCAAAATGGTAAGAAATTATATGATAAACGTCAGGATATCGCAAAGAAAGACCAGAAGCGTGAAGCAGAACGCGATTTCAAGATGAAACTCAGATAGAATACAGACAGGAGAGGACAAAATGGTACCGACAAAGAAAGAAGAATTAAGAGATCTGGTCACACAGACTACAATGGAGACTTATGAGGAGCTGACTCCGCATCTGGTACAGCTCATTAATGAGACAAACAGCAATCCGAAACTGACAGAGAGCCAGAAACAGGATGAGATTTCTTTACATATGATGGGATTTGTAAAGTCCTGTACCAATGAGATTATCATTGAAGTGCTTGGAGAAATCCTTGGATTGTGAAATTGTGGAAAAAATATGAGAAAAATAAAATCTGGTTGTGATAATTGAACGAAATTATATACAACAACAGAAAAATATCAGAAAATTCCTTGACAAAGAAAGTTCTGAGCGTTAAACTACGGGACATAAAGCAAGGGCGCTTCGAAAATAATATTTCGAGGCGCTTTTTTTTTTGACAAGATGAAGGAGGAACTATTATGACGAAAGAAGTATTATCAGCCATACAGGATGCTGTAGGCACACAGGTATTTGGAATCTGGTTTCTGATCGGTGCAGCATTGGTGTTTTTCATGCAGGCAGGATTTGCAATGGTAGAGACAGGATTTACCAGAGCGAAGAATGCAGGAAATATTATTATGAAGAATCTGATGGATTTCTGTATCGGAACTTGTGTATTTATCCCGCTTGGATTTGGAATTTTACTTGGTGAAGATGCACTTGGTGGATTTATTGGAACTCCGACACTTGGAATTTTTTACAGATTATGCAAACTTTGACTGGTCTAATTTTGTATTTAACTTAGTGTTCTGTGCAACAACGGCAACAATCGTATCCGGAGCAATGGCAGAACGAACAAAATTCTTATCTTATTGTATTTATTCAGCTGTTATTTCAGCTATTGTATATCCAATCGAAGCACACTGGATCTGGGGAGGCGGATGGCTTGCAAGTCTAGGCTTCCATGATTTTGCCGGATCATGTGCGATTCATATGGTAGGCGGTACAACTGCTTTTATCGGAGCTGCAATGGAAGGTGCCAGAATTGGTAAATTCACAAGAAATAAAGAAGGAAAAGTCACAAAAGTACATGCATTTCCTGGACATAATATTGTAATCGGTGCACTTGGATGCTTCATTCTCTGGTTTGGATGGTATGGATTCAATGGTGCGGCAGCAACAACCGGATCACAGCTTGCTTCAATTTTTTATGGCAACAACGATCGCACCTGCAGTAGCAACGGTTGTATGTATGATCTTTACATGGGTCAAGTATGGAAAACCAGACGTTTCTATGTGTCTGAATGCTTCGCTTGCAGGTCTGGTAGCAATTACAGCACCTTGTGATGTTGTAGATGCAGCAGGATCCGTTATTATCGGTGTTGTAGCAGGACTGCTGGTAGTATTTGGAGTATGGTTCTGTGATAATGTAGCTCATGTGGACGATCCTGTCGGTGCAGTTGCAGTTCACTGTTTAAACGGTATCTGGGGAACAATCGCGGTTGGTCTTTTTGCAACAAAGACAGCACCGGAATGTACACTCAAAGGTCTGTTCTACGGTGGAGGGTTCCATCAGCTTGGATTACAGCTTCTTGGTGTTGTAAGTGTTATGGCATGGACAATTGTGACTATGACAATTGTATTCAAAATAATTGATAAAACCGTTGGACTGAGGGTATCAGAAGAAGAAGAAATTGTTGGTCTGGATTCAAAAGAGCATGGTCTTGCATCTGCATATGCAGGATTCAGCTTGATGGATATCACAGAAGGAAGTATGAGTGTCAATGAAAATACAGAGCTTGGTGAAAATGATTATGATGAAGCGTCAGATGTACAGCGAGCAGCATCTGTCAAAGTAACCACACCTGTAGATCCGTCAACAGGTATACATAAAGTAGTCATCATTGCAAAACTTTCAAGATATGAGAAACTGAAGACAGCCCTTAATGATCTTGGTGTAACAGGTATGACCGTCACCCAGGTTATGGGATGTGGAGTTCAGAAAGGTGCAGGTGAGAAATACCGTGGAGTTGAGATGGATGTAACGGTACTTCCAAAGGTTAAGGTAGAAGTTATCGTCGGAAGCATTTCAGTAGAGAAAGTGATTGACACTGTGAAGAGAACACTTTACACTGGGCATGTCGGAGATGGAAAGACTTTTTGTTTACAATGTACAGAAAGTTGTGAAAGTTCGTACCGGTGAGGAAGATTACGAAGCATTGAAGGATGTAGAGTAAGGGGATTGTTTACGGTATTATACTGATTTGCAGCGAAAAGAGATGTATATGATATAATTTCATGTACGTCTCTTTTTAGATGATTTTTATATTTGATTTTTTAGATTACATAAGAGGCTTGACAAATAAAACAACTTGAGATTATAATTAAATTTACGTAAAGACAGTCTGCAGACCAGAAGAAAGCATTTAGATTTAGGGCTTGTACTGGTTTCGACGGGGGTCTGGAAGTTGGAGAAGCCATCCGTAGCGGGACACTACGTTAAAAGTTCCACTTAAATATAAACGCAGACAATACAGAATTAGCGTACGCAGCCTAATTAGGCCGCAGTCGGCCCCGGATCATCCGCTGTCCGGGTCACCGGCTTCAAACAGGCGGAGCACTTCGTTTCCAAAGCTTTGAGGAGATGGAAGAACTTATGAAGCTACTAAAGTGAGGAACCTGTCATTAGGTGCCGCATGGAGGGAATGTTAATATAATGACTGTGATGGGAGATGCTCGAATGGATGGGCTTTCGGACGCGGGTTCAACTCCCGCCAGGTCCACTATAATATTAAGTAATACGGAGAACGTGTCATGGGCGGGTTTTCTTATATACTTAAGAACACAGAGGAAAGTCATAGTTTCTGAAGAATCGGTAAACTAGGGCTTTTCTTTTTATTTACGCGAGCAACGAGCCAAAGTCCGTGCTTGCACGAGACCTTGGCGACTGCCGCGATAACTTGAGAAACTCGCGAAGCGTGTTTCTCATAGTTCGTAATTATGAAAAACAAGGAAGCAACAAATAAGAGAAGAAACAAATAGATTACAGGAGGGTATTATGAGTGAGAAATCATTGAGCAAAAAGTACAAGAAAAAAATGTGATCCTGCTGCATATTGCAGTTATGTGCTTCAGCTTTTCAGGAGTGATCGGTCAGTATGTACAGGTACCGGCAGTACAGGTGGCAATGGGAAGAGTTATCTGTTCTTCACTGCTTTTGCTGGCAATATCTCTGGTCTGCAAGGATAAGCTGACGCTTGATTCAAAGAAAGATTATGGTCTTATGATCATGACAGGTGTGGTAATGGCAATTCACTGGTCAAGCTTCTTTCAATCCATCCAGACATCGTCTGTAGCAATTGGAACGATTACATTCTCTACATTCCCGCTGTTTCTGACGATTTTTAGAGCCGTTATTATTTCATGAGAAGATTCGTGGCAGGAATATTTTGAATGCACTGATCCTTCTGCTGGGAGTATTGATCACAATTCCGGAGTTTTCAGTGGAGAATAAAGTAACGGTCGGAATCATCTGGGGAATGATTGCGAGCTTTACATATGCAGTGATGACATTGTCGAACCGGTATTTTGCCAACAGATACAAAGGACGTACAATCTGTTTATATGAACAGGGAACAGCAGCTGTTGCACTGCTTCCGGCACTGGGATTGGTGAAAGCGGACTGGCGTCCGGTGGATTTTGCAGGAGTTGTAACGATTGGCTTTTTGGTGTACGGCAATTGCATATTCTTTATATGTGACGGCGCAAAATGGGTGTGAAAGCACAGACAGCGGGAATTATCTCAGGAATGGAGACGGTGTACGGCATCGTATTTGCACTTCTGTTCTTAAGAGAGATCCCGACAGTCAGGGAACTGGTCGGAGGAGCGGTGATACTTGGAATTGCATTTTATTCGTCCCTGCACAGTGAGGATGAATTGTAAGAAATTTTTAAGAATTGTATCGGGAAATATTTAAATCATGAGCGGTATAGTATGGCTGTAAAGAAAAAGAGGGGAGAGACGAAAGAAATGGAGGCAGAAAAAATATTAGTAGTAGATGATAATAAAGAAATCGTCTATTCCATCAGTGAACTGTTAAAATATGAAGGCTATGAGATTTTGAAAGCTTATGATGGTATGGAAGCACTGGATATCATGGAGCGGGAGAATGTAGACCTGATCCTTCTGGATGTGATGATGCCAAGGCTCAATGGTCTGTCGGCGTTGATGAAACTGCGTGAGAAAAGCAGGATCCCGGTGATCATCCTGTCGGCCAAGACAGAAGAAAGTGATAAGGTATCGGGACTTACGCTTGGGGCAGATGATTATATCGAAAAGCCATATAATCCGGCAGAATTGATTGCAAGAGTGAAAGCACATTTACGCAGATACCGTGTATGGAGTAACATGGAAGCGGAAAAAAAGAAAGATCCGGATCAGATTGTGAATGGCGGACTGGTACTTGATAAGAAACAGAGAGTGATCTTTGTTGAAGGAGAAGAAGTGCATCTGACGGCAACGGAGTATAAGATCCTGGAGCTATTGATGGCGCATCCCGGGCAGGTATTTCCGGCAGAGCAGATTTATGAGAATGTATGGCAGGAAACAGCAGATTATACTGTAGAGAATACTGTAATGGTACATATCCGTCATATCAGGGAAAAAGTGGAGATTGATGCGAAGAAGCCAAGATATGTAAAGGTGGTGTGGGGAATTGGATACAAAATGGAAAAATATGGTAAAAGCAATTAAAAGTTTATAAAAGAATATTATGATTGCGTATTTGGATTTCTGCTGTTTATAATTGGAAGCTTCCTGTTCTTTGTGATGTTAGTGAACAGATATTATTTCAGTACATGGGACGTATGGAGAATCTGCCTGATTGGCAATATCTTGGTGCAGCCGGGAATCTGCCTGCTCGTACGCAGGTATATGAAATTGAGATATCGGAACTGGAGTCAGAAAGGGAGTGCAGAGACCTATCTGCAGGATACAGAAGACAGTATTTATTATCAGACCTGGAAGGCGAAAGAAAAACAGTCGGAAAAAAGATTCCGGAATATACTGGCGGTAGAACTGTCGGCAGCAGCGGCATATCTTTTCTTTATCAGTTACAGCAGCGGATGGGGATGGAATTATGCAGCCGGATATATGATGGTAGCAACGGTGTTTATAGAATATATCTGCTGCCGGGAAGTGATCCAGAGATACTGGAGAAATGAGCTGGATCAGATCATGGAGCAGACGGAGAGCTTCTTTCAGAAGCGTCTGGAACAGGCGCTGGAGATTGAACGGAAGAGTCTGGAAAAGGTATCGAGAAGTGACCAGTTAAGAGTAGACTTGATCACAAATGTATCGCATGATCTGAAGACACCGCTGACTTCCATCGTTGGATATCTGGAACTGATCAAAAAAGAAGAATTAAGTGATGTAGTGAGGGACTATGTAGACGTGATATCGACAAGAGCAGGAAAGCTTGGTGAGATGATCAACAGCCTGTTTTCGATTGCAAAAGCGAGTAGTGGGAATGTAGAACTTCACAAAGAAACTTTTGAACTTAATCGTCTGATGGAACAGATATTTGCAGATATGGATGACCGGATAAAAGAAAGCGGACTGAAATTTGTAACTCAGCTTACGGAAGAAGATACGGCAATTTATTCTGATAATTCATAATTTTTACCGGATCTGCCAGAATTTGGTGGAAAATACGCTGAAGTATTCGGCGAAAGGAACCAGGGTATTTGTCAAGACATATAAAAAGGAAGCGGGAACAGATCAGAAAATGGTATTGGAGATTACGAATACATCCGGATATGAGATGGAATTTTGAAAAAGAAGATATCATCGAACGGTTTTCAAGAGGCGACAAGGCAAGAACCAGTGAGGGTAACGGACTGGGACTTGCAATCGTAAGTACCTATGCGAAAGCACTGGGAGGAGAATTTGATATTAAGATCGACTGTGATCAGTTCAAAGCAATCGTTTCGATATAATAAAATGTATAAAAGCAATCTAGATCCCGGAGAAGGGAATGAAAGGATGGCGTACGCAGGACGCCATCCTTTCTTAATATGTATATGTACTCGAATTTTTCTGAAAAAGTCCTGTAAAAGAGTTTCGAAAATGATTTCGTTGACAAATAAATAAGTTTAAACTAACATTAGTTATATAAATATAACTATGGAGGAGAACGATGATTTCTGGAAATAAGAGGAATCCAAAAAATCATTTGGAACAGGAGACAGCCGCGTAAATGTGTTGAAAGGGCTGGATCTGAATATAGCAAAAAGGGGAATTCTGTGTCTTACTTGGGGCCGTCGGGGTCTGGTAAATCAACATTACTGAATATCATCGGAGGAATTGATGGTGCGGACGAGGGCAGTATTACGATAGAAGGCGAACGTCTGGAGGATATGACGGAGAAGAAACTTTCACTGTATAGAAGAAAGCATCTGGGATACATATTCCAGATGTATAATCTGATACCGAATCTGACGGTTCGTGAGAACATTGAAGTGGGGGCATATTTAAGTGAGCAGCCATTAGATGTGGATGAATTATTACATACACTGGGACTTTACGAACATCAGAGAAAACTGCCGAATCAGTTATCAGGAGGACAGCAGCAGAGAACTGCAATCGGACGTGCAATCGTCAAGAATCCAGATATTCTGTTGTGTGATGAGCCGACCGGTGCTCTGGATTATCATACATCAAAGGAAATTCTGAAACTGATCGAGACGGTAAATCAGAGATATGGCAATACGATTATCATGGTTACACATAATGATGCGATCAAAGACATGGCCGACCGGGTAGTAAAGTTAAGAGACGGAATGATTCGGAAGAATTACAGAAATGAAGTAAAGATTCCGGCGATCGATCTGGAATGGTAAGGGGGACATGACAAGTGAAAAGTCCTTTAAGAAAAAGATTACTGCGGGAACTCAAAAGTGAATTTGGAAAGTATTTAGTTGTCTTTATCATGATGGCAATCACGATTGCATTTGTATCCGGATTTTTGGTGGCGGATGGAAGTATGATCCGGGCATACGATGACAGCTTTCAGAAATATAATATAGAAGATGGGTATTTCCGGACGAAAAATGAAGCTGACTACAACACAGAAAGAAGACATCGAAAAATCGGATGTAAAAATATATGAGAATTTTTATATAGAACAAAAGCTGACGAACGGAAGCACTGTGCGGTTTTTTAAAGGAACCGGAAAGATGTAGATAAGGTATGTCTGATGAAAGGAATGGATGCCGGAAAAGTCTGGTGAGATTGCCGTGGACCGTATGTATGCAGAGAATACAGCCTGGAAATCGGAGACTGGGTAAAGAGTGGAAAGAAGGCATTTCGGATTACAGGACTTGTGGCTCTTTCGGATTATAGTGCATTATTTCAGAATAATAATGATACGATGTTTGATTCTGTAAAGTTTGGAGTGGCGATCGTTACGGACAAAGAATTTTGAAGTATTAAACCAGGTGAAACTGCAGTATAATTACGCCTGGGTTTATGATGAAAAAACCGGAAACAGAGAAGAAGAAAGAAAATGGCAGAAGATCTGATGGAAGACATGACTGGTGTTGTGACGCTGGAAAGTTTTGTGCCGCAATTTCAGAATCAGTCGATCTGATTTTACCTGGGGATGATATTGGGAAGTGACCGTGCGATGATGGTTATGCTGCTTTATATCGTAATGGCAATTCTTGCATTTGTCTTTGGAATTACGATCAGTAATACGATAAGAAAGAAGCCGGAGTTATCGGTACGCTTCGTGCATCCGGGTATACAAGACGTGAACTGATCATACATTATATGTCGCTTCCGGTTGTGATCACGCTGATCGGTGCGCTGGTTGGAAATATTCTTGGATATACGTTATTAAAGCAGGTATGTGCCGGTATGTACTATGGAAGTTACAGCCTTCCGACATATGTAACGATCTGGAATGCGGAAGCATTCTGGATGACGACGGTTGTGCCGGTTATTATTATGCTGACCATTAACTATGGTATTTTATATTACAAATTAAGGCTGTCACCACTTAAGTTTATAAGAAGAGATCTTTCTTCCCGAAAACAGAAGAGAGCGGTACATTTGAGCACAAAGCTTGGAATTTTCCGAAGATTCCGTCTGAGAGTTATTTTCCAGAATATCAGTAATTATATGGTGCTGTTTGTAGGAATCCTGTTTGCTAATCTGTTATTATTCTTCGGATTGTTGCTGCCATCCGTATTGGATCATTATCAGGAAGAAATTCAGGGAAATATGCTGGCGAAATATCAGTATATACTTGAGGTTCCGACAGAGGCAATGAGTGGAAGTAAACTGGAAAGTTTACTGGCGCTGATGCAGTATTCCAACGGGACAGAGACAGAGAATAAAACTGCAGAAAAATTCAGCGCATATACATTAAATACAATTCCGGGACAGGCGAAGAGTGAAGAAGTGATGCTGTACGGAGTAGAACCGGACAGCAGATATATCAAGGCAGATCTGGAGAAAGGAGTCTATGTATCAGCTGCATATGCAGACAAATATCAGGTGGAACCGGGAGATAAGATCACGTTAAAAGAGAAATACGAGCGGAAACGTTATACATTTAAAGTAGACGGAATCTATAATTACAGCGGAGCTGTCAGTGTATTTATGAGTCGTGATAAGCTGAACAGGACATTTGATCTTGGAAATGATTATTATGCAGGGTATTTTTGCAAATACAAAGATCAGGGATATTGATGAGAAATACATCAGCACCGTGATTGATCTGGAGGCATTGACGAAGGTTTCGAGACAGCTGGATGTATCTATGGGAAATATGATGGGACTGGTCAATGGATTTGCAGTCATGATCTATATGATCGTCATCTATCTGTTATCAAAGATCATTATCGAGAAAAATGCACAGTCTATCTCTATGACAAAGATACTTGGATATACGAACGGAGAGATCAGCAGGCTGTATATTATGTCGACAATGCTTGTGGTTATCATAGAACTGCTTATAAGTCTTCCGGTTGAAAAGGCAGTGATGAATGTGATCTTCCGTGCGATGATGATGTCAAGTATGACAGGTTGGATCACACTGTGGATCGATCCGAAAATATATGTGGAAATGTTCCTGATCGGATTTGTTACTTATTGGGGGAGTAGCGCTTCTGAATATCGGAAGATCAGAAAGGTTCCGATGGAGAAGCGTTAAAGAATGTGGAATAATCAAAAGAATGCATAGAAACGTATGACAGAAGTAATTGAATATGAAAAAAGAGGAAAGGCAGAAAAGGTGAAGTGAAGTTCATTATTGAGAAGAAAGGAATAAAATAGTTGTGAAAATACACAAAAAGAAAATGGATTAAAATTTATTGGTTATGACGGCAAAAATAAAAAGAATATAGACAAAGACAGGTATTATTGGTAATATAATAACAAGTTTGTTATTACGTAATGGTAAGCAAGACTGTTTATAGTGCAAGAGATCAAGAGATTTTGTATATGGGCAGTCGTTTTTTTATCATATTGTATCAATGGTTGTTAAGATTGAATTAGAGGTGAGAATGGCTGTGAAAATAGTCAGAGTTCTGAATACGAATGCAGTTGTTAGTAGTGATCAGGAGGGAAGAGAACTGATCATAACAGGAGCAGGAATCGGGTTCAAGAAAAGAAGGGTGAAAATCTGGATGAAGCACTGGCGGATAAAACTTATTATCTGGAGAGTGTCGATGACAGCAGGAGACTGCAGGAAGTAGTAAAAGAAATATCAGAAGAATATTTGGAGATTGTAAGCCGTATCGTAAAGACAGCGAGGGAGGAAGGATTGAAAGTTAGGGATTCCCTGTATGTGACACTTACAGATCATATCAATTCCGCAGTTGACAGATATCATGAGAATATAGCATTAAAAAATATGATGAAACTTGAGATCCGTAAATTTTATCCAAAAGAATATGAAATTGGATTAAGGGCAGTACAATGGATACAGGAACAAAATGATGAGAATCTAGGGAAGACGAAGCTGCATTTATAGCGATGCACATCGTTTCGGCCGAACTTGACAGCGGAAGTAATGTAGATGTTAATAAGATTACGAAATTGATTAATGCAGTTCTTCAGATTGTCAGAATCCATTTTAAGATAGAATTTAACGAGAAATCGATATCGTATGAACGGTTTCTAACTCATTTGAAAATTTTTGCGACCAGAGTATTTGATAATACCATTTATCAAGACAGCATGCAGGAAATATACAAAGTATTGATAGAAGAGAATGAATATGCTTATTCAGGAGTCAGAAAAATTGTGGAATATATTGAAAAACAGTATTCCTACAAATTGACAATAGATGAAAGATTATATTT
>ENA-OQHD01000286-OQHD01000286.1-human-gut-metagenome-genome-assembly--contig:-NODE-286-length-20327-cov-2.334109_pt1 | contig 20327 bp, 31 predicted proteins | sample MGYA00242560_ERZ504711 | MGnify/ENA primary metagenome ERZ504711 (study PRJEB26092, sample SAMD00036198) | human gut metagenome | host: Homo sapiens | study: EMG produced TPA metagenomics assembly of...
ATCATGTTTAATGAAATTTCCTGCAAATGCAAGAATCAATGTGTTGGACATTGTTCCCATTGCATCTTTTCCAATATTCATTCCTGACCGGAACAACTCCCATCTTGTCAGTTGTGGATTTACAATGTGAAGTTCCGCAATGGAAGATGCAATACTCATTGCCACATCCATTACCGCCCCATACATGCAATTAAGATTCCACATAGGAAGAGATCTTTTATCTTTAAATCAGTTGTTCCCATGATGAGAAGTAAAATTTTTCCGCTTCTTCCATCTGGTATGTTGTCACTGACATGAATCTTTGTGCAATAAAAGAAAATCCTGCTCCTGCAAGCACTCCGCACATGCTCCCGATTGCTGCGACCACCGTCTTAATCTGAATTCCATCTATCAAAAAGAACGTTACCAGATTACAAACCAGAATGAGAACAATTGTTACAAGGAGTGCCGAATATCCTTTCATTGTAAGCGGCAGTAAAATCCATATAATACACACCATCGTGAATATAATACCAACTGCTGATTTTGCTCCCTTTTTTCCGCCAATAATAATTAACAGTAAGATAAAAATTGCAATCGCTGCTATAATCTGTGGTACTCGATAATAATTGTAGACCGATACCTGATATCCTCCATCATCATTTGTATCAATTCGGATAGATACTTTATCTCCCTGACTGACTCTGACATTATACAGAGAACTGAAATAGTTTGTTACTTCTGCAGTTTCACCTTTGTATGCTCCTGTCAGTACTTTTTACCTGAAGTTTCATATCCCCACGCCACAGACCATCTGTACTCTCATCTACAGTCACATTATCTTCCAGAATTCCAACTACTTTTCCAATTTCATAAGAAGTCCCTGATGTATCTCCTTCTTTGTAAACTGGTCTGTCATGGTTTGCATAGTAGATCACCAATATAAAAGCAAGGGCAGCCAGCACCCCAATGAGCAACTGGCCACCTTTCCTTTTCATAGGTGAATTCCATAATTTTTTCATTTTTGTTCACCTGTTTTGCTGTTTAGTTTACTTTTCTCTTTTTTGTAAATGACACTGCGATCACTGAGGCTGCAATCAGAACCAGATACATTGTAACAGGTTGTTGATCGCCGGTCTCGAGCCCCTTTATTTGCTGTATTTTGAGGTTTCTTGCCGTTTCCATTTTGACTACCGCTTCCGGCATTTCCACCGTTTCCGGTATTACCATCATTGTTGTTATTACCGCCATTGCCATTATTACTCTTTTCTACAAGTGCCATTTTTCGCATCCTGAAGCGCTTTTACTGCTGCATCTACTTCTGCCTGTGTTGCATTTTCATCTGCATATACACGTTGTGCCTCTTTCAATGCCGTAGCATAGTTGTTCCAGCTTTCTTTTGTATAACTACTCTGTGATTTTGCAGGAAGTTTTTCTATTTCTTCCAAAAGCGCAGTCTTATCAACTGTCACGCCAGTCTGTTCTTGTTTAATCTCATCACAGTTACGGACTCTTAAGCATGTGACCGGAATGTCTGACTCTCCTTCCGGATGCGCATATACAAGTCCTACTGCCGAAACGGTTGCTCCCTTTTTTCACGAAAGATGCCAGTTCATTCTTTCCAGTTGTTCCGGAAGTAATATAACCGTCAATAAAGACATTTCCTTTTTCTCCGCTTCCGTCCTCAATCCAGAACTGTGATACTCCGGTTCCATCTGCACTGTAAACTACATCTGTTACCTTTCCACTGATCTGAACAAGCTTTCCTCCGTTCTCTTCATAATTCATGGCATCTTTTGCAGATAGTTTTTCCGGATCATACACATGGGTATCATCTGGAATGATCTCGCTTTTAATAATCTGAATCTCTTTATCTCCCTGATATGCGTCTACATATCCGGTAATTCTGATCTTTGTTCCGATTTCCAGACCTGCCTCCGCATATGGGAATACAGTAATTCCTGCAGTGTCATCCTGCACATAAATGGCGTCAAAGAATTTGTTATTCTCATTGCTCGTACCTGCTGTAACATAGCCTTCAATTGCAAATACATCTCCGGCTTTTCCCTCTTTACGCACTGTCTCAATCGGTGTTGTCTCAAGCTCTACTGTCACTTCATCCAAAATATTCTCTACAATTGTCTTGTTGAGGTATGGCAGATCCCAAATATTATCCTGCTCCGCCTTCACTTCAAAGTCAGAGATAAATACAGTTCCTGACACAAATACATTTGCACCGCTTTCAAGCGTCTCATGTGCAAGTGCCACCATATTGCCATTTTTCTACGACTGTAGGACTGCCTGATACTGGATTTCCATTCTCGTCTTTACAATCAATAGAGTAAGTTGTGTCATATCCTCTGATAAGTGCCTCTGCTTTTCCAGCTGCAACTGCATCTTTGTCAAGGTTTACGGTACATCCGCTATATGCGCTGTATTCCTGATCTTCTACTGCACCTTCTAAATATTTTGAATCTTTGTTGTAATTTTTCAGATATAAGCGGTATGGCTGTCCACCGTTATTTGTCTCATCATATGCTTCATCACTATTTAAGGTTGTAGTGGCTCCGACTGCTTTTAAGAGCTTGTTCATCTCTGTTGCCGTCTGACCGCTTGTTGTATCCTGATAATCTGCAATTCCGCATGCAATCAATGTTCCGCCTTTATCTGTGTAGTCTTTTACCATGTTAATAAATTCATCACTAAAATGCGAAGGTTTGTAATCTCCGGCATTTGCTGTTCCTGTTTTCTTTGCCGGTGCTGAGATAACAAGTAATGCACAGTCTTCTAACATTTCTGGTGTGATCTCATCTTTCACAACCTCAACTTTTACATTCTTGTCTCCCGCAATCTTTGTAAAGTTTCCAACATTTCCACCATAGTATCCTGTCACATAGTCATTGTAATGTGTACCGTCAATGATTACTTTTGTTACCATCTCCGGCGTTACATATGTAAGCTTCAAAACGCTGCTATAAACTTTCTCTACTCCGTTGAGTGTTGCATTCACTGTGACATTTAGTTCCATGTTTCCTACTTTGTCATAAGTATAATCAAATGTGTAAGATGCTGTTCCCATCGAATCTACTTTTGTCAGGTTATTCTTCTCCAGATCAACTTCATGTACATTTTCTCCATCTACGGAAAATGTAATTGAGTTGATTGTCATATCTGTATTTTCATTGTTGTATAAATCCAATGTGACAGGCAATGCCTCTCCTTTTACCGGAAGTACTTCGGTTGTAGAGATTCCGTTGATTCCTGCTGCTTCCACTTCTCCTACCCATACCGGAGCCGTCACTGCAATATCACCGTCAGCCTCTGTGATTTTCAAATAGTAATATGAATAGTTATTATCTATCTGGAATTCTACTGTATCTGTATTGGCTGCAACAGTCTCTTCTTTCAGTACAAGTCCGCCATTTGTAATGACTTGAACTTTTCCGATAGAATCATCAGTCTTATCACTTAATTCTGCTTTTAAAGTAACAGTGTCTCCTACCTGTCCTTCTGACAAAATAGAGCCCATCTCATAACCATCTAATGTGTAATAAATGTTTAAGTCATTATCTTCGGTTGCATACACACGATAGTTGCGCATTGCATCATAGATATTTTCCTGTGTGAGGCTGTCCGCTAATACAACACTTCGTGCTGTGTTGGCATCTCCCCAAAGTCCTTTGTGGTTGTCCTGATTGTTTGTCGGAGCTACATGCCATCCTTTATCAAGTGCTCTCTGATAGTACTCGTAAGATGGGAAATATCCGGAACTTCCGATTGCTCCTTCTCCATTTCCAACTTCAATTGTTGTGATCAGCTTGTCAATTTCTTCATCGTAGTGAGCAAAATCACTGAAATCACCAAATGTCGTTCCCGGGTGATTGAACTGTGAAATTGACTGCGGCGCTGTCTTTAATGCTGCATAGTAGTTCTGCAAGGCTGTGCTGTATGTTGAGAATTCTGTCTGTGTCCTGCTCTGGAACCCTTCTGTATTGAAAGTGTTCATATGTCCAAGACCGTTTGACCATGTCATCTCATATCCAAACAAACCTACAAAGTCGTCAGTTGTATACTGTTTTGCAAGCTCATGTCCTTCTGTCCATTCCTCACTCATAGAACCGTCTGAAATAGATGCACTGTCTGCGTTGTCAAATGAGTTCGAGTGATCTGTCAGTGCAAGGAAATCAAGATTTTTCCACTCCTGAAGCATGTTCATATGCCTGCTGTGCAGTTCCCGCACCATCGGAATAGCTTGTGTGTGAATGAAGCTGTCCAAAATAAAGATTATATTTTTCACTTGTTCTCTCTGTGTAAGAAAGTGTAACAATGTTGCTGTCTTCATATCCTTCTTTGACTGCTTTTACTTTGAACGTCATTGGAAGTTCTGACAACACAAGTTTTTTCTGTGTACTCTGTCCAATTCTTTCCATCGTCAGTAGAATATAAAATAGTTGCACCTTCTGTTGCACATTTCAAAGTGACTTCTGTGTTTTTCATAACTGCGCCGCCATTTGGTGTTGCCTCTACGTTTTTCACTTTGCCGCTTGTATATTTGTAAATTGTCTTAATACTGTCTGACACGCCATCTTTTGATGCATATGCCCGCATATTTGCAGGAAGCTTTTCTAAGACAGGTTTGTTGGCATCATCGTATACTTTGTACTCTCCACCATCTATTGAATAATAAATAGCCGCACCTTCTGTAGCGCTTGTCAGAGTGATCTCGGTTCCCGTTGCTGCTTCTCCGGATGCTGGATCTGCTTTTACATAACCACAGATGTCAGATGCAATGACCGGACTTCCGGTAAGCACTACTGAATCTATACGCAGTGTTCCTTTTTTATCTGGTGTTCCTTCTTTTCCATCTGCACGCTCTATTCCTGCTACAAGACGAACATATAATTTATCCGCATGTTCTGCTCCTTCTGGAACATCAAATTTAAAGTTAATGTATTCCCCCGGAGCATAGCTTGTCTTTTGCAATCCCGTCTTTGACATCTCCCGATTTACTCACTTCATATGGTTTTCCATCTGATCCATAGCTTGTATATTTGTAAGAGTAAGAACCGGTTGTAAAATTCTCAAATTTTGTTCCATCTACAGAATACTGAAGCTGATAAGAGCCTGCCCCTGTCTTGCTTGAGCGAAGACGGAATGAAAGTTCCATCGCTCCGTATCCTTTTGAAGATAATGCAAATTGCAGGTAATCATTGTCCCCTGAGCCTAATCCGGTACCGCCCATATAGTAAGAAGTAGAATCCGTGTTAGAGCTCGTTGCTTTTGTGTATGGGAGTACTTCTTTGCCGGATACAACTGCTGTATAATTTGCATCGGTATCCAACATGTCATTTGTCTTATACAAATCCCCTGCAATACTTGTCTGCACACCAGCTTCTTCGTAGTTGGCATTTCCTGCCCACTGTGCCACATTCAGAACAGTATCTGTCTCTACCTGAACACCTTCTTTTGCAGGATAGAAATACATCAAGTACGCGTCTGCTGAAGAATCTTCTTTCTTTCCGAATGTTGTAAACGTATTATAGTATTCTATGTATTGATTTTTGATTTCCACCATACTCTGCATTGACACTTCTTAAAAACGAATCCGCCATTTTCGTCTGCTTTTTACTACTTCCCACAGACTATAATCACTTTCTTTTTCTTCTAACGTAAGGCTTCCACCGCTTTTTCCAGTTGTAAGGTATTTGCCTTGTGCAGTAAGTGTGTAATATCCTGTCTTTTCATCTAACGATGCTTTCAAAACTGCTGAACCTTCTGGCGCATCTAAAACATCTTCTTCCGATGGTTGTCCATTCAATGCTGCCAGCCTTGTTCCACTTGCGGAAGCTGACATTACTTTTTTGTTTGCCGGATTGTAGATTACAAACACATCGCCGTCTTTTAACTCTGTGAGTCTTTTTCCTTCTGATGGATCCGGTTCTGGCTCCGGAGCCGGCTCTTCTTCCACTGTATACGCAAATACTTTCTGTTCACTGTTATTTGAATCCTTCTTTTTGTGAATATGCAGTGATTGTTGTATTTTTTGTAATCGTAATTGCTGTATCATATTTTGTAAATTCCTGTGCGTCATTTACTTTGTAGTAAATTTCTGCCCCCTCAGTCTGGCAGGATAATGTAATCTCTGTTCCGGCTGCCACCTTTCCAGATTCTACGGATGCCACAACCTCAGCACAAGTCTCTGTCGTCTCTCCGCCATCTTCTGTCGTTGTTCCTTTAATCACAATATGATTAATATTGCTCGCTCCGGTCAGTGCAACTGTACCGCCGTTCACACTTGTTGTTCCAACTTTTTTTACACGAAGTGTAAAATTCTTTCCGGAAAGCTCTGCCGGAAGTTTCACATCTTTGTATAATTGGGTCAAATTGGTACTTGTAATTTCTACTGCTCCGCCGGCAACGACCATCCAACTCTGCCCTTTATCCAAAGAATATTCCAATTGGAAATTTTTTGCTCCTGTATTTGAGGAACGAAGCGAAGCCGAAAATGTTAAATTTTCATACTTTTCTGCATTGATTTCGGAAATGGTCCAAGAACCTTCTTCTTCCCAGTTATTCGCCGCCAGACTTTTTGACGAATATCCGGTATAAGTTGCTCCTGTGACATTAAGCTGTCCACTTCCTGATGTCGCACCTGCCGGAAGGCTGGAAGGTGCGGAATACTTGTCCTTGTATTCCCATGCTGCGATTGTCTGAACTGTCTCTGCCGCTTTTGAAGGAAGACTGATATTGCTGCATACCATCATAACTGCAAGAAGTACTGCAAACATTCGTGACACGATACTGATTTTTCTACCTTGTTTCATAAAAATCCTCCTCGTCTCAATTAAATTGTTACATTATGTTATTTTGCCACAATCGTTACTTCTTTTCTACCATACTTTTGTAAAGTTTCAGTTAAATTTATCCTCTATTCTGTTTTTTTGCTAGAAGAAAGCTCTACAGCTGCCACACCTGCGCCGCCGGCAATAACTAGCACTACCCATGGCATTCCACTTGCTGTATCGCCTGTTTTTCGGACTCCTTTTTTGGGCCGGTGTAGTTGGTTTCGGATCCGGTGTTGTGTTCGGTTTTTTGCTTCTTCTGGTTTGGAATCTGTTGTCTTCAGAAGTTCTTCTGTGATTGCTTTCACGTTCTGAAGTTCTGTCTTTTCTTCTGTTGCCAAAATTCACCCGAAGCTAAAATATAGTTTACCTGATCTAAAATATTTTGAATCTCTGTTCGTTCTGCCTCTGTCAAAGAAGCCTTGTCATAACTTCCAAGTGCATCTTTCCACTGCTGAATCTTGTTCTGTAATGTCAATGTATGAACAGTTGTATCTAACTCAATGTTCAATCCTTCTGTATCACGGTGTTCTCTCAATGCCGCAATCGTACTTAAATTATCTACCGGAGCTTCGTCCATCGCTACAAGTGGAGTCATTCCTTTAAATACAGAACCGTCCAGTGTTGCACAGTATTCATTTACACATACGTTGTATGTCTTTGTTGTGTCGTTGACGTCAATCATCTGACCGTCATCTGTCATGATGGATAATACTTTGATTCCACCGTCTACAACTTTGTATGTTGCTGTGATACCTGCAAACTGATCTCCTAAGTTTGAAGCCTGATATGCCGCATCAGTATCAATTCCAATCTCCGGATTCAATCCAATCAACGCACGCTCCAGCTGTTGTGCCATCTGTTGTCCGGTAATCGCAAATGTCAAAATGCGGTTTCCAAATGGTGAGATTGTGTAAATATCTGCCACCGTAATATCACGGCTTGACGCTCCTTCTGCCATCTCAAGGTTTGCCCGGATTCCACCTCTGTTTGCAAATGCTGCCACTGTGTTCTGATCTTTTGTAGCTGCAAGCATCATATCTGCAAGCCAGTTACCTGCGATAGAAGATGTCCCGTTCGTCTTATCAATAAAGTCTCTTGTAATACTTTGGTCAACTTTTCCAAGTACTTCGTACATCTCACCCTTTACCGCATCCCATGCCGCCTGACTGATCTTTGTAACTTCCGAATCTAATTGTGTATTATTTCCATTGTTGTAATATAAGTAAGAATGATCTCCTCCTTTTGGAGAAATGTCCTTGAATTCCGGTGTCGTCACTTCTACGTCTTTTGGTCTCAGGATTCACTTTAATCTCTGCTGTAGAATATCCGTATGCATAGCAATTTCCCTGCATATAATCGATACCGTTCTCAGCAACTCATTTACATTTTTCATGTGTATGTCCCCCATGCCACAAGATCAACGACTTTCGGATCCATCTCTTCTGCAATTGATTTTGGATCAGAATGTGCAAGAACAACCACAATATCAGCTTTCTTATCTACTTCTTCCGCAAGTTCCTTTAAATTTTTCCCGATTGTCGTCAATTGTATATGGTGCAATCTGAGAAGCCTTGATATCTGCTGAGTAGTCATCTGCCCAGCCGACGATTCCGACCTTGTAATTTCCTTTGTCTACAATCGTATAATCCTGTGTGAATTCCACACGTTCACCACTATCTTTATAGTACAGATTACTCATAAGAACCGGAATATCCGAATCCCCCTTGTAAGAACCAATCTCATATGGAGCCATGGTTCCTTTTGCATCTGTCGCATATGTTTTTACATCCCAGTCAAACTCATGGTTCCCAAGTCCTACCGCATCATAGTCCATCTGATCATATGCCGCACGCATTGCTGCACCATAAGTCAGATTAGAATGTGGTGTACCCTGATAGATGTCACCGGTATCCAAAAGCAGTACGTCCTCATACGCATCGTTATTGCGTGCATCGTTTACAATTTTTGAAAAATATGCAAGACGATATTCAAACGTATCTTCTTTGTAACTGGAAACATCTGTAATGTATCCATGCACATCTGTCGTCTCAAATACTTTTATTGTGTCCCATCCAGTGTAATCTGGCTCCTGTGTTCCTGCATCTTCTGCAAATACCGCCGGTACATAAGATGCTGTCATTGTCAGAACCATTGCCATAGCACCTTTTTGATAACTTATTCATTTTCTTTTCCCCTTCCTTTACGGAAACTCTTTAGATGTTTGTTACAATTCCTGTAATCAGTTCTTTAAACTGTTTCGCTACACGGTCTGCCGTCTCCTGTACTTCTTTGTGATCTAATTTTTCTGTTGACATTCCCGCTGCGAGATTTGTAATACATGAAATTCCACATACCTCCATTCCCATATGATGTGCAGCCATCGCTTCACATGCCGTACTCATACCAACAGCATCTCCACCGAGTGTTCTTGCAAGACGAACTTCTGCCGGTGTCTCATATGCTGGGCCTGTGAACTGCATATATACACCTTCCTGCATTTTGATTTCCAGTTTTTTCTGCGGTATCTTTGATGATCTTACGCATACGCTGGCTGTATACCTCGCTCATATCTGGAAATCTTACACCGAGTTCATCTATATTTTCACCGATCAGAGGGCTTGGTATTGCAATTGTAATATGGTCATTGATGATCATAAAATCTCCTGGTTTAAAATCAAAGTTTGCACCACCTGCTGCATTGGTCAAGATTCAAATTTTTTTGCTCCGAGCATTCCCATCAGTCTTGTTGGAAGCACTACATCTGACATTGGATATCCCTCATAAAAATGTACTCTTCCCTGCATGATCACAACCGGTACTTCATTCACATAACCAAATACAAATCTTCCTTTATGACCTGCTACTGTTGAAGTTGGAAATCCTTCGATTTCCGTATAGTTGATCGTCTGTTCAATCTGAATCTCATCTGCGTAGTCTCCAAGACCTGACCCTAAGATCAATGCAACCTCCGGCTGAAAATCAATTCTTTTCCGAATACTCTCCACGCATGTCATTAATTTTTCATATACTTTATTCATCTTTTTACCTCTTTTCCCTTTATTCCAAAGTTACGATTTTGGAAATAATTTCTTTTAAACGTTCATATTGTGATTGATCGACTAAAATTTTATTTCCTTCTTTCGTTATCAATCCTTGTTCGGATAGGTTTTTTTACTGATCGATTGATCGTTTTTTAAGCAAAGTCCTGTTGAGTTAGATAATCCCTGCTGTCCACCTCTGACCTGCAAAAGACCATTTTTTGCGTAACGCTCAAATCGTTCCACGAGAAGCATAGAAAGTCTGTCCGCCCCTTGAAGAAATAATAAAGTCCGCCCTTTTCTTCCCTCCTCAAGAAGATAGTTTGCAACTTGCTTTGCCTCCTGTTTTAATGCATGAATATCCGCACTCATCCATTTTTGCAAAAGTTTGCTCTCGACATTTTTCACAACGGTACATCTTGTTACTGTTCTAAGCGTTGTCCTATAAGTCTTCATATCCATGATGTACTCCATCCCACCCATTGCATAGACATTATTAAACCGCATAAACTCATACGCTACACCATATACTCTATAGTCAATGGCTTCGATAATTCCTTTTCCTATGAAATAAATATTTTCTACAGGTGCATTTTCTCGTACGAATATCACACCCTTATCCATCTCTTCTATATGAAATGAATCCATTACCCAAAGTGGTGCTGTCTTGAAATATTCTTTAAACTGTTCCTGACGTTTTTTATCAATGTCTTTTAAAAAATTGGCAGTGCATCATATAAAGTCTTATATCCCACACACTATTCACCTCTCTTTTATCATTCTTTGCTGAATAGTCCTGTCTTTTCCATTTGTTTCTGAACAATCTCAGCTAAAAACTTGAATGACCGGTCCTGCCGCCAATGCTGTTATAATCGTAATGATTCCAAGCTTTCCTCCAAGCACAAATCCAAGCACAATACAGCAGATATCAAAACATACCTTTACTACACGGAACTGTTTGTTCACCTTATCTCTGATTGTCATTACAAATCCGGTAAACGGATCTAATCCGACATCCGCCGTAATGTACATTGCAACACCCATATAAAGTAGGAAACAACCGATTGCTGCACCCGCAATCTGTACCGGAAGTGTCTGAACCCGAAACAACATGTGATATAGTTTTCCGCCCAGATCTACGACAAAACCATATGGAATAATATAAATAAATGTTCCAATATTTACATAATGTCTTTCCCAAAATGAAAATTATTACTACAAGAACAATATTTACAATGTTAGATGCCATTCCAAGCTGTTCTGAAGAAAGATTTAAAGCGCTTCTGATTCCGTCATAGACAATTCCAACCGGATCATTCCCAAGTGCGGCAGCGGCATTGAATGCTACACCTGTCCCGACTAGAATAATTCCCAAAATTGCCAGAATAATTCTTATACCCCTTTTTCTCTTTTCACGATTTTTTTCTCTCTTTACACTAGTTTATTTAAAATAGATTTTCCGATTGTTCCATCCGGCATCGCAACGCCAAAGTTTTCTGCTACAGATGCCCCGATCACCGCAAAGGTATCTTCATTTTCAATTGGACCTCCATGTCCCATCTTCTTTGCATAGGCAACAAACGGCACATATTCTCTTGTATGATCTGTTCCGGTATACGTCGGATCATTTCCGTGATCTGCCGTCAGAATCAGTAGATCATCTTCCCTTAACTGTTCCAAAAGAACCCCCAGATTTTTATCGAATTTTTCAATCTCTTTTCCGTATCCTTCCACATTTCTTCGATGTCCCCAAAGAGCATCGAAATCAACAAGATTAACAAAGCAAAGTCCGTGGAAATCCTTTTTACTGATCTCGATGGTCTGCTCCATTCCATGAACCGAACTGTCTGAATGATGCGTCTCTGTAATTCCTTCGCCGCAGAAAATATCATTGATCTTTCCTACGCCGATTACATCAAGACCTTTGTCTTTTAATGCATTTAACGCTGTTCTTCCCGTTGGTTTTAAAGCGTAATCATGGCGATTGCTTGTACGCTTAAATTCTCCTTTTTTCTTTCCAACATATGGTCTTGCAATGACACGTCCCACTCTCCACTCATCTTTCAGCGTGATCTCTCTTGCAATTTCACAGCAGCGGTACAGATTTTGCAGATCAAATGTCTCCTCATTTCCACAAATCTGAAGAACCGAATCGGCAGATGTATACACAATCATTGCCCCTGTATTAATCTCTTCTTCACCAAGCTCCTCAATAATCTCTGTTCCGCTTGCACTTTTATTTCCGATGACTTTTTTGCCACACTGTTTTTCTAATTCTGCAATCAGCTCCGGTGGAAATCCGGTATCTGTAAATGTCTTAAACGGTCTTTCTGTCTTGATTCCCATCATCTCCCAATGTCCGGTCATCGTATCTTTTCCATTGCTCGCCTCACCAAGTCTCATATAACGTCCTTTTGGTTCTTCGATTTTTTTCCATCTTCCCTGCCGAATGCAAATTTAACATTTCCTAATTTTTGCAGATTTGGAATCTCCAATGTGCCCATTTTTTCCAAAATATGTCCAAATGTATCTACACCTTCATCTCCGAATTTTTTTGAATCCGGCATTGCTCCGATTCCAAGTGAATCAAGAACAATCACAAATATTCTTTTATATTCGTTCATTTATTGTCACCTCATTTTATTTGTTAGATTGCGTCTAGTTTTTTATAAAGTCTGTGTTTTAGTTCTTCGGATGCAAACGCTGTCTCCGCTGCATTTCGCATCATCAAAAGGGATCTCCTCATCACTTACTCCATACATACTTTGAATAAATTCAAGCTCTTTTGTCATGGATGTATTGCTCACCGTCCGATTATCTGTATTAACACTGACAAGCAAACCGGCCTTTAAAAATTCTTTGATTGGATATTCTTCCGGTCCCTTGACTGCTTTTGTCTGAAGGTTACTGATCGGACATATCTCAATTCCAATATGGCGTTCTTTTACCAATTTTTGAATCTCTTCATGCCCTCTCATCGCAATACCATGTCCGATTCTTTTTGCCCCGGCTTCTATCGCATCTACAATATTCTGGGCATTTCCACATTCTCCGGCATGAATAGTAAAAGGCATACCAAGCTTCTTTGTCTGTTCAAAGAGTTCCATAAACTCTGTCATTGGATATTGTGCTTCTGCTCCTGCTAAATCGGCTGCACACACACCCCTTCCAAGAAACTGGCATGCCGTTTTTATCATCTGATAATTCTGCTTCGCACTATGATGTCTCATAGTACATGTTATTACATTGTATTCTACTCCAAAGTCTTTTTTCCCTTTTTCGAGCCCATGTAAAAGTGATTCTATCACCTGCTCTGTGTTCATCTGTTCCGACACATGAAAAAGTGGTGCAAAGCGAATCTCAGCATAACACACATTTTCCTGGCTCATTGTCCGAAGTACATCATATCCCCAGCTCCAAAAGTCCCTCTTCATCTGTAAGACACTGCCCCGGAAGATCAAATTTTTTCAAATATTCCACAAGGCTTGTACACTTATCGGAAACACTGAGTTCTTCGAAAGACACAGCTCTTTGAAGCCGTGTCTCTACGAACTCTTTACTTAAGGAACCATCCAGATGACAATGCAGTTCTATTTTTGGTAACTGTTTCAATTCATTTACTGTCATATTTTTCTCCTCTACCTGAGATTTTTAGGTCCGAATCCAAGCGGAAGTATCTCTTTTAACGTAAATACTTCATATTGTTCTTTCCCTGTTGCAAGGATAATCTGAAATGTCTCCGGATCACAAAACTCCATCATTACCTGTCGGCACACACCACATGGCGATGCATAATCGGTAAGAATCCCGTCTTTTCCTCCTACCACACAAATAGCTTCAAATTCTCTTACTCCTTCACTGACCGCCTTAAAGAATGCTGTTCTTTCTGCACAGTTTGTCGGTGTGTAAGAGGCATTTTCAATATTACAGCCTGTGTAATATATTCCATCTTTTGTGCGAAGTGCCGCTCCAACCTTAAAGCCGGAATACGGTACATACGAAAAATCTAATTGTTTTATGGCAAGTTCAATCATTTCTTCTGCAATTTTTTTATCCATTCACAGTTCCTCCGTTTTTTTTAATACCCGGACGCCTCTTCATTTTTCACAAGTTTGATCATTCTGCTTGTTCCAAGGCGATCTGCTCCCAATACAAGGAATTTTTCCGCATCATCCAGAGAAGAAATTCCTCCTGCTGCTTTCATCTTCACATCTGATCCGGTATGCTTTGCAAACAATTCGATATCTGCAAAGGTTGCCCCTGCAGTTGAAAATCCGGTAGAAGTCTTAATATAATCTGCGCCTGCATTTGTCACAAGTTCGCACATTTTAATCTTTTCTTCTTCTGTCAAAAGACATGTCTCAATAATAACTTTCAAGATTTTTTCACCACATGCTGCTTTTAACGTACGGATTTCTTCTTCTACAAGATCATAATTTTTTATCTTTTAACCAACCGATATTAATAACCATATCAATCTCAGATGCTCCGTTTGCAATCGCATCTTTGTCTCAAATTCTTTGTCTTTGTTGTCATATATCCCACTTTGGGAAACCGATTACTGTACAAACCGGAATCTTTCCCTGCATATATTCATTTGCCTGCTTCACATAGCTTGGAGGTATACATACAGAGGCTGTCTCATAATTTTACTGCATCATCACAAATCTGCTTGATCTCTTCCCATGTAGCAGTCTGTGTCAAAAGTGTATGATCTACATGTTTTAACATTTCATTTACGTTCACTTTTTTATCTCCTATTTTTCATTTTTTCTGTTCTTCCTGAATCAGAGAGCGGATTGCCTCAACTGCGACCTGAATTGCCATATCTGTATTGTGTACGACCGGATTTTCCAGTCCCAGTTTTTCTCTTTCCTGATTTGCAACTACAAGAAAGCAGGAGCCGGCTCTCACACGAAGATAACTTGCCACAATAAACAATGCGGCTGATTCCATCTCAGATGCCAGACAGCCCAGTCTTTTCCATGCTTCCCACTTATTCATCAATTCATAGCTGACCGGTTTTGTCTCCGGCTCATGCTGTCCGTAAAAAGCATCTTTACATTGAACAACACCTGTATGGAAAGGATACCCTTTCTTTTCAGCTGCATGCACAAGTGCATTTGTCACAGACAGATCTGCAACTGACGGAAATTCCATCGGCGCATATTCTCTTGATGTTCCTTCCATGCGAATTGCACCTGTTGCAACTACGACATCTCCGCTTTTTACTTCTGTCTGCATACCTCCGCAAGTTCCAATACGGATAAATGTATCCGCTCCACAGCGATATAATTCTTCCATCGCGATAGCTGCAGACGGACCGCCGATTCCGGTAGATGTCACACTTACTTTCACTCCATCCAATGTTCCTGTGTAAGTGATATATTCCCTGTTATCTGCAACTAAAATCGGATTGTCAAAATACTGTGCAATCTTTACACACCGTTTTGGATCTCCCGGCATGATCACATAGCGTCCGACTTCACCTTCTGCTACCTGAATATGGTATTGTCTGCTTGCATCTTCCGAATAATTCTTCATTGTCATCTTCCTCCCTTTTTCATTTTGCCGTCTCTATTTTTCTAACGTTGACCTTTATCGTAAGGAATTCCTTCTGCTTTTGGCGCTCTTGATTTCTTCGATACAAATATAAGAACAATCAGAGAAATAATGTATGGAAGCATGTTGTATACGGTGCTTGGAAGTTTTAACGCAACAAGTGCATCAAATCCTGTGTAAACATTAGAAAGTGCACGGAACAGCCCGAACAATAATGCTGCAAGTCCGATATTGACCGGCTTCCACTGACCAAAAATCATAACAGCAAGAGCAAGGAAACCAAATCCAGCAACTCCGTTTTCAAATTTCCATTCGCTTACACCTGCTGTGATATACACAAGTCCTCCAAGTCCTCCGAGTGCTCCCGAAATCAAAACACCCGCATAACGCATCTTATATACATTGATACCAACTGAGTCAGCTGCCTGTGGGTGTTCACCACACGCGCAAAGTCTAAGTCCGAATTTTGTCTTGTAAAGGACAATATATGCCGCAATCAAAACAAGTAGTGCAATAAGCATGAACCAGTTAACTCAAAACTTCCAATATTCATAACAAATGCTTTTTTAGAATGTCCATATGCCACTGTTGAAGATACATTGTCTACACTTTCTGCTGTATTGATTGCTCTTACTAATACAACTGCTGCTGCAGGTCCTAATAAGTTTAACGCTGTACCTACCAGTGTCTGGTCTGCGTTAAATTTGATTGCTGCCACTCCAAGTAACATTGCAAAAAATCATACCGATCAGAACACTTGCCAGCACAACAAGCAAAATTACAAGCGGTGCAGCCATTCCTGCCGGAATATATTTCATCATAAGCGCTCCTCCTAAAGCACCCATAACCATAATTCCTTCTAATCCGATATTGATAACGCCACTATGTTCTGAGAAACATCCTCCAAGTGCTACGAGCACCAGAACAGAAGCAAATATTAACGTATACTGAACTAATAACATCATTATGATTCGACCCCCTTTCTGCTCTTTTACTAAGACGTTTTTCTTCTCTCTTATTGAGAAATCTATTTAGCCACATTTTAAAGAAAAGTACGAATCCACACAGATAAATGATAAATGCTGAAATCAAATCAGAAATCTGTGTACAATACATGGTTTTGTCTACATAAGTACCACCACTTGTAATGTGCTGGATAAAGTATGATGAGAAAATTGCTCCAATTGGGCTTGACCCGCCAAGGAATGCGGCTGCAATTCCATTGAATCCCATTGCCGGAACTGTTGTCTGCTGAACCATCCACTGCTCAATTCCAGTCAGATAAAAGATTCCAGCACCAAGTCCTGCAAGTCCGCCTGCAATTACCATTGTTAAAATAATATTTCTTTTTTCACGCATACCGCAGTATTTTGCTGCATTTTTATTTAATCCGGTTGCTTTTAATTCATATCCGAATTTTGTTTTCTCCAAAATTACCCATACAACAATTGCCATTACAACAGAAAGTACAAGACCGATTGTAACGAACTCATTGTTGGCAAAAAGTTTGTCTAATCCTGCATTCGGAAGCAGTGCACTTTTATTTGTGCTGGATAATGGCTTTGTATATGGTGTCGATGCATCTTTTACTTTTGTAAGCAACATGTTGACACTGTAAAGTCCAATCCAGTTCAGCATGATACATGAAATAACTTCATTTACGTTAAAATATGCTTTCAATAATCCTGAGATTCCTCCCACAATTGCTGCTGATACAACTGCTGCGATCAAATCATACATACCAAGGCATCTTCAGTTGAAGTCCAAAGTAAAGACATGCCCCTGCGCCGATTACATACTGTCCTGCTGCTCCGATATTGAACAATCCTACTTTATATGCAAATAATACAGAAAGAGAACACATCAAAAGTGCAGATGCTTTACAAGTGTCGTTCCGAAATATTTCTTCACCGCAACTTCACTCGGGTAATAGAAGAAGTTCTTTAAAATTGCCGTGATTGCTTCTCCCGCACCACTTGGATTAATGATTAAAAGTACGATATAACCAATCAAAAGTCCAATAATAATACAGAGCAGAGACGCAATGATTGTCTGAAACCCATTGTTTCTTAAGATACTTTCTTTCTTTTTTATCTGATTATTCATTTGTTCCTGCCCCCTTTCTCTTAGAACCTGCCATGTAAAGTCCAAGTTCTTCTACCGTCACTTCCTTCGGATCAAATTCTCCTACAATCTCACCTTCATACATTACGAGAATTCTATCAGAGACATTCATAACCTCATCAAGCTCCAAGCTGACAAGAAGAACACCTTTTCCGGCATCTCTTTGTGCCACCAGTTGTTTGTGAATGTATTCAATCGCTCCTACATCCAGACCTCGTGTTGGCTGCACCGCAATCAAAAGTTCAGGATTCTTATCTATCTCACGCGCGATAATCGCTTTCTGCTGATTACCTCCTGACATAGAACGAGCTTTTGTGATTGCTCCCTGTCCGGATCTTACGTCATACTGTTCAATCAGCCGATTTGCATACTTACGAATCTCTTTTCGTTTTAAAAATCCAAATTTGTTTGTAAACTGTGGTTCAAAATATCTTTGAAGCACAATGTTATCTTCCAATGAGTAATCAAGTACAAGACCGTGTTTATGTCTGTCTTCAGGAATATGGCTCATGCCGGATGTCAGTCTCTTTCGGATTGACATCTCTGTGATATCTTCCCCATTCATTGTGATCTTACCGCTCTTTAACGGCTCTAATCCGGACAATCCATACACAAATTCTGTCTGTCCATTTCCATCAATTCCTGCAATACACACAATCTCTCCTCTGTGCACCTGAAGAGATACATTGTTTACCGCATTGTTTTATGGTGTTTTGAAGCAACCGTCATGCCCTCTATGTCAAGGACAACTTCACCTGGTTTTGCCGGCTTTTCTCCACTACAAAATTAACATCACGACCCACCATCATTGCAGAAAGCTTTTCCGGTGTTGTATCTTTGATATCTACCGTTCCGATATATTTTCCTTTTCTAAGTACACTGCATCGGTCTGCCACCTGCATGATCTCACCAAGCTTATGTGTGATAAAAAGAATACTTTTTCCTTCTGCTGCAAGGTTCTTCATGATTTCCATAAGTTCCTGAATCTCCTGTGGAGTCAGTACCGCTGTCGGTTCATCAAAAATTAAAATCTCGTTGTCCCGGTACAGCATCTTTAAAAATCTCCGTTCTCTGCTGCATACCTACTGTGATATCTTCGATCAAAGCGTCTGGGTCTACTGAAAGACCATATTTTTCAGAAAGTTCCATGACTTTCTTTCTCGCCGCATCATTTTTTGAGTAAACCTCCCTTTGTCGTCTCCACTCCAAGAATAATGTTATCTAAGACACTAAAACATTCCACCAATTTGAAATGCTGGTGAACCATTCCGATTCCAAGTGCATTCGCATCATTTGGGTCATTGATAGACACATTTTTTTCCGTCTTTTCGTATCTCACCCTCCTCCGGCTGATACAAACCAAAAAGTACACTCATCAGTGTTGATTTTCCCGCGCCATTTTCTCCTAAAAGTGCGTGGATCTCGCCATTTTTTAAGCTGTAAAGTGATATTGTCATTTGCAATGATTCCCGGAAAACGTTTTGTAATATTCAGCATCTCAATTGCATAATTTTCCATCCTTTACATACCTCCTCTCCCTTTTCTTAATGAAAAAGGAAGCAGGCGTCACACCTGCTCCCCCCTTATTTCAACTCAGTATTTATTTAATGCTACCGTAGTCGTTTACTGTAATTTCTGTCTTTGGCATTGCTGTAATGTCGTTAGAAACTTTGATATCTCCATCATACATTGATTTTACAAGTGCATGATAATCATCTTCTGTAAATCCATCATTCCACTGTGTAGATTCCACTGGAAGCTGTACAAAGTTTTCATCTGCATTTTCAGACACTAAACCAAGTTTGTCAATTTTTCCTCCGTAGTTGCTCCATTTGTCTGCTTTGATATCTGTAAGAACTGTTGTAACTGTTGTTCCAAGTCCTTTCATAGCAGATGTGATTGTTAATCCTTCACCAGCTTTGTCGATAATTGCAGCCTGGTCTGTATCTACACCGATTACTTTTCCGCCAACTTTTGCTGCTGCTTCTGCTGCTGATGTATAGATACCGCCTCCACATGCAAATACAGCTTCTACACCTTTTGTTCCGTACCATGTATCCATGTAAGCTGTGATATCAGCATCTCCATAGAACTGACCTCCGCATACATATTCTACCTGTACCTGATCTGTAATTCCAAGCTCTTTTGCTGCTTCGTTAGCACCTTGTACGTATCCGTATCCGAAACGTGTTACAGCCGGTACTTTCATTCCACCAAGAAATCCAAGATGTTTGTATCCTAATTTCACAGCTGCATATCCTGCCATATATCCTGAAAGCTCTTCCTGATAAGTAGCACAGTAAACATTATCTGCATTATAATGTTCTTTTACATCATAGTTTTCTTCGTTTCCATCATATTCATCACCAAGTGCTGAGCCAAGAATGTCTCCTGCTCCAACATCAAGAGCAACGAATTTTACATCCGGATACATCTCTGACTTTTTCAATTACTGCACTCGCAAATAAATATCCTGGTAACAAAATTACATTTGCTCCATCTGCAACAGCTTGATCAACACTTGCTTTTCTCGCCTCATCATTGTCGCTTTCTGGTTTGTAATAAGTAAATTCTACATCGTTGTCCTCTGACCAGGCTTTTCCTGACTCATAAGTTGTCTGGTTAAAACTCTGGTCTGTGATATCTCCTGAGTCTGTAACCATTGCTACCTTCATGTCTTTCCCTGATTCCTTTTTCCCTTTATCATTGTCTCCACCACCACATGCGGTCAATGATAATGCCATCACGCCTGCAAGTAACATTGCAATAACTCTCTTTT
>ENA-OQHD01000287-OQHD01000287.1-human-gut-metagenome-genome-assembly--contig:-NODE-287-length-20281-cov-3.654361_pt1 | contig 20281 bp, 21 predicted proteins | sample MGYA00242560_ERZ504711 | MGnify/ENA primary metagenome ERZ504711 (study PRJEB26092, sample SAMD00036198) | human gut metagenome | host: Homo sapiens | study: EMG produced TPA metagenomics assembly of...
TCTGATGGGTGTCGGAACACCGGCCAATATTCTCGAGGGTGTAGAGCGCGGCGTTGATTTCTTCGACTGTGTATATCCGAGCCGGAACGGACGTCACGGTCACGTTTATACAAATCATGGAAAAATGAATTTGTTCAACCAGAAATACGAATTGGATCCGCGTCCGATCGAGGAAGGCTGCCAGTGCCCGGCGTGCCGTCACTACAGCAGAGCCTACATCCGTCATCTGCTGAAAGCAAAAGAGATGCTCGGCATGCGGCTCTGTGTTCTGCACAACCTGTATTTCTACAACAATATGATGACAGAAATCCGGACCGCGCTGGACGAGGGCAATTTTCGCTTCCTACAAACGGGCAAAACTCGCAGGATTTGAGGAATACGACAAAAAGTAATCGGGAAAGTATGAAATCTTTGGAAAATTATCCGAAAAATGACTTGCCCATCGGTTCCGGATTGTGTATTATGATAGGTGTGTCTAAAGAACGGGATGTACTCTCGAATAACAGGAGGAAAGAAAATGTTTTTAGCAACAACAACAGCAGCAAACAGCGGTGTGATGAGCACTGGTATGTTAATTATGTGGCTGGTCATCATGTTCGGTATGATGTATTTCTTAATGATCCGCCCGCAGAAGAAAGAGCAGAAAAAATCTGCAGGCAATGCTGAATGACCTCGCAGTCGGCGATGCAGTCATCACAACAAGCGGTTTCTACGGCGTAGTCATCGATATCACAGACGACGATGTCATCGTAGAGTTCGGAAACAACAAAAACTGCCGTATCCCGATGCGCAAAACAGCCATCACAGAGGTTGAAAAACCGGAGACAGCAGTCGTTGAAGAGAAAACAGAAAAGAAAAAATAATTTCACACGGCGAAAAGCCAGGAAAAACGCAGGTATTCAAAAAGAACGAATGCCTGCGTTTTTTTCGCCCCCGAAACTTCTTCGGCGGAACACGGCGAAAACGGGGAAAAATTGCCGCGTATTTTTCTTTTAAATGGCAAAAAAGGCAAAAAGATTATTGCGTTTCGTCCGATGCAAAGAAATTTCGTGTTGAAATTACCGGAAAAATGGCGTATAATTTAGAAATGCTATAGACGCAGAGAAAATTAGAACGGTTTTTCAGCCGGAAGAAAAGAGGGAGAAAGATATGGAATACCGTATTGGATTAATTCACGGTGACGGAATCGGACCGGAAATTGTAAAGGAAGCAAAAAAAGGTTTCTGGACGCTGTCTGCGAGAAATATGGACATAAGTTTGAATATACCAACCTTCTGCTGGGCGGAGCCTCCATTGATGTGCACGGCGTGCCGCTGACAGATGAAACCATAGAAGAAGCAAAGAAATGCGACGCTGTCCTGATGGGCTCCATCGGAGGAGATGCAAAAACATCCCCATGGTACAAATTAAGCCCGGACAAGCGCCCGGAGGCAGGACTCTTAAAAATCCGGAAATCGTTAGGTCTGTTTGCAAACCTGCGTCCGGCTTACCTGTATCAGGAATTGAAAGATGCCTGCCCGTTAAAAGAAGAGATCATCGGCGAGGGCTTCGACATGCTGATTATGCGTGAGCTGACCGGCGGCCTGTACTTTGGAGAGCGCAGCACTGTAGAAGAAAACGGCATCCGGAAAGCAACCGATACGCTGACCTACAGCGAGACCGAAATCCGCCGCATTGCAATCCGTGCATTCGACATCGCCATGAAGAGAAAGAAAAAAGTAACGAGCGTAGATAAAGCAAACGTTCTCGATTCCTCCCGTCTGTGGAGATCCGTGGTAGAGGATGTTGCAAAAGATTACCCGGAAGTTACCTTAGAGCATATGCTGGTCGACAACTGTGCGATGCAGATCGTCCACAATCCGTGCCAGTTTGACGTCGTTCTGACCGAGAACATGTTCGGAGATATTCTTTCCGATGAGGCAAGTATGGTAGCAGGCTCGATCGGAATGCTTTCTTCCGCCAGCCTGAACGAGACAAAATTTGGTCTGTACGAGCCAAGCCACGGCTCTGCACCGGACATCGCAGGAAAGAACATCGCAAACCCGATTGCAACGGTTCTGTCCGCAGCCATGATGCTCCGCTATTCCCTGGATCTCGATCAGGAGGCAGAGGCAGTCGAAAATGCTGTACAGAAAATTTTAAAAGACGGATACCGCACCGTAGACATTATGTCTGAGGGATGTACCCAGGTATCTACATCCGAAATGGGAGATCTGCTGGTAAAAGCACTGGCATAAAACTGTAAGATAAGAAAAGAGGAAAAAAATCATGAGAAGTGATGCTGATAAAAAAAGGAATCGCACAGGCGCCACAGCGTTCTCTGATGCGTGCGCTGGGTCTGACCGAAGAAGAAATGAAAAAACCGCTCGTAGGAATTGTAAGCTCCTACAATGAGATCGTACCGGGTCATATGAACCTGGATAAAATTACAGAAGCTGTAAAAATGGGCGTTGCCATGGCAGGCGGAACACCGATCGTGTTCCCGGCCATTGCAGTCTGTGACGGTATTGCCATGGGCCACATCGGAATGAAATATTCCCTCGTTACCCGTGACCTGATCGCCGATTCCACCGAGTGTATGGCAATGGCTCACCAGTTTGATGCACTGGTATGTATCCCGAACTGTGATAAGAACGTACCTGGCCTTTTGATGGCAGCAGCAAGAGTCAATGTTCCGACCGTATTTGTCAGCGGCGGTCCGATGCTTGCCGGCCATGTAAAAGGTGAGAAGAGAAGTCTTTCCAGCATGTTCGAGGCGGTTGGATCCTACGCAGCCGGAACTATGACAGAGGAAGATGTTTATGATTTTGAGTGCAATGCATGCCCGACCTGCGGTTCCTGCTCCGGTATGTACACGGCAAACAGCATGAACTGTCTGACCGAGGTTCTCGGCATGGGCTTGAAAGGAAACGGAACGATTCCGGCCGTATATTCCGAGCGTCTGCGCCTGGCCAAGAGAGCCGGTATGCAGGTTATGGAGCTGTTAAAACAGAATATCCGTCCAAGAGACATTATGACAAAAGAAGCATTCTTAAATGCGTTGACCGTCGATATGGCACTTGGATGTTCCACCAACAGTATGCTGCATCTGCCGGCCATCGCGCATGAGGCAGGCGTAGAGCTGAATCCGGAGATGGCAAATGCCATCAGTGAGAAGACCCCGAACCTCTGCCATCTGGCTCCGGCAGGATACCACTACATCGAGGAGCTGAACGAGGCCGGCGGTGTTTATGCCGTTATGAACGAGCTGAATAAACTGGGACTTCTGCACACCGAGTGCATGACCGCAACCGGAAAGACCGTTGGCGAGAATATCAAAGGCTGTGTCAACCAAAAACCCGGAGATCATCCGTCCGGTAGAAAATCCATACAGCAAGACCGGCGGTATTGCTGTCCTGAAAGGAAACCTGGCACCGGATACCGCAGTCGTCAAACGTTCTGCCGTTGTACCGGAGATGCAGGTTCACGAAGGACCGGCCAGAGTCTTCGACTGTGAGGAGGATGCCATCGAGGCAATCCGCGGCGGCAAGATTGTGGCAGGCGACGTTGTTGTCATCCGTTATGAGGGACCAAAGGGAGGTCCTGGTATGCGTGAGATGCTGAATCCGACCTCTGCGATTGCAGGTATGGGACTTGGCTCTTCCGTAGCTCTGATTACAGACGGCCGTTTCTCCGGCGCATCCCGCGGTGCATCCATCGGCCATGTCAGCCCTGAGGCAGCAGAAGGCGGTCCGATCGCGCTCGTTGAGGAAGGCGACCTGATCCGCATCAATATTCCGGAGCACAAGCTGGAGCTTGCCGTATCGGATGAAGAGCTGGCACGCAGAAAAGCTGCATGGACTCCGAGAGAGCCGAAAGTAACCACAGGCTATCTGAAACGCTACGCAAAGATGGTTTCCAGCGCAAATAAGGGAGCCATTCTGGAGTTCTAATAGAAAAAAATCATATCAGCCGTCCGAACGTGCATTTTCATCGGATGGCTGATTTCATACACAAAGCCAAAAGATAAGGAAGGAATCATACAGACATGGAATTAACTGGATCACAGATTGTTATTGAGTGCCTGAAGGAGCAGGGCGTGGACACCGTGTTCGGCTATCCGGGGGGAACGATTTTGAATATCTATGATGAGCTTTACCGTCATCCGGAAATCCACCACATCCTGACCTCCCACGAGCAGGGTGCTGCCCATGCGGCAGACGGGTATGCGCGTGCGACCGGAAAAACAGGCGTATGTATGGCAACAAGCGGCCCTGGTGCGACAAATCTTGTCACTGGAATTGCAACTGCCTACATGGATTCTACCCCGATGGTAGCCATCACCTGCAACGTAGGCAAGGCACTGCTTGGAAAAGACAGCTTTCAGGAGATTGACATTGCAGGCGTTGCGATGCCGATCACAAAATACAGCGTGATCGTAAAAGATATCACGGTTCTCGCAGACACGCTGCGCCGTGCGTTTTCGATTGCAAAGAGCGGAAGACCGGGCCCGGTTCTGGTGGATATCACGAAAGATGTCACGGCGGCAACGTATGAATATGAGCCAAAGACACCGGAAGCAATCGCACCGTCTATCGAAAAAAATCACAGAAGAAGGACTGGATCACGTTGTATCTCTGATTCGGGAGTCGGAAAAAAACCGTATATTTTCGTGGGCGGCGGCAGTATCATCTCCGGCGCGTCCGAGGAAGTGCGCGAACTGGCACACCATATACAGGCGCCGGTCTGCGATACCCTGATGGGAAAAGGCGCTTTCCCGGGAACTGATCAGCTGTACACCGGTATGCTCGGTATGCACGGAACAAAAACATCGAACTATGGCGTGACGAAGTGCGACCTGCTGATCGTGCTCGGTGCAAGATTTTCCGATCGTGTCACCGGAAACGCCGCAAAATTTGCAAACAACGCGAAAATCGTTCAGATCGATGTAGATGCGGCAGAAATCAACAAGAATGTTGTTGTCGAGTCGAGCATCATCGGAGACGTCAAAGAAGTCTTAAAACGCCTGAATGCGAAGCTGGAGCCGATGCATCATGACGAGTGGATTGCCGAAATCGAGGCAATGAAAGAAAAATTCCCGTTAAAGCATGAAGAAGGCCTTACCGGACCGTTTGTGATCGAGGAGATCTATAAGGCAACCGACGGCCAGGCTGTCATCACGACCGATGTCGGACAGCATCAGATGTGGGCGGCGCAGTATTACCGTTATACGAGCCCGAGAACGCTTCTGACCTCCGGCGGTCTTGGAACGATGGGATTCGGTCTTGGAGCAGCCATGGGCGCAAAAATGGGACGCCCGGACAAGGTTGTCATCAACATCGCAGGAGACGGCTGCTTCCGTATGAACATGAACGAGCTGGCAACCCTTTCCAGACATAACATTCCGGTCATTGAGGTTGTTGTCAATAACCACGTGCTCGGTATGGTGCGCCAGTGGCAGACTCTGTTCTACGGAAAGCGGTATTCCAACACGGTTCTGCAGGATCAGGCAGACTTTGTGAAGGTTGCCGAGGCGCTCGGTGTAAAGGGAATCCGTGTGACAAAAAAAGAGGAGATGGGTCCGGCGATCCGTGCAGCAATCGAGAGCGGAAAACCGGCGCTGATCGATGTGTGGATTGACTGTGATGAGAAGGTATTCCCGATGGTTCCGGCCGGAGCACCGATCGAGGATGTTTTCGATGCGGAGGATCTGGCAAAAAAGGAGCAAGAAAAGGATTGACAGATTTCTGACAAAGGGGTATCATAGTTTCAATGTGGTAAAGCAATACCGTATTACCATATGAATTGCAGACTTGTAAGAAAAGATGTAAAGGAAATACATAAGATTACAATGGAAACCACCGGTATAGAAACGGTGGTTTCCAAGTAATATAAAGCAGTAAGAGAAACAGGAGGACTAAAAAAAATGAGCAGAGTCTATAATTTTTCCGCAGGACCGGCGGTTCTGCCAGAGGAAGTGTTGAAAGAAGCCCAGGAGGAAATGCTGGATTACCGTGGATGCGGCATGTCCGTCATGGAGATGAGCCACCGTTCCAAAGTATTCCAGAACATCATCGATGAGGCAGAAGCAGATCTTCGTGACCTGATGGGAATCCCGTCAAATTACAAAGTTCTGTTTCTTCAGGGCGGTGCCTCCCTGCAGTTTTCCATGATTCCGATGAACCTGATGAAAAACGGTGTCGCTGATTACATCGTAACGGGCCAGTGGGCAAAGAAAGCATACGCAGAAGCACAGAAATACGGAAAGGCAAACAAAATTGCCTCCTCTGAGGATAAAACATTTTCCTACATCCCGGACTGCAGCGATCTTCCGATCAGCCCGGATGCCGATTATGTTTATATCTGTGAAAACAACACCATTTACGGAACCAAATACAAAAAACTGCCGAATACCAAGGGCAAAACCCTGGTGGCAGATGTCTCCTCCTGTTTCCTCTCCGAACCTGTTAATGTCTCCGATTACGGCATCATCTACGGCGGTGTCCAGAAAAACATCGGACCTGCCGGAATGGTCATCTCCATTGTCCGTGACGATCTGATTACCGACAATGTCCTGCCGGGAACACCGACCATGATGAAATTCAAAACGCATGCAGACGCAGGCTCTCTGTATAACACGCCGAACTGCTACTGCATCTACATGTGCGGCAAAGTGTTCAAATGGCTGAAGAAAATGGGCGGACTGGAAGTCATGAAACAGCGCAACGAAGAAAAAGCAAAACTGCTGTATGATTTCCTGGATCAGAGCAAGCTCTTCAAAGGAACCGTTGTACCGGAAGACCGTTCTCTAATGAACGTTCCGTTTATCACCGGAAATGCAGATCTGGATGCCAAATTCGTCAAAGAGTCCAAAGAAGCCGGACTTGAGAACCTGAAAGGTCACCGTACCGTCGGCGGTATGCGTGCAAGTATCTACAATGCAATGCCGAAAGAAGGTGTAGAAGCACTCGTAGCCTTCATGGAAAAAGTTCGAGGAGGAAAATCTCTAATGTTTCAGTATCATTGCTTAAATCCGATTGCAGGCGTAGGCCTTGTAAATTTTAATGAAAACTATCAGCAGAGTGAAAGCCTGGAGGGAGCCGATGCGGTTCTCGTCAGAAGTGCAGCCATGCACGGTATGGAGCTGCCGAAAAGTCTTCTTGCCGTAGCAAGAGCAGGAGCCGGTGTCAACAACATTCCGCTTGCCGACTGCGCAGAGCAGGGTATCGTTGTATTCAACACACCGGGAGCCAATGCAAATGGCGTCAAAGAGCTGGTGCTTGCCGGCATGCTGCTTGCATCCCGCGATATCGCAGGCGGTATTGAGTGGGTGAAGAGCGACAAAGAAGACGGCGACATTGCAAAGACAGCAGAAAAACAGAAAAAGAAATTTGCCGGCTGTGAGATCAGCGGAAAGAAGCTCGGTATCATCGGACTTGGCGCGATCGGTCAGCTTGTAGCAAATGCAGCAACCCATCTTGGCATGGAAGTATACGGATACGATCCGTACATTTCTGTCGATGCGGCATGGAATCTGTCCCGTGACATCCATCACATCCAGAATGTAGAAGATATCTACCGTACCTGCGATTATATCACCATCCATGTTCCGCTGATGGACAGCACAAAAGGTATGATTAACAAGGCAGCGATCGATGAGATGAAAGACGGCGTGGTTCTTCTGAACTATGCAAGAGACCTCCTGGTTGATGAGGATGCTGTTCTGGAAGCATTAAAGGCCGGAAAAATGAAAAAATATGTGACTGACTTTGCAAACCCGAAGGTAGTCGGCGCAGAGGGAACCATCGTTACTCCGCATCTTGGAGCATCGACCAAAGAATCCGAAGATAACTGTGCTGTCATGGCGGTTAAAGAAATCCGTGATTTCCTGGAGAACGGAAACATCAAAAACTCCGTCAACTTCCCGAACTGTGATATGGGTGTATGCACAGGAGCAGGCCGTGTGACCATCTGCCATAAGAATATTCCTGGTATGCTGGGTGCATTTACCACCGTTATGGGTAACGCCGGTGTCAACATCAGCGACATGACAAACAAAGGTAAAGGCGATTACGCTTACACAATGATGGATCTGGAAAGCGAAGCAACAGAAGAGATCGTAAAAGCGCTGGAAGCAGTAGACGGCGTATTAAGGGTTCGTATTATTAAATAAAGAAACAGCCATCCGAAAGAAACAAAAAAGGGCGGTATCCGGAAAATGGATGCCGTCTTTTTTTCGATGCCATGCATCCGAAGGAAGCCGCAAGCAGCAGGTGAAAAAGGCATAAAAAACGAGAACTGCCGCATCAGAGCAGTTCTCTTTGGAAGAAGTTTAATAGAAAGTGCAGCCGCGTTTTCACAGGTAATATACTGGTCGGTTGTTGCTTTCAGCACATGAAATTCCCTGTTTCCTTCGTAGGAAATGAAGAAGAAAATCAGAGTTCCTCTTTCGTGCAGATCAGATCCGTTTCCAGACGGCTCCGCCGCGTACATCAGCAACTTCAATGCCCTGGGCTTTCAGGTCATCGCGGATTTTATCTGCTTCTGCAAAGCTTTTTGGCATTTTTTTGCCTCATATCGTTTCAGAACGAGCGCATCAATTTCCGGATCTCCTTCACCGGTAATCTGATAGCCGGACGCGGTGGAAGCAGAAGTTGTCTTTGCAGCCTCCTTTCTCTTCGCATCTGCATGAGCGAGAAGGGAAAGACCGAGTACCTGATCGAAACTGTCGAGAAGCGCCAGCTTTGCAACATCATGCATGTCTGCTTTTAACACATCGTACAGCGTTGTGATGGCAAGCGAGGTGTTGAGGTCGGCATCGAGCGCTTTCTGGAATTTCTCTTTTAAAGCAGTCATAGAAGCTTCCTCGGCCGGTCCGTCTTTCGGGTCTAAAGCGGCGATGCGGGCGATCAGCTTGTCGTAGGCAATTTTGGCGTTGTCCAGGTTTTCCCAGGTGAAGACAAGCGCCTTACGGTAATGGGACTGGAGGCAGAAGAAACGGTAGACGAGAGGATCATAACCTTTTTCCCTCAAGAAGAGAAACGGTTAAAAACTCACCTTTCGATTTCGACATCTTTCCAGTCGATGTATTCAGGTGATGCACATGGAACCACTGCGGGCACCAGGCGTGGCCAAGGTAGCTTTCGGACTGTGCGATCTCGTTTGTGTGGTGCGGGAATGCATTGTCTACGCCGCCGCAGTGCAGGTCAAGGTATTCGCCATTGTATTTCATGGAGATACCGGAGCACTCGATGTGCCATCCCGGATAACCGACGCCCCACGGGGAATCCCATTTCAAGGCCTGGTTCTCAAATTTGGATTTCGTAAACCAGAGAACGAAATCATTTTTGTTGCGTTTGTTTGTATCTTCCTCTACGCCCTCACGCACACCGACCGCGAGGTCATCCTCGTCGTGATCGTTGAATACGTAGTAGTGGTCGAGACGGCTGGTGTCAAAGTAAACATTTCCGCCGGCAAAGTAAGCGTAGCCGGTGTCCATCAGTTTTTCAATGATTTTGATATATTCGTCAATGCATCCCGTTGCCGGCTGTACGACATCCGGGCGCTTGATGTTCAGCTTTTTGCAATCCGCAAAGAATGCATCGGTGTAATACTGTGCGATTTCCATGACTGTTTTGTGCTCGCGCTTTGCACCTTTGACCATCTTGTCCTCGCCGGTGTCCGCATCGGAGCTTAAATGGCCGACATCGGTGATGTTCATGACACGGTTGACGTCGTAGCCTTCATAGCGGAGTGCCTTTTCCAGGACATCCTCCATAATATAACTGCGCAGGTTTCCGATGTGCGCAAAATGATAAACGGTAGGTCCGCAGGTGTACATTTCTACACGGCCCGGTGTGTGTGTCAGGAATTCAGCTTTTTTGATGGGTTGCAGAATTATAAAGATACATAAAATGAAGTCTCCTTTTTTGCTTTTCGTGCGGATACGGATGCAGAAGTGATGATACACAAGAAAGCCAAAAAAGCGTCTGCTGTATCCGACAAGGATATCAGAGACGCCGCGTGCGGTGCCTGTTTCCGTGTACTGCACTGGTTCCTTATTAAAATTAATATTAGCAGGACTTTTTTTGCTGTCAATAGTCCGGAGACTGTCGAAGACAAAAAGTAAAACGCGTTTAATAAGAAGAAACACATTTTTCAGAAATAAAAAGACAGTACTGCAGAACGCAAATGGAAAGAAACAATTATTTGTGTAATTTTTTTATTCTAAAACCGAAGAATACAGGAAAATAGAAAAACGGCATCAGAACAATACCCAAAAAGAGGAAAATAGAGGATTTTGATGACTTTAAATGCAGTTTATACACTTTTCCCCTGCATCGGATATTGACAAATGGAGCGAGTTCTGGTTATAATGAACCCAGTTGTTTTTGGACAAACGGACAAATGTACGGGCATGAGGGATGAAGAAAACAAATCTTGTTGGACGCATCTCCATTTTTGTACTATTCGTTTTGATGTGGTAAAGTGCCAAAATGAAAAACGGTGGAATGGCGAAGCCGTTCCGGTAAATGTCCGGATGATGCGAAAAAACAACGCGAATCCATGAAAGGAGTTAGGAAGAAATTATGAAAAGAAAAATTGTAAGCGCATTACTTGTTATGAGTATGACTGCAAGCCTGGTTGCCTGTGGAAATTCCGGCAGCGGAAGTTCTGATCCGGCGGATGAGAGTGTAAGCGTAAGCAGCAGCGCATCTTCCGAAAGCAATGCAAGCGCATCTGCAAGCAGTGAGAGCGAAGCCGAGGCAGAGGAGTCCGAAATGCCGGAAGGATACGACGAGACCAGCACAGAGCTCTATAACGAGGCACTGGGCGATTTCAACGATGCACTTGCTACTGCAAAGGAAGCAGAAACGGTGGATGAGAGATATGCCCTGATGGCAGTTGCCGAGGGAAAACTGATGGAGTCCGCCATGATGTACCCGCTCACCTCAAGAGGTGGTACGTACGCGATGTACAGAATGGCTCCGCGCACCAAGGACTATACCCTTTGGGGAAGCGATAACGACCGTTATCATCAGTATGTTGTAACAACTGACTTTATCAAGGCAGAAGATTACAACGAGATGAGAGCAAAATGGGATGAGCTTAAAGGAACAGGAACCTATGAGAGCTGGGTAAAAGAATATCTGGCAGGAAAAGGTTACACCTTAAAAGACAGCTTCTCCATGCCGTATGCGAGCGATCCGGTAACATGGGACGGACTTGCAACTTCCCGTGCGGCAGATACCGATGCGATCATCAATACCTATGACGGACTGATGGAGTACGATGTAGAGGGAACTCTGCAGCCGGCACTGGCAGAATCCTATGAAGTATCTGATGACGGACTGACCTATACCTTCCACCTTCGTAAAGATGTAAAATGGACCGATTCCCAGGGACGTGAAGTGGATACTGTAAAAGCAGATGACTTCGTGGCCGGAATGCAGCATATGTGTGATGCACAGGGCGGTCTGGAATACCTGGTACAGGGCGTGATCAAAAACGTATCCCAGTACATCAGCCGTGAAGTTACCGATTTCGACGAGGTTGGTGTAAAAGCTGTTGATGACTATACCGTAGAGTACACACTGGAAGAGCCATGCAGCTACTTCATGACCATGCTTGGCTACACCATCTTCATGCCGATGAGCAGAAGCTACTATCAGTCCCAGGGCGGTAAATTTGGTGCTGAGTACGATTCCTCCGCAGCAGATTATCAGTACGGAAAAGATTCCAACTCGATCGCATACTGCGGACCGTACCTGGTAACCAACGCTACAGCGAAAAATACCATCGTATTTAAACTGAGCGATTCTTACTGGAACAAAGACAACGTAAACATTAAAACCCTGACCTGGCTGTTCAATGACCAGTCTGATGTTACCAAAATGTACACAGATGCAAAAGCAGGTACCGTTGACTATGTAAAACTGAACACCTCCACTATGGAGACAGCAAAATCCGAAGGTCTGTACGACCAGTACGCAGTAGTTTCAGATACCGATGCTACTTCTTTCATGGCATTCTACAATATCAACCGTACTGCGACTGCAAATGCCAACGACGGAACAACAGCAAAGAGTACAAAGTCTGACGAAGAAATCCAGAGAACGAACAAAGCACTGCAGAACGTTCACTTCAGAAGAGCGATCAGCTTTGCAGCAGATCGTGGCGCTTACAATGCACAGCAGGTTGGCGAGGATCTGAAGTATACTTCCCTTAGAAATACCTTTACCCCGGGATATTTCGTAAGCCTGTCAAAAGACACTACCATTCAGATCAACGGAACCGACACAACCTTCCCGGCAGGCACCTACTATGGTGAAATCGTACAGAAACAAATCGACGCCGACGGCGTGAAGATCAAAGTATGGGATGCCGAAAACAAGACCAGCGATGGCTTTGATGGATGGTACAATCCGGAAAACGCAGTAGAAGAACTGAATACCGCAATCGAGGAGCTCGCAGAAGAGGGCATCACCATCGATGAGAGCAACCCGATCCAGATGGAATATCCATATCCGTCTGCAGTAGAAGTTTACACCAACAAAGCAAACTCCTACAAGAAATCAGTAGAGGCTGCCCTTGGCGGAAAAGTTGTGATCAATCTGGTTGATGCCGTAGACCTGGATGGATGGTACTATGCAGGATACTATGCAAACTATGGTTATGAAGCAAACTACGACGTATACGATGTCTCCGGATGGGGTCCGGACTTTGGTGATCCGTGCTCTTACCTGGATACCATGCTTCCGGACTACGAAGGATACATGACCAAATGTTTCGGTATCTTCTAATTTTGGAAAAGGTAAAATTGGAAAGATCAGAACAGTTGAAAGCCAATGAATAAACCGGCAGGGGATGGGAACAAAAAAGCCATTCCCCTGTCATATTGTGTTAAGGAATGAGAGAATATGACAAAATATCTTTTTAAGCGTTTGTTGCATGGCCTTGTTTCCGTAGTAATCGTTGTTGGATGCGTTATGACTATGATTTATTCTCTGATGGACCGAAATCTGATTTTCGCACAGGACGCCACCTATTCCCATCAGAGCAATAACCAGAAAAAGGTGTACAAATATCAGAAGTGGGAGACATACGGATATCTTGATTATGTAACCTATGCAGATTATTTGAACGCTCTCAAAGCAAAAGGCGAAATTGACGAGGATACGAGATCCAAAGCAGTAGCATTCGGAAGAACGAAAGACCAGGATTCAGAACTGGTATCTGAATATGTAAAAAAATTTACAGCTTATTATAAAGCAAAAGGTTACACCGTAAGAAGATACGATGCGATCATGATGGGTAAGAAAAATATGCCAACGGCGGACAGCAGCAGCTGTTTGCATACAGGGATATTCCGCTTGCAACGCGTCTCGGAAAATATTTTTCCGGTTTGATTGACATCGACAGCATTCACGATGCTGCAAAGGTAGAAGGTAAGAGGGGGATTACATTTACCTTACACGATCCGGTATATGGGGGAAAGAAATTTTCACCGGCCATCATGGGAAATGGCACAACACACAAGTACTTGATGTACTTTGACTCAAAATTCCCATACTTCCATCAGAATATAATCACCATAAATTTAGGAAAGTCCTATTCCGTAAATGAGGGTGTGGATGTAGCACTGACCATGACCCGCGCGCAGGGATCCTACGTAAAATCGGAGATTACCTACCCAAGCGGTCTGGTGGAATACAGTGCAGACGATCTGCACAGCGCAACGTATATGAGCGAATCTCAGGATGCAAGCGCTGTTCATTCCGATCGGTTCACAGATGACTATACCAACGTGGATACAGTTAAGAGTGGTAAATCAAAAATCGGCTATTCCTTTGTAATCGGTATCATTGCCGTAATTCTTTCCTATCTCATCGCAGTGCCGCTTGGCATTCTGATGGCGAGAAAGAAAGACAAACTGGTTGACCAGCTTGGAACCATCTATATTGTATTCATTATAGCAGTACCTTCACTGGCCTATATTTTCCTGTTTAAGGCAATCGGAGGAAAAATGGGTCTGCCGACCACCTTTGACATGGATTCGAAGAGCAAGCTGATGTATATTCTGCCGATCGTTTCCCTGGCACTGCCGCAGGTGGCAAACCTGATGAAATGGCTGCGTCGATACATGATCGACCAGATGAACTCCGATTACGTAAAATTCGCAAGATCCGGTGGACTGACAGAGGGAGAAATCTTTACGAAACACATTTTGAAGAACGCAGCGATTCCGATCGTGCAGGGTGTTCCGGCGAGCGTACTGTTCGCACTGACCGGCGCCATCATCACCGAGCGTGTGTACGTAGTACCTGGTGCCGGTAATCTGCTGACCGAAGCAATCAGCAAATATGATAATGGTGTTATCGTAGGCGTTACACTGTTCTACGCAGTGCTCTCCGTGATTTCCATCATCCTGGGCGACGTTTTGATGTCCATGGTGGATCCGCGAATCTCATTCTCAACGAAAGACAGGTAGGGACTTATGAATTATGATTTAGATAAATTCGGTCTGTCTGAGGAAGAACTGTTTTCTCCTGTAGATAACAGCTCTCTGGAGTCTGAGAAAATTACGGCTCCGAGATATTCCTACTGGCATTCCGTGTTCCGCGTATTTTTTAAGCAAAAAAATCAATATTGCCGTACTTTGCCTCCTGGGTGTGATTCTGCTGATGACGTATGTGTATCCGCTCTTTGTGGAGTACGACCGTTTCGCCAATCTGATGAACGGCGCGACAAAACATCTGTCTCCAAGCAAAGCATTGCAGCAGCTTGGATTCAATATTCACTGGATTTTAGGATCCGGTGCTTCCGGACAGTCGACATTTGACGCTGTCTGGTTTGGTTCCAGAATTTCAGTTTCCCTGGCGTTTATCTGTGCGCTCATCAACCTTTCGATTGGTGTGATTGTCGGATCTGTCTGGGGATTTTCGAAGAAGGTTGATGTCTTCATGATGGAGGTTTACAACATCATCGGAAATATTCCGTATGTACTTCTGATCTCCGTCCTGGTGCTTATTTTTTCTCCGAGCTTCTGGACCATGGTATTTGCACTGACCGTTACCGGATGGCTTGCCATCGCGTACTTTATCCGTACGCAGGTCGTTATCATCCGTGACAGAGAGTATAATCTGGCATCAAAATGTCTTGGAACTTCGATTTTCCGCATTGCGATGAAGAATATTCTCCCGTTTATGACATCTGTCATTGTTACTCTGGCGGCAACTGAGATTCCGTCCTACATCTCTTACGAGGTGTTCCTGGCTTACATCGGTATGGGACTTTCTGACATGTCTCTGGGAAGACTGATCTATGAGGCTGAGGGCGCCATGCTGACACCGGGATGGGGATTCGAATTCTGGAGTCCGGTTGTTGTCGCTTCAATCATCACCGTAGTATTATATGTAGTTGGACAGAACCTTGGAGATGCGTCCGACCCGAGAACACATATGTAGGAAGGAAAGCCGCATGGAAGATAAAAAACGTATTATTATCGATTAAGGACTTACAGGTAAAATTCCGTGTCCGCGGCCGTATCCTGACGGCAATCCGGGGCGTAACGCTGGATATTTACGAGAATGAGTCCATTGCTATCGTAGGAGAATCCGGTGCCGGTAAATCCGTATTCACGAAAGCGTTTGCGGGTATGCTGGACAGCAACGGTTTCATCGATCAGGGAGATATCATTTTCAATGATGACGAACTGAGTGATACGGTTGTTCCGCTGAATTCTTATGCGAAAAAGACCATCGCTTCTACCCTGGAAAAAGCTGAACGAGTATTCCAAACTGGAATATGGTTCAGAAGTATTTCTGAAAATTGAAGGCGCTGGAGCAGGAAAAATGAAGAAAAAAGTGACGCTGAGCGAGGAAGAGCGCGAGAAAGCAGAGGCTGAAATCAAGGAACTTGTAATAAAGAGAACCGAACTTTTCAACTATAAGCAGACACTCGATACTTCCAAAGAAAAAGCGAAAGTCAAAGAGACATCCGCGGAGATTTCCAGACTGGATGGAGAGATTAAGGCTCTGCAGAAAGCAAAAGAGGAAAAAATCAAGGCTCACAAACAGGCTGCCATGAACGATACGGCATACAATCAGGCGTATGAGGCAAAAATGGCAGAGTACAAAAAAGAGTACGCCGGCCTGACAGCAAAAGAAATTACGGACGAGACGAGAAAGAGAAACGAGATTCTTGCCAAAGAGATCTATCTTTCTGTCGGACGTTATAAACTGCGTAAAAAGGTTCGCATGATCAAGAAGCTGCACGAGGCATTCAAAGCTGCGATGGAACGCGGTGTGGATCTGAATGACGAGCAGAAACGGAACAGCGTTTTCGACCAGGCAACTTTCCGTGTACGCTATCTGGATGAGACACCGGAGCGGCTTCATGGAACCTGTATCATTAACCTGGCAAAAATCCAGGATCCGAATGACTGGGGCCAGATCCGCGGTAAGAAAATTGCAACCGTATTCCAGGATCCGATGACTTCCCTGAACCCGATCATCACAATCGGAAAACAGATTACGTCTGTTATCATGAAGCATCAGAATGTCAGCGAGGTGGAAGCAAGAGCACAGGCGCTTGAGCTGATGGAAAAGGTTGGTATTCCGAACGCAGAGCAGCGTTTCGATGATTATCCGTTCCAGTATTCCGGCGGTATGAGACAGCGTATCGTTATTGCGATTGCACTTTCCTGCCGTCCGAAGATCCTCATCTGCGATGAGCCGACAACTGCGCTGGACGTTACGATTCAGGCACAGATCCTGAAGCTGATCAAGGATCTTCAGAAAGAGTACAACTACACCATCGTGTTTATTACCCACGACCTTGGTGTCGTAGCGAATATCGCAGACCGTGTTGCCGTTCTGTACGCAGGACAGATCATCGAGTTTGCGAACGTAGAAGAGCTGTTCTACGATCCGCGCCATCCGTACACCTGGGCGCTGCTTTCTTCCCTGCCGCAGCTTGCGGAGCGGAATACAAAGCTGTTTTCCATTACCGGTACGCCGCCGTCTCTGTACAATAAGATTATCGGAGACCCGTTTGCACCGCGTAACCAGTACTGTCTGAAGATTGATACTCTGGAGGAGCCGCCGATGTTCAAGGTAACGGATACCCACTATGCCAAGACATGGCTGCTGGATCCGAGAGCGCCGAAGACAGAAAAACCGGAAGCTATTCAGAATATTCACGAAAAACTGTTAAAAGCATATAACTTATAGGAGAGTTTGAAAGTGTCTACAAAGCAGGAAAGCAAGACCACTGTTTCGCATCTGCCGGAGCATGGTCCGATTGACGAAAATGGAAGAGAAATCTTACTGCAGGTAAAAAATTGTAGATATCACTTTCGGCAAGGGCGATGACGCAGTCAAAGCGGTAAAAAATGCTTCTTTTGACATCTACAAGGGAGAGACCTTCTCCCTCGTAGGCGAGTCCGGTTCCGGAAAGACAACGATCGGCCGTGCGGTCATTCGTGTCAACCCGTGTTCCGCAGGAGAGATCCTGTATAAGGGCGTTAAAATTTCCCGGTAAGATTCCGCATTCCCTGGACCGGGAGGTTATCCGAAACATTCAGATGGTATTCCAGGATCCGGCCGCATCGTTAAATGAGCGTGCGACGGTCGATTATATCGTATCCGAGGGTCTTTACAACTTCCATCTGTACGAGAACGAGGCAGACCGTGTGAAAAATGGTAGAGAACATGATCAACGAGGTTGGTCTTCTGCCAGAGCACCTGACCCGTTACCCACATGAGTTCTCCGGCGGACAGCGCCAGCGTATCGGTCTGGCCCGTGCCATGGTTATGGAGCCGGAGCTGGTTGTAGCCGATGAGCCGATCTCCGCACTGGACGTATCGATCCGTGCCCAGGTCCTCAATCTGCTGAAAAAATTTCCAGAGAGAAAAACAGGTTACTTATCTGTTTATTGCTCATGACCTTTCCATCGTTCGGTTCATTTCCGACCGTATCGGTGTTATCTACAAAGGAAATATCGTAGAGGTTGCGGATGCAGAGGAGCTGTTTAACTTCCCGCTGCACCCATACACGCATTCTCTGATTTCTGCGATTCCGATTCCGGATCCGCAGCTCGAGAAGAATAAGGTGCTGTACACCTACGACCCGTCCATCCATGATTATTCCGTGGACAAACCGGAATTCGTGGATATCGGACACAACCACTTTGTATATGGAAATAAAAAAGAGATCGAAGAGTACAAGGCACTCCGTGAAAAGGGAGAGCCGCTGCAGCCGATCACCATCCGAAAGCCTGGCGAGGAAGTAAAAGAGGAGAACCACGAGGTTCATCTTTCCAAGGCAGAAGATGAATTCCTGAAAACTCCGGTTCACGATACCGGAAGCGTCTGGTACAAAGTGCTGTCATTCTTCTTCCCGATCATCGGTATCATCGCAGCGATGGTATACAAAAAGGAAACAGTACTATCACAACTACAAAGCATGCAAGCAGGGCGCGCTGTACGGATTTGCCGTACTTGCCGTGATTCTCCTGATCTTTATCATTGCATTGATTTTAGTTGCCCTATAGTGGACAGGAAAGAAAAAGTGGCCCGGAACCAGAAAAAAGTCCGGTGCCGCTTTTTTTGATTTACACGAGCAACGAGCCAAAGTCCGTGCTTGCACGAGACCTTGGCGGCTGCCGCGATAACTTGAGAAACTCGCGGAGCGTGTTTCTCATAGTTTACAGGAAGCTTCGTTGAACTTTCCTGCAAATCAAAAAGCCTTCCGGGCAGAACGCTTTCTTATGCCGGTTCACAAAAGAGAAGCGTGAGAAGAATTCCGTTCCGATTTTACTTGACGGGAGATGTGATTTTTTGGGGACAATAAATCACAGGCCAAAAAAGAAAATAAAAGGAAAGAGGAGCAACAGAATGGGAAGAACAGTAAAAGATCCGAACAGACGGCTGCCAAAGCCGGTACAGAAGGTCTGGCTTTCCGGAAAAAAATGTCGGACGGCGCATCCTGCTTGTAGTACTGCTTCTGGCGATTGGATCCGGTTTTCTGGTGTATGGGTTTTATGAACTTTCTGCACGGAGATTCCGGCTGGCGTGAGATCAGTGTAAAGGCAGGCGCGGATTTGAACTGCGGTGAGGATTTTACCTTGAAATATAACGTTGGCGCAAGCGGGGTTTCCGCAGGCGGGGAGGCAAAGGCACTTTCGCTGCTTTACACAGATGCGGCGGTGAAAGGCTACCGGCTTTTCAATATAGATGAGAGCTTTGAGGATGTGACAAACCTGTATGATATCAACCAACATCCAAATGAAGTGCTGACGGTAGATCCGGTTTTATACGATGCACTGAAAAAAGTATCCGATGCCAATTGCCGGGAAATTTATCTGGGACCGCTGTATGCGTCCCTGGAAAATCTCTGCGCCAGCAATGATGATGCGGCTGCAGCGCAGTTTGATCCGAACCGGAACGATGCGGCAGCAGAAGAAACGGCAGCAGTTGCTGCCTTTACACAGAACCCGGATGATATTTCACTGGAGCTGTCAGGGGAAAACCAGGTCTGTCTGCATGTGTCAGACGCGTATCAGGCGTATGCCGCAGAGATGGGCTATACCGCATATCTCGACTTTTTGCTGGATGAAAAATGCTTTTTTGATTGATTATCTGGCGGATACGATTCGCGGCGAGGGCTATCAGCTCGGCATTATTTCCAGTAAGGACGGTTTCGTGCGCTGTCTCGATGAAACGGGAGAAAAAGAGTACCGGTATCCGCTGTATCATCTTTCCGGGAACGAAATCCAGTCATACGGAACAATGACGTATGAAGGACCGAAAAGCATCGTGTTTTTCCACGCTTACCAGGCGGGCAGCCCGGATGCGTACCGCTATTATCAGTATCAGGACAAAACGATGTGCACGCCGTATCTTAGCGCGGCAGACGGAAAAGACCACACAGCAGCATCCGAACTGATCGTCTATTCCGGTGAATATGGCTGTGCCAATACGCTGCTTGCAGCATTTTCTGATTATCAGGCCGAATCGCTTTCCAGGGAGCCCCTGGAAACACTGACTTCACAGAACATTTACAGCATCTGGTTTGAGGACGATGAGATGCAGACGACAGATGAAGATCTTGCCGTAATCGTAGGAAATGAATAAAAAACAAACCAGATTTGCATTGTACAATCGCAGTTAGGATGGTAGAATAAAACAGAATTTGAAAAATCATTTCCACAATCTGCAAGCCCCACTTCGCGATCTGTTTTGACCTTATCCGGTTGCTGCAGACCGTTTGGGCTGAAAATTGGGACTCGCAGCTCACG
>ENA-OQHD01000288-OQHD01000288.1-human-gut-metagenome-genome-assembly--contig:-NODE-288-length-20175-cov-2.950369_pt1 | contig 20175 bp, 26 predicted proteins | sample MGYA00242560_ERZ504711 | MGnify/ENA primary metagenome ERZ504711 (study PRJEB26092, sample SAMD00036198) | human gut metagenome | host: Homo sapiens | study: EMG produced TPA metagenomics assembly of...
TATGATTTTGATCTTGTATCCGGAAGATATGTCATCGATGCAAAATCAATCATGGGAATCTTCAGCTTAGATCTTTCTAAACCGATCGATCTGAACATCCACGCTGATGATAATGTAGATGAGATCATGGCTATGTTAAAACCATATCTTTGTGACTAATTCGTCATTAAAGTAAATGATCTACTTAGAAAAAGGGCTGACCTGTTTAAGGGTTTCAGCCCTCTTTTTTTGATTTTCACTTCAATGACCTCAACAGTCTCGATCGCCTGCTTCATCAGCTCATCAATCTTTTCATTCAGGTTCTCTTCTGAACGTCGGATCACATCAATATTCGGCTTTGTTACCGGATGTTTTGCCACGAAGATCGTACAGCAGTCTTCGAATGGCTGGATGGATGTCTCGTAAGTATCGATCTTCTCTGATACATCCACGATCTCCTGCTTGTCGAATCCGATCAGTGGACGGTATACAGGCATCGTACATACATCGTTTGTTGCTGCAAGACTCTGCATGGTCTGACTTGCCACCTGTCCGATACTCTCGCCTGTGATCATACCTAAGCATCCATCTTCTTTTGCAAAATGCTCTGCAATACGCATCATATATCTTCTCATAATGATCGTCAGTTCATCGTGCGGGCACTGGTCATAGATATAAAGCTGGATGTCAGTAAAGTTAACTACGTGAAGCTTGATCGGTCCGGAATATTTTGCTACCTTCTTCGCAAGATCCACAACTTTCTGTTTTGCGCGCTCACTTGTATACGGCGGTGCGTGGAAATAGGTTGCTTCAAGACTCACACCACGTTTTGATACCATATATCCTGCAACCGGGCTGTCAATACCACCGGATAACAGCAGCATCGCCGAACCATTCGTTCCAACCGGCATTCCGCCTGCTCCCGGGATGATCTGTGAATATACATAAATCTCATTTCTTACTTCTACATTGACCATGACATCCGGATGATGCACATCGACTTTGATTCCGCTCTCCGGAAATGCATACAAAATAGCCTCTCCAAGGTCACGGCTGATCTCCATAGAATTCAATGGGTACGACTTCTTTGCACGTCTGGATTCTACTTTGAATGTGAAGTTCTTATCCGGATACATCTCATCCATATATGCCACAACGTCTTTCTTCAGTTCCTCAAATCCTTTATCCTCCATACGGACAACCGGACAGATTCCGACCAGACCAAATACCTTTTTCAGATGTTCTACCGTCTCATCATAATCGTAATCTCCTTCACAGTCCACATAGATTCTCGCCTGTGACTTATGCACATCAAACTGTCCGTCCACATCCTTTAATGCATAGCGCACCTGACGTACCAGTGCATCCTCGAACAGATGACGGTTCTTTCCCTTAATTCCAATCTCTCCATATTTTAATAAAAATGTATGAAATCTCATCTTCTGATTCCTTTCCTGATTTCTTTCTCTTTTATCGTGATCTACTTAATGTCTGGTATATCTTCTAAGCATCGGTACTATATTATATAGTGCATCGAGCGTATAGTCAATCTCTTCCATCGTAGTAAATTCTGACATACTGAACCTGAGGGTCGCATCCAGGAACTCCTGCCTTGCGCCGATTCCCTTTAACACACCGCTGATCTGTGGATGATTGGATGCACATGCCGAACCGGATGATACATAGATTCCCTTATCTTCCAGCGCATGCAGCAATACTTCACTCCGGATACCTGCGATTCCTACACTGATAATATGCGGTGCCGATGTCTCATCATATAATCCGTGGATCGTCGTATTCTCAATCTTTTCCACGCCTTCGATGAAATGCTGCTTTAGCATCCTCATCTTCTCTACCTTCTTATCCAGGTTGTCGTAAATCGTCTTTGCTGCCAGGGAAAGTCCTGCGATTCCCGGTACATTTTCTGTTCCGGAACGCATATCATGCTGCTGGCCGCCTCCATAAACGATCGGACGGATCTTTACATTTTCACCGATGTATAAAGCACCCACCCCCTTCGGTCCGTGGATCTTATGACCACTGACGGAACACATATCTACCTTAAGTTTCTTCGGGTAAATCTTATATTTTCCAAATCCCTGTACCACATCGACATGGAATAAAATATCTTTATTATATGCCTTTACGATACTTGCCGCTTCCTGGATCGGCTGGACAGAACCCACCTCATTATTCACATACATGATCGATACCAGAATCGTATCTTCACACAGTGCTTCCTGCAGTGCATCCAGACGGATCCTTCCATACTGATCTACCGGAAGATAGGTTACACGGAATCCTTCTTCCTCTTCCAAGAAACGCATGGTATTAATGATCGCCGGATGTTCAATCGATGACGTGATCAGGTGGTTGCCTGCACGCTTGTTCGCCCTTGCTGCACCGATCAATGCCATATTGTCACTTTCGGTACCGCCGGAAGTAAAATACACTTCCTTTTCCTGTACTTTCCATAGTCTTGCAAATGTCTCTTTTGCTTCTTTTATATATTTTTCTGCTTCCACACCCTTGTTATGCATGGAAGACGGATTGCCATAGTCTTCACACATAACCTTCTGCACCAGTTCCCCGACGCTTCGATATGCCATGGTGGTCGCCGAATTATCCAGATATACTTCCTTCATTTCTTCACTTCCTGTACTCTTCATTCTTAGTATTAGATTATGTCTCTACCCTTCCAGATGGAACATCAGAACCGAAAGCATTGTAAGTCCGGCCGTCTCTGTACGGAGGATTCTCTTTCCAAGTGTCAGCGGCTCTGCCCCGGCTTTCACAGCCTGTTCTACTTCTTCTTTCTCAAAGCCGCCTTCCGGTCCGATAAAGATGCCGACCGACTGCCCCGGCCGGATCTCTGCAATGATCTGCTTCGTCTCTTCCATGCCTTCTGCCAGTTCATACGGGATCAGGACAACATCCAGTTCCTCTGCATACTTCAGGGCCTGTGCATAGGTACACACTTCTCCCACTGCCGGGATAATGCCTCTTCCTGCCTGCTTTGCCGCACTGACTGCGATCTGCTGCCAGCGTTCGACCTTCTTTTTTGCTTTCTTTGCATCCAGCTTTACTACTGCACGCTTCGTTGCCACCGGAATCACCTGGTATACACCCAGTTCCACCGCTTTCTGCACGATCAGTTCCATCTTGTCCTGTTTTGGGAGTCCCTGAAACAGATAGATTTTTGATGGAAGTTCGCTCTCATCCTTCTTTTTCTCCAGAATCTTAAGTACCGCCATGTCTTCTTCGTAAGATTCCACCACACACAAATAGAGCCACCCGTCACCGTCCCCAATGGTCAGTTCCTCGCCGGTCTTCATACGGAGCACATTCTTCATATGATTGACGTCACTGCCTTCTACATAGATTTTTTCTTCTCTCACCTGTTCCGGTGATACAAAAAAATGCTGCATATCAGATCCTCTAATTCTTTCTTGCTGTTACAGATACCCACTCACCCTGGTGATTGACTTCCAGGACTTCCAGACCTGCCTCCTTCACAGCTTTTACTACCACATCTTCTTTGTCTTCGATGATTCCACTCGTGATATAGATACCGCCCTTTTTTCATCTGATGAATGATCACAGGTGTCAGCGGCACCAGTACATCTGCCAGGATATTTGCTGCTACAATATCATATTTTTCATATCCCACCTTGTCCTGTACTGCTTTATCATCAATGATGTTACCGATCATGACTTCATACTGATCTCTGCTAATCCCGTTATTGTCCATATTCTCATATGTTGCATCGATCGCACACGGATCCAGATCCGTTCCTACGGAATGCTTTGCGCCGAACTTCAATGCCAGCATTCCAAGGATTCCGCTTCCACATCCTACATCTAAGATTTCTGTATCCTCTGTCACATATTTCTTAAGCTGACGGATGCAGAGCTGTGTTGTCTCATGCATACCGGTTCCGAATGCTGTACCCGGATCGATATGGATCACCATCTTGTCACTGTCCTTCGCCTCGACATTTTCCCATGAAGGAATGACAAGAATGTCATCAATATAGAACTGATGGAAATACTGTTTCCAGTTATTCACCCAGTCTACATCTTCTGTCTGTGATTCTTCAATCGTACACTCCCCTACATTCAGGTAACTTCTCATCTCTTCCAATTCCTGTCTGACTTTCAGTAACATCTCCTGTTTGTCTACATCTTCGTCCAGATAGAATGTCAGATATGCACATCCATCATCTTCCGGTATATCCGGCAGGATGTCTACGAACATCTGCTCTTTGTCAGACTGGGTGAGCGGTATCTTGTCCTCGATCTGCACTCCTTCGATTCCAAGATCAGCAAGCATGCTGCTGACAATATCTTCTGCCTCTGTCGTCGTCTTCAGGCGAAACTGATTCCATTTCATATATATTCTCCTTTATGTCATCTTATATTTTTTACGTTCATTCATCGTATATGCTGCTCTTATATGCGTTATATCCGCAATCATCCCAGTATCCATATACATTGTTTATTCTAACACCTGTGCCGTTTAAAGTAAATGTACTTCTTTTGTTAAAACTCCGTTAAGAAATTAACGTATTCTGTTCAGACCGTGTTAAGAAGCCCTTTCTTCTCTTTCACTGCCTTGCCAAAATGCATATAATGTATCCGGAAGCAAAATTCCATATCATATTTACACAAAAGCTGCCACATTGGGTTCTTTGAAATCTCCCGGCGGCGAACATCAGCAAGGAGGACTTTCTTATGAATATTGGTATTTTAATTCTTATGATCATCGGCGGAGGTGTCGGCGTACTGTCGTCTCTTTATATTGCACTCAGTTTTCCGGCAGTCATTATCTGGAAAATTTTCCGTAAGATCCGCCACGGATATAAACTTACATATTAAATTTTAACCATTATTTTACGGCAGTGTTCAGATCCTGTTCGATCTCATCCATTTCGGACAGGATCTCTTCCTGTTGTTTGTCAAATAACAATTTCTTATTGTACTGATAATACTTGTCGCAGTCATTTTCCTTCAGGAACTGAATACTGTAATAATTCGTGTTAAGCTCTGTCACGAAAGAGACCATCTCCTGACTGTCTCCGAATGCATCCTCCATGAACTCAAATGCGTGTTCCAGCGCAGCAAGTGTATGCTCTGTCAGTTCTTCCCGCCCTGCCACTTCATTGCCAAACAATTCCTTTACACGTTCAAATGCTGCTTCTCCATCCAGATGTTCCTCTTTCGTAAGCTGTTCATAGGATTCCAGCGTATCCAGTACCTGTTTGCGTACATGATCTTCCTGCTTTGTCATCTGCTCTTCTTTCCGAAGCTTTTCATACTTTTCTCTTGCCTCACAGACCACAAGATCAATCTGCAGATTCGATTTATATAGTTTCAGATAATCATACAGAATCGTCACAAACGATCTTTCAGAAAATAATCTTAAAGCAAGTTCCCAGTCTTCCGATCAGCATGTTAACTACACTGAGACGCTCATCAAATGCTGCATACTGCAGTCTTTCCAAAGTGTCCTTTGTGTAGACACCTTCTATGATCTTCTCAAGTCCGTAATCTTTCTTGTATTTTCTGTACAGTTCCAGATAATTCGCAAAATCCTTTGCAATCTTCCAATGCTGAATGTACTGATGAACGACCTCTCTGTCTGCTTTCTTTCCCAGCTTCTCATACGTCTTCAGAAGCTGTGACAGATCTTCCCATCCTCTGGCCGTTGCAAAGACTCTTCCGTCCACGGTCGTCTCCATGCGATAGAAATAATCTCTGCGGATCTCCAGATATGCAAGGACCGCCGGATGGATATCTGCCTGATATGCGTATTCTTTCCAGACATCATAGTTCACATCCACATCGATCTTCTTGATGCGGTCAAGCGTCACCACATCAAAATCGCGAACCGACTTATTATATTCCGGCGGATTACCATGCCGCCACGATGATCCAGCCTTCCGGGATCTTCTGATTGCCGAACATCTTACACTGCAAGAACTGCAGCATCGTCGGTGCCAGCGTCTCGGACACACAGTTGATCTCATCGATGAACAGAATTCCTTCTTTTAATCCCGTTTCTTCCATCTTATCGTATATTGAGGCAATAATCTCACTCATCGTATATTCGGTAACGGAATATTCTTTTCCGCTATATACTTTCTTTTCAATAAATGGCAGTCCCACCGCACTCTGTCTGGTGTGGTGCGTAATCGTATATGCCACCAGCGCCACTTTACACTCTTTGGCCACCTGCTCCATCACCTGGGTCTTTCCGATCCCCGGAGGCCCCATCAAAAGAATCGGTCTCTGTCTGATCTGTGGAATCATATAATCCCCGAACTCATCTTTGGCAAGATATGCCTCGATGGAATCTCTGATTTCTTTCTTTGCTCGCTTTATATCCATTTATGTTCTTTCCTCCATGTATTTCAACATTTCCTTATAAGTCCTGTCCTTCTTCCAGAATGATCTTGATCGCCCATGGCGGGACATCCACGTCCTCATATTCTTCCTCCATGAACACAAATGCTGTCTCGTAGACCGGGCGCTTTGCCGGATAGATCCCTCGTCCGTCCGTAAAATAGATCATCCCCCGCAGATGTTCAAAGGTATGCTGCCGGATCATTTCGTCCACATAGGCAAATGCCGGGCGGAAATCCGTTCCGCCTTCGCCCTTTAATTCTAACTTCTCCATATAAGATTTCAGTTCTTCCTCACAGGTGATCTTCTGATCCGTCTGAATCTGATCGTCACACTGTATGATATGAATATTCACCTTCCGGCAAAAAACTGCCGTTCTCACTCAGCACACCATACGTCTCTTTCCAGGAACATTTTTTCACCTAGATTCCCCCGGAGCACGACATTGATGTATCGATCACAATCACAAATTCTTCAACCTTCTGGACTTCCTTCCACTCCTGCGGCTCGATCAATGGCATATTCCCATACAACGACAAACCATAGCTGTAGAAATTATAGTCAAAAGAATCCGGGTCTACCGTCATCTCTTCTTTTAAAACCGAAAACTTCCGTAAGAAATTCCCGGTAATCCATCCGTTCCCGGTTCTCAACCTTCACCTGATCGATCAGACTGCCCGAACTTTCCGATGCTTCTTTGGAAAATGTCTCCATCTCCGTCTCCACACGTTCGCTGATGTCCTGCCACTGATTCTCGATCTGGCTCTGCTTCTTCTTATCCTCATCTTTCGGCCAGTAGCTGTGATCGTCCACACGGAAGTCTGACTCTAACTGTCCAAGCTTCGTTTCCGAAAATTCTTCTTTCTTCAGCACTTCATATACCCGTTCTGCCGTCAGTGTTTTCATTTCCTTCTTCAGCATCCGGTACATCTCTCTTCTCGGAAGAGACCTGGCCTTCATCACACAGCGGTACTGAAGCCCGTCGATGATGGATTCTACCACAATATCGCAGGCCAGATGATAAATCCGCTCTTCTCTTCCCTTTCTCCGGAGCATATGCCGGAATATACCATGCAGTACCAGATGCAGATAGATCCGGTTCACCATAACGCGGTCTTCCCGGAACAATCCCCCCAGATACTGCGGATCATAATAAAGGTACAGTCCATCCGTTCCCATGCCGTCCACACCAGTATCCGGTATAAATGGCATGCACGACAATGCAACGTCCAGGAAACGCATCTTCATATAAAGCTCATTTCTTGCCGTGATCAGGATCTTTCGGCTGACAGACTCCATACGCTCCTGCATGGCAGTTGACTGTGACACAGCCTCTGGTTCTGTTGTTTCTTTCTTTATTTCTTCACTTTTTATACGTCTCTTCGTATCTGCCATATGATTTTCCGCTTTTTCTCCTTACAATTCAAACGTCTTTTTCTTCTTCGGGAACAATTCTTTTCTGACATCCATAAGCACACTCAGACTTTCCGTCCTGTTCCCCTCTGCCGCTACATCCATACCTTTCTGTAAAGACGGTTCACTCCACAGCTTCTTCTGCTCCAGGAACCGGATTCCTTCTATATCTTCTCTCTTTACCAGATACGCTGCCACCGTTTCCATATGCTCCTGTATGTATGTTTCATAGACCGTTTTATTCTTCTCCAGCAGTTCCACCGGGAAACGCAGTCGGTCCAGTGCAAGCTCCACTGCCGTCTCTTCCGTATCCTCTGCAACCGTATGATAGAACATCTCATCGTATTTCTTATAATCTAATTCCCGGTTATAAAAGCACTGGCGGTAGTATCCTCCCGCACCATGATGGTGTGTCTCAAGAATCCTTGCAGGGGTGTTCTCAACCGCCTCTTCATAGTGTTCCGGAAAGAGAATCCGGACTTCCCGCAACCATTCCTCTGTACTGTTTTTTTTACTGCGCAACATCTCCAACTATATCCGTATAAGCTTACACGAATCTGATAACGCATCTCTTCCACAATGGATTTCAGACAGCTCTTCTTGCCCTCACGGAAATATATCTCCACTTCTTCCAGACGACACCCCGTCAATGCACCGCCACCCACATCGAGCAGTTGATTTCCCAGAATCAGTTTTTTCCAGGTTCCTGCACCGGTAGAATGCGTAACGACCGACTTCTTTTAACGCTTCCGGCAGCCAGATCTCTTCCACTTCCAGATTCCTGGCAAATGCATAATCATCCAGTGCGGTCACAGTTTCTCCTTCTATCTCATCCGGCAGAACCACACAACTGTCCGCTCCATAATATTTGGTGATCATCATACCCTTCGCTGTCACTTTTATATCTGATCTCCGCAGTGATCAGATTATCCTGCGTTTTTATTCTTTACATCTTCATTTACTTTTTGCATCCATATTCCATTCAATTCCGTCCCATTTTTCTTTCTTCCCTATACTACTATGATTCCCTGCTATTTGCAAGGCAGGTCATAACTTTGTATTTGCTGCATATATATGAACAAATGATTCCTGCGGAGTTCTTATGTCCCGATTACATAATTACAAACCATTGATCCTCTTATTCTTCTTTTCATTCTGTTTCTTTGCAGGCGGACAGATTGCCCGGATCTTTCCGCCTACGTCTGTCAAAACAGATGATAAAAGTTCATCCGGTAATGCAGCTTCCTCCGGCACAGTTCCGACAGCCTCGACTTCCGGCAATCCCCTCTCCACGATTCTGCCGGCTGCCGAAAACTGGGGTCTCAGCTTTCAGGAGGAAGGCAAAGTTCCTGTCGGTAATGCATCTTTCGATGAGCTTCAGCAATATCACGCCTACTATGCACAAAAGACGGATAAAAAAAAGTCATCTATCTCACTTTTGACTGCGGCTATGCAAAACGGAAATACACCGGCTATCTTGAATGCTTTAAAACGGCACAACGTTCAAGCCACACTTTTTTGTTGTCGGAAACTTTCTGCGTGATAATCCGGAACTGATAAAGCAGATGTTAAAAGGAGGCCATACCATCGGCAATCATACCTTCCATCACCCCGATATGTCCCAGATTGCAACAAAGGAGACATTTTCCAGAGAACTTAAGAGTGTAGAAACTCTGTATAAAGATATCACAGGCAAATCCATGACCCGCTTCTACCGGCCGCCACAGGGCAAAATACAGTACTGAAAATCTGCAGATGGCAAAAGACATAGGGGGTATCATACCTTCTTCTGGAGTCTTGCCTACGTTGACTGGCTGGCCGACGCGCAGCCATCCAAAGAAGAAGCCTTTGACAAGCTTCTCGGACGGATCCATCCGGGTGCCATCGTGCTGCTGCATAACACCTCCAGTACCAATGGCGAGATTCTGGATGAGCTGCTTGCAAAATGGGAGGAGATGGGGTATACATTTTCTACACTCAAAAAGCTTATCAGGAACACATGAAAAATAAAAAACGAACCGGTTTGCTTCCATCAAATTCTTTCTGATTTCTACAAACCGGTTCATTCTATTCATCCTATTTTAATCGAGATCAATCACATCCATTTTGAATGTATCATCCATTTCCGCATGACTTCTTCTCTTTTCCGGATGATTACTCAAAAGATCTGCTGTCGCATCGAACAGATCTTCATCATCATAACCTGCTCCGAACATATCATAATCATCATCTTCCGAATAATAACCTTCAAAGTTGTCAAACGCTTCTTCATCCAGAGGTGTAAATGCTTCAAAATCATTGGTATCCTCCAGATTGATCTTCTTAACAGGTTTACGGATTGCCGGACCTGTCTCATCTAAGGCACGGACACCTTTGGATGGTTTCTTTTCTCTTTCAGGTTCTGTGCGCCTTGCTGTCTTTTTCTGTCTTGCTGATTGTTTCTTAGCAGGCTTGTGTTCCATTGCTTTAGCAATATTTCTGTCACCCATGGATCCTCATCATCGAAATCATCCTCATAATCTTCAAATTCGTCTTCCTCATAGTCAAATCTTGACGTTTTCTTTACAGCTGCTGGTTTTTAGCTGTCTTTTATTTTCTTCTTCTCTTATTTACTTTTTCGTCAGCTTTTTTCTGAATCTTCTTCTCTGCTTCTTCCTCATCCATATCAATTCCATATTCGTCATACAGATCATCTAATTCAAGATCTCTATAATGAAGTTTTACAGAAGTAATAATTACTACGATCAAGCAGTACTTGCAAAAAAGAACAAGTGCAATAATTACTACGATATCCAAAAAACTATCTACAAAATTTAAAATTTTTCCCCAGATTCCTTTTCCGTTATTGACAGTAGAATCTGACGTTGAAGATGTCCCTGATGATGGCGAATATTTCTGGTACGTACCATCTGTTGTATCATAACGGTATGTTGTCTTTTCTCCATCCGAATTCATCGCATAGACAATATAATATTCCGCATTCTTTGTATCCTGCCATGTATCAAACTCTTTTCCGTTTAATGTAAGTGATGTCTTCTGATACTGGCTTGGCAATGAGATATTTCCGTCATCAGCCAAAGGAATAATATATCTGCCCTTTGCAACCTCTATTACTTCAAGCGGAGAAAAGTTTCCGGTATCACTGTCATACAGATAAAAATCCGCATCTCCTCCGTTTTCAGGTGTAAGATACATTGCAAGTGCACCACTTGATTCCTGCTTAATAATCTGATGATCTGTTCCTTCAAATTTCAACGCATCTCTTACAAAACCATCAGGAATAATCGTATCCGAAAAATCATCTGTTACGATATATTTTGATTTTCCAATCTTAACCTCTGTTCCACCAGCAGCCGAACTGGTATCTTCTTTCTGAATCAGCGATTTATCGCCTTTTGCTATGCTGACAGATGAAGAACCTGACGTAATCTCCAATGCAACTCCATTGCTATCAATTCCATCAACCTTAGCAACTTCTACCGATGTTGTTCCCTCATCCAATGCCTGGAATTTTAAATTGAATTCCATCGTTGTTCCGGCTTTTTCATCATTTCTTGATATTGTAATTGTTCCGTCTCCACCTGTAGCATCATCACCGCTGATGAAGCGCAGCTTTGTTTTATCATAGCTTAATGTTGCCTGAATTGTATTTAACGCTTTCGCAGATGAAACCTTTGCCGTTACATCTACCTCTGCTCCGACACTGGTCTGCGGATCAGAGAATCTGAATTCTGCTGCGGTTGCACTTGCCACACATGTCATTCCAATACACAACATACACATCAAAAGAAATGATACAATTATTTTTTTCGACTTTTTTCATGAATAATACCCCTTTTTTTGATCTTTATGGTGTTCTACTCTGTGGTACCTTCGCCGCCGGTTGATTCTCCGCCTGTCCCGGTTGAAGTATCTCCCGTTGATGTACCATTTCCTGTCGTTCCTGTACTTCCTGTTGTTCCGCTTCCTGTTCCGGTTGATGTACCACTTCCCGTACTTGTTCCAGTAGTACTTCCCGAAGTACCACTGTTGCCACTCGTTCCCGATCTGTACGAAGTGCTTCCGGTTGTTCCTGTACTTCCCGAACTGTTCTTTGTTGTTCCACTGTTTCCGGAATATGTCTCTTCCGGCTGTTGCATAAACTCCTGCGTTGATTCGTCTGTATCCGCATCTCTGTTTCCGGCTTTTTTGCTCTATCTTTGCACTGATATCCGATACTGTAGAAGACACATCATAATTATCACTTTCTCCATAGAAGAAACTATGCAGCTGCTTTACATTACTTTCCATTGTAACCGGAATAACAACGCTTCCTACATTTCCCAATGTATCGGTTGTCTTATCAAATGGGAACCCTGTTGTTTCTCCCAGTTCATAATCAAACGCATCTTTCGCATATTCAAGGATTTCTGTCATTGTGAAGTTTGTCGAAACCTCAGGAAAAACCTTATCAATAATCTTATTCAACTGTGCCGGTGATGCCTGTTGCAGCTTCTCTACAACTTTCTGCAGAACCGCCCGCTGCCTTTCTGCACGTCTGAAATCATCTCCGGCCGTGTATCTGATTCTGGCATATGCAGTTGCCTGCACACCATTCAGAGTCTGTGTTCCCGGTTCTGTAACTCCCGGAGACAGCTTTCCGGTCACCTTCATAATTTCCTGAACATAACCACAGATGTACGGCATTTCATCTTCCTGTACATCGATATCAATTCCGCCCACAGAATCTACAATGTCTATCATCGAGTTGAAATTCACCGTTACATAATGTTCTATATTCATATCCAAATTCTTATTTAACACTGAAAGAGCACCTTCCGGACCGCCATATGAATATGCTGCATTGATTTTATTCAATGTTCCATCTTCCTGCTCTGACAATGTGTCTCTATATATCGATGCAATTTTCACCTTCATTGTCTTCTTATTCAGGCTTGCAATCATTATTGTATCACTTCTGGTTCCTTTATCCAGATCATTGTCTCTTGAATCCACACCAAACAATGCAACGTTCAGATATCCGTTTCCTCTTTTTTGGCTTCCTTTGAAACGCTTAATTTATCTGTATCTAACTTTACTGTATTGATCTTCGAAAGTTTACTGGCTACAATGACAGCTCCAATCGCTGCTACCGTTACCAATGTTCCTCCAAGAATGGCTCCAATCTTCTTACCCAAAGACCAGGATGCAAATCCCCTTGTTTTCGACCTTTGTCCCCGTCTTTTATATCTTTTTTTATCTTTTGCCATTACTTTTTATATCCTTTCTTCAGCCGTAGCTTATCATATCATATCTATATTACCTTAAAATATGACAAACTTCAATCAAAAATAAAGCTTTTCGTCTACTTTTTCCCAGTAACCCGGACTCATCGAACACCATTTAACGACTTTATCCGGCAATTTTTTATACATTTTCCCCCAATCCGGTAACCAATGTACTTACACCCACTTTGATAAACCAGTTTGGGAACCAGATGTATTTTCCGCCGTTTTACCAAATGAGCGGCTGTCTGCTTCACCAGTTTTATTCCTTCGCTTTCAGACTTTATACCCTCAAATACTTCCGGATGTTCTGCCTGTGACACAGCCATATCAAAATTGCGGTGAAACTGCTGCATCCCTGTATAATTATGCGAGTGAATCACTCTCGCTTCAGCCACATAAGCGACCTTATATCCGGCATTTATCATATGACCGGCCAATATCATATCCTCATTAAATATTGTTTTCTTGCAGAATCCACCTGCATTTTTCATAAATATTCCGTTTATATGCCGCACAAACGTTAGAACAGAAGAATGTTTTAATGCCCATTTCCTGTAAATCTTCCTTGCGTTTTTATCCGGCTGATTTTCCGGGTAATTGAAATTTTCTGGTATACTTTTTCTATATAATTACAATCAGATGCTGCAAGCTGACGTGCATACGCCGCCCCGGTCATTTCATCTTCTTCCAGTACTTTCACCAGATTTCCAATCACATATTCATCTGCTGGCACTGCATCCTGTGTCATAAATACAACAATTTCCGCCTTTGACATCTGCATTCCCATATCCCGTGTTGCGCCATGATCAAATTCCCGGCGTTCTATATGGGATACTTTTACCTTTTCCATCTGCTCTACTTCTTTCGGAAACCTTCCGGCCTTTGTATTAATCACAAAAATAGTGCCGATCGGATATTCCTGTTCCTGAAGTTTTTTCACAAGTCTGCTAAATTTTTCATCTGGTCTGTATGATGGTATCACCACATCTACAGAAGTCTGATCGTTATTCATCTTTTTCTTTTTTCATCCTCTATTTCTTATCATATCCTACATAGCAATAAATCATCCCTGTAATGATCAGCCAGAACCATGTCGCAGGACTGCTGAACCATGTTGTAAAAAATGCAAGAGCCAGATACACTGCAATCTGTCCATAAAAAAGATATACAACCGGGTTATCACTTTTTTTAATAATATCAATAATGACCTTTGCCACAACACCAATAAGCAGAGCTATCACAAATGCTCCAATGACTCCAAAATCATAATAAGCATCATAAAACATTGTAAACGTTGTCAATTCGGTACTGGTCAGATAGACCGTTGCCGGAACCAGATTTGGCATTACAAATTTCAATCCCGTTAATGACACAAACGGGAATAACATCCGCAGGCCATAAGAAAATTTCGGCAGATTTTTCACCAGACAGTCAAAATTATCGTAGTTATTGGCAATATAGATATACGGCTGGGTCAGAAACACCGGCATATGTGTATATTTCATTTTAAATACATTGTTCAAATATATCGCATCCCGCTTCTGTGACAATGTAATCACCACATACGCTGCACAGACCATAAGGCCAAGAAGAACCAAGGTTCTTTTCCGCATATTTTTATTTATCAGTATATAAATGACTGCTGCCACACCTATTTCAAACAGAAACTGAAATCTCGATACATAGAGGAACGGAACTGCAAATGCCACTATATTTGCAATAATAATCGCTCCATTACGCCACTTACTTTCCTCAGAATCGATTTTTTTCCAAAGCACCGTAAGTCCCGGTATCAGAATACAACTGATTGCACAATAATGAAGATAATGTAAAGCCGACATTCTGAAATAAGAATACGAATAAGGTTCATCTGAAAAAACCGGAATATAACCGATCCGGATAATTTCGATTACAAAACATCCGGCCGACACAACCAGCAGCAACATAATACATCGAAAAACGCCTGTTTGCCTTTTTTTTGATTTTTTCAGGTTCTTTCCCTCTACCCTGCTATACTTTCTTCCCCATTCATATCCTATTCCAAAATGCTATATATATCACAAAAAATGCTCAACCAGGTTATATAGTCCATGTATCCTGTAATGTACTGAGTTTCAGACAGCTGATTCCCTGGCCCCCTACCCAGGCAAGTGTAAACAGAGCCCTCAGTTCCACAAGGCTTCCACTTTCCCTTACCCAGTGTACATACAAATAAACAGCTTCCACCATCAGAATAATTCCCGAAGCATAATACCATTTTGCCAGTGACGCTATGTAACTGACAAAAAAGGCTCAGCATATAAGTTCCATATTCTAAAATAATTTTATTCCGTTCCCTCATTCAGACTGTCTCCTTTAAACGTAGACTCCATCGCCTCTGTATTATCTGCTGTTATATCCGTCAGATAAACAATGTCACTGTCAATCTCTTTTACTTTGTCTGATGCCTCATAAGAATCATCATTAAACAGTTCCTGATGTAATTGCTTTACATTCTGTTCCAAACCGATTGGAATGACAAAAGATACACCGCTATGATTCTTCACTGTTTCACTGGTTGTTACCTGATATGGGAATCCATTTGTTGACACCAGATTATAATTCAGTGCATTCGCTGCAAATCCCAGAATCTGTTTTGAAGAAAAACTTGTCGAAATCATCGGAAATACTTCATTTACTATTTTATTTAAAGTAATGAAATTCGCTTTCTGTGCTTTCTTTGCAACCTTTTCTAATACAATTCTCTGTCTCTGTGCACGTTTGAAGTCATTACCACTTGTATAACGGATTCTTGCATATGCCACACCATGAATACCGTCCAGATGCTGCGTACCGGCTTTTTCTTCTATATCCGACCAATGTTCGCCAATCACTCTTGCCGTCTCGGCACCATACAGATTACACCAGTGTGCTTCTTCTTTCGTCATTTTAATATCAATGCCTCCCAGAGCATCGATCACTTTTACAAGTGCGTTCAAAATTGACACTGACATAATTCTTAATATCAAGATCCAAAATTACGGTTCAGAAGACTGATCGCCTCTTCCGGACCGCCTGTATTATATGCTGAGTTTGCTTTATTATAGCGTCCATTCTGTTGCTGCAGCAACGTATCCCTGTATACAGACACAAGCTTCACGTCACTTGTCTTATTATTAATACTTGCGATCATAATACAGTCACTTTGTACACCGCCGTCCAATTCATTATTTCTCGAATCCAATCCAAACAATGCAATGTTCGTATACTCTCCTGTATCCTTATAAACTTCCAGCTTCTTTTTATTCAACACATTATAATCCAGTTTTCCGAGTTTGAATATTCCGTAAGCAGCTACTAATAAAGCAGCCAGAATTATAATTTCAACTGTTAGTAAAATAATTCTTTCCTTTTTCTTTTGCGCAATTTTTTTGTCGTTCTTCTCTTAATTGTCTTTTTGTCTTGCGTCTTTTCTTTGCCATTGCCGTCTCCTTTAGAAGCTAATATGCATTCTTATTAATAAAAGCCTTTAAAAAAACTGTCAGAAATAATAATTTTTATATCAAATCCCAATGTCCAATTTTCAATATAATATAAATCATACTCGATTCTCTTTTGAATCGATGTGTCACCACGTAGTCCATTCACCTGTGCCCATCCGGTAAGTCCCGGCCGCACCTGATGTTTGATCATATATCTTGGGATCTCTTCTTTGAATTTTTCTACAAACTGAGGCCTTTCCGGTCTCGGGCCGATCAGACTCATATCCCCTTTCAGGATATTGATCAACTGCGGTAATTCGTCAATGCTTGTTTTTCTTATAAACTTTCCTATCGGCGTAACACGCGGATCGTTCTTTACCGTCCATCCATTCTTTTCTTTTGATGCATCCTGTACAACCATAGACCGGAATTTATACATATAGAATGGTTTATTCTGCAGACCGATCCTTTCCTGTTTGAAGATCAGTGGTCCCGGAGATGTCACTTTTATAATAATTGTTATTACCAGCATGACCGGTGAAAATAATGTAAGCGCAACCAATGCTCCAAAAATTATCCATTGTCCTTTTTACAAATGCATTCAGCATATTGCTAAGCGGCACTCTTCTTATATTAATTACCGGAAGTCCTACCAAAATCTTCCGTATATGGTTTTCGTCGGAATGATCTTATTATAATCCGGGATAAACTTGGTGTGTACTCCGGATTTTTCACACAGTGCTACAATCTCTTCCAGGCGGTAATATTCACTTAAGCCCAGAGTGATCGCTATTTCATCCAGCCGGTTCTCCGGAAGTATTATATTCAGATTGGCAATCCTTCCAAGAACTTTGATTCCCTTGTACTCTGTTCCTGCCGGAACATTGTCATCCAGTATTCCGCGGATCACATATCCCCACTGAGGATTGGCAAGAACTCTGTCAATATATTCCTCTGCTGCGCGGCTGTATCCCACACAGATCATCTGTTTCTGATTCAGTCCCTTCTCTCTCATATTTCTCAGAAGAGCGAAAATCAACATTCGGGCACACCACTGAAGCACAATATTGATTACATAAAACATAATATAAGTAGAACGGGGAAAAAATCGCTCTCATCTATCATGTAAAATGTAAACATCAGAATAAGGAGCCCAAGCGAGTTGGCCTTTACAATATTAGCCAATACAAGCCGACGCCCCTGCATCCGCATGGGAGTATACAATGTGAAAGCCTGATACAACAACAGATAAACCGGTACAATAAAAATCCAGCATCAGCATATACTGCTGAAAGCTTCTGGTTCTGACTGCTGTTGCTGCCATAGGACCAACAAAACGGATCAGCCATGCCAGAAAATATGACAGTACCAGTACAATTGCATCAATGATCATATGGAGACGACTGAAATTCTTTTCATTGTCCTTTAGCAATCTTTTGTCACCTCATTTTTTTTCATCGTTTCTATATTATAATAGTTGTTTTATAAAAGCAATTAAAAATTTGATCTTTCTTTCTTATCATCCGCACAAACGCCTGAAGATATTCACCCACAATTCAACTTGAATCCTAAAATAGTTTGACAGATTTTTGAAAATTTTAAAACGGTATTTTATGATTTTTTTTTAACTGATCTGGAATCCATTCTTAATTCCCGCAATATACTCTCTTCCGAATCCTTTCAGCGTAAAAAATCAGAATTTTGATTCCAAATCCTGCGACAAGAAACGGAAGATTGATAATAATCTGTAACACCGGCATATTTTTGTATATCAGATAAATATTATTTCTGGAAGAATACCGGATCTTGAACTGATTATATCTGGATCCGCTGGTACCGCTTCCCACATGGTATACCATGGCATCAGGTGCATACCAGTTTTCATATCCGTAGATCCTGGCCCGGTATCCCACGTCCATGTCCTCCAGATATGCAAAATGTTCTTCGTCAAAATATCCCAGTTCATCAAAGATCTTCTTTCTGTAAATAGCAGCTCCTGCGCAGGAAGCAAAAATCTTCTCTTCCTTTTCATAGGTATGGATATCTTTCCCTTTACCTCTCGCATAAGCCCATCCAAGAGCGCAGTAATAGTTTCCTGCATCATCCAGCCTGTCCCTGTCATGAAACTGAATCATTCTGGCAGCACAGGAGAAAGCATTTGGGATGCCTTTTGATGGCTGACAGCATTTCTTCTATAAAATTCTCCGTTACTTCAATATCATTGTTTAAAAGCAGTACATAAGGTGAGCGTGATGCTCTGATCCCTTCATTGACCGCTTTACAGAATCCGAAATTCTCCGGCAGTTCGATCAGATGGACCCATGGATACCTTGCAGCAACAAAAGCACAGCTTCCGTCATTTGATCCATTATCCACAAGAATTACATCAAAATTGCTTACAGTCTGACACTCCAGACCTGCAAGTACGCCATCCAGATAAGCCATCCCATTAAAATTCGGAATGATCACTGATACTTCCTGCATGATTTCCTCCCTGTCTTCTCATTTTTTCTGTCCTGCTTCTGTCTCCATTCCCAGGATTGGCTTCAGAGAATAATTCCATTTGGTAAGAGACAGGTTTTTGTTATAACAGGGATCTCCGTTTTTGAGAATGTCTATCCAGTGACATCGCATATATTCAATCTCCGTCTGAAAACGGCGCACTTTCTCCTTGCTGTCCTCAGCTCCTCTGGTCTTTGATTCCATATGATAAAGCTTCGCATAGGGATCATATACGATCAGATAGCCGTTTTTTTCTTACTTTCAGGCAAAGATCCACATCATTAAATGCCACAGCCAGTTCTTCTGTAAATCCTCCTGCCTGCTCAAAAAGCCTCTTTCTTCATCAACAGACAGGCGGCAGTCACTGCACTCATATCCTGAAGAAGGGATGCCTTATGCAGATAGCCAGTACGGTCCGCAGGCATATCTACGAACATATGCCCCGCAATACCGCCCATTCCGATCACACATCCTGCATGCTGGATCGTATTATCCGGATAAATGAGCTTTGCTCCGACACCGCCCACTTCCGGACGCTGACACACTCCAAGCATTTCTTCCAGCCAGTCCGGATTGATGGATTTTACATCATTATTCAGGAAAAGCAGATATTCTCCCTTTGCATGCGCCGCAGCAAAGTTATTGATGGCAGAATAATTAAATTCTTTTCCCCATCTCAAAAGATGGATCTTCCGGTTTCTGGAAAGCTCTTTATAATATCGGAAAATCTCATCAGTAGTACTGTTATTCTCCACGATTATGATTTCAAAATTCTGATAACCGGTATTCTTCTCCAGCATTTCCAGACAGGTCTGAAGAGTCTCTTTCTCGTCTTTGTTTGGTATGATAACAGACACCAGAGGTTTTCTCTGCACCGGATATTTCACCCGGTAAAAGCCCAGATCCTGTGTATGGCTTACCTCGCCTTTGTACCTGTTCTCTCAAGATGAGCTTCTATTGCTCTCTTGCCGGCTTCAAATGCGTACATTTTACTGGCAGGATTATCTGCAGTGGAGGCTTTGTGTGTTCTCCAGTGATACAGGATTTCCGGAACATGTAAAACCTCTCCGGCATTCTCCGTACAGCGAAAGATAAAATCGTAATCCTGAGCTCCGTCGAATTCTTTTCGGAAACCTCCGGCCTTTTCT
>ENA-OQHD01000289-OQHD01000289.1-human-gut-metagenome-genome-assembly--contig:-NODE-289-length-20123-cov-2.367774_pt1 | contig 20123 bp, 13 predicted proteins | sample MGYA00242560_ERZ504711 | MGnify/ENA primary metagenome ERZ504711 (study PRJEB26092, sample SAMD00036198) | human gut metagenome | host: Homo sapiens | study: EMG produced TPA metagenomics assembly of...
AATGGTATCTGCCAGTCCCATTTTCCGCATGGAGCAGGTGATGTGGATTGCTACGGGGCGGTTAATAGGTGTGAAAATCAGCTTCTCACGTAAGAATGTATAGATGAATTCTGCAGGTTCATACAGTTTCATCTTCTTGATACATTCGCGCATGCGGTGCAGACAAGGGCTTTGGTCACAGAGGACGGGGTATTTGCCTTGTTCGCTGGCTTCCCAAAATGTGCGGCCTCCAGTTCGGCTGTCTTGCGATCGGCAATGTCCAGCATCCCTTTACTTTCCCAAATGGTGCCACAGCAAAGCTTGTCCATATCTTTCGGAAGATGATTTCGTAACCGGCTTTTTGCAACAAGGACACCATTTTCATTTACCAATGGCTGCTCTACGGGAGACTTCTTTGCCAGACCCATAGTCTGGTTGATGCAGCTGGGGAAGTAGACGACTTTGTAGTTACGAGTTACAGAGCTACGAGCTACAAGTGCTGCGCTATTATGCTGCATAGTGCTTGTAGCTTGTAACTCCGTAGCTTGTAACTGATAACTTTTCGGCATAGCCGGCGTCCATAGAGGTATGCCTAATGCATTGTGCAGCCCCTTGGTAATGCCGCTCATCGCCTTTGTCCCTAATAGTGAATGTCCGAAGTTGGCTAAGGACAATACGGGACGCAGTGCACTCTTGACACCAGCGAAATGATTGGCGACAAAGTCTCCGGCTTTGTATCCCAGACTGCCTTTGGGTAATGCTTCCTGGCGGATTATATGGGTAAGGTCGCCCGTATTGATACCCATCGGGCACGACATGGAGCAGAGGCCGTCTCCGGCACAAGTCTGGTTGCCGGGATAGCGGTATTGTTTTTCGAGCAGTGCAAGGCGTGTCGGGTCCTCGCCGCTTTGTTTCAGCCGGGATATTTCGCGCTGCAACACGATACGCTGGCGCGAGGAAAGGGTAAAGCCGCAGGAGAGACAGTTGACTTCGCAGAAACCGCACTCGATGCATTTGTCAGCTACGAGTGACGTAGCTTGTCTCTTGTCACTCATCACTAATAAAGGCAGCGGCTTGAAGTTCTTGATATGGCATTGCGGGTCATCATTGAAAATGACACCGGGGTTTAGCAATCCTTGTGGGTCAAACAGCTCTTTGACGGCTTTCATGGCTTTGTAGGCGTCATCTCCCCATTCATGGCAGACAAAGGGAGCCATATTCCGGCCCGTGCCATGCTCGGCTTTCAGGGAACCGTCATATTTATCTACTACCAAGGTCTTGATGTCATTCATCAAGTCTTCGTAGCGTTTCACTTCCGCTTGGGTACTGAAGGACTGGTTGATGATGAAGTGGTAGTTGCCTTCGAGAGCATGGCCGTAGATGCAGGCGTCATTATATCCGTGGCGGGCTATGAGCTGTTGCAGTTCTGCCGTTGCCTCCGGAAGGTCTTCAATGTGGAAGGCGATGTCTTCGATGAGGCAAGTGGTTCCCGGCTGGCGCGTACCTCCCACAGAGGGGAAGATGCCGGAACGGATGGCCCAGTATTTGGAATATTCCTCCGGACGGTCGGTGAAGCGTACCGGAATATAGGTGGTGAAGGCTTGCAGGCAAGCTTCAATGGCAGATATGTTCTGTTGCAGTTCTTCCGGGGTACGGGCTTTGGTTTCGGTCAGCACTGCTGTCAACCCGGTTTCGTCGCCGGGCTCCACGCCGGGGAGGGCAGAGGAGGCAACTTCGCCTTTGTATTTTAGGAATACGGGGTCGTTGACGGAAGAAAGGCTCTTATAGTCTAGCATTTCAGCCCCTTTTACTGTCCATTCGCCGGTTTCGTCGACCAGCTTCTTCATGGCTACCACAGCGCGGCTCGCTTCTTTGATGGTCTTGAAGTAGAGCATAGCGCTGGCCTTGTAGGGATAATCATATTCAGTCTTCATCGTCACTTCCGAAAGGAACGCCAGTGTACCTTCGGAACCTACCATGAGGTGGGCAATGATTCGAATGGGTCGTCGAAACGGACGAAGGGCAACAGATTGAGCCCGGTTACATTTTTGATGGAATATTTGTAACGGATGCGTTCGGCCAGTTTTTCGTTGGTACGTATTTCATCGCGCAGTTCGCAGATGCGGCGAATGAAGTCACGGTGACTCACTTCGAAGGAGGCGCGGCTGACGGGATTTCCGGTATCCAGCAGGGTACCGTCCATCAGGATAATACGGGCGGAAATAAGCACCTTGTCGCTATTGGCGTGCGTACCGCAGTTCATGCCGGAAGCATTGTTCATGACAATACCGCCTACCATGGCGCTTTTCACCGAGGCGGGATCCGGTGCAAACTTACGGCCGTAGGGAGCCAACAGTTCGTTCACACGTTGTCCGATGATGCCCGGTTGGAGGGTTATCTGTTCGTAGTCGGCGGATATGCTGTATTTTTCCCGAATTCTTGCCGGCTACGATGAGGATGGAGTCGCTAATGGCTTGACCCGACAAACTGGTCCCTGCCGCTCGGAAGGTGACGGGCAGCCCGTGGCGGCTCGCCAGTTTCAACAGTTGTGAAACTTCATCTTCGTCTTTCGAACGGATTACAATCTGGGGGAATCAGTCGGTAAAAACCGGCATCCGTACCCCAAGCCAGCCGGCGAAGTTCGTCGGTGTAAATCCTTTCCTGCGGAATGAATTGTTTTGCTTCCTGCAGGAAAGCCATGTAACTATGCTCTTTCATGTTCTCGTTTTTTATTGCATCACTTCGCTTCAAAGTGCTCTGTAAACGTGTCTTACGAGGGGGGTACATTCAGTCGTATACTGAATATATTTAAGTATACGACTGAATGTGGTTCTGTATACGACTGAAATAGTCTCCGTATCAGGCTCTTTTCCCTTCCTTATTTATCTGTAAATTTATTTATATAAATAATACTTTTTCGACAACTTACGGAAGTCTTCGGCATCTTTATACCAGTAGTCGCGTATGTCCTCCCAACGGTTCCGTTTCGAGAAGCGCTCGCGTATCTGCCGCGAACCGCTTACTTTGTCGAACATGTTGAAACGCCCCTTGTCGGCATGGTCAAACACGGCACGGTCAGGATAGAGGGCGGCGACTTCCTTGCATGACCAGGAATTGCAGGTCGCTCAACGGTGCTTTGCCGAAATCCATGATGTGCACTTGCACACCTTGCAGCAACTCGCCTTTGCCTACGCTATAGAACGGCTTCAGGTACATCGGTCTGAAGATGACCCCCGGTACGTTCAGACGGTTCAGGTTTCCGGCCAGCTTTTCCGCTTCCATCCATGGTGCGGCAAACATCTGGAACGGAATGGTATACCCCACGCCGATAGACATATATCCCAGTTCGCCCAGAATGCCGCTGACGGGGTAGAAGAATGCAGAATAAGGATGTGGAATGTGTGGAGAGGAGGGAACCCATTGCAGTCCGGTTTGGGTATAATCCATCTTGCGTTTCCAGCCTTTCATCTTCACTACGTGGAGATTGCATTGTTCCCCATCCTTCAACATCTTCTCGCCATTGAGCATCAGTGCCAGCTCACCGCAAGTGAGGGCGTAAAGGTACGGAATTTTAAACTGGCTTACAAAAGAAATGCAATCATCTTCAACCAAGTTGCCTTCAATCTTCAATCCGCCTACGGGATTGGGCCGGTCCAGCACAATGAATTCCTTGCCGTTTTCGGCAGCGGCTTCCATGGCCAGTCCCATGGTGCTGATGTAGGTAAAGGAACGGCAACCGATGTCTTGGATATCATACACTAATACATCCACATCTTTCAGCATGTCCGGCGTGGCCTTGCGGGTCTTTCCGTAAAGCGAATAGACGGCAGTCCGGTAGTCGCGTCTTTGATGTCCGTCACATGGTCGCCTGCGTGCACATCGCCGCGCACGCCATGTTCGGGGCCGTAGAGTGCCACAAGGTTCACGTTGGGCGCCTCGTGCAGGATGTCAATGGTGGACCTCATCCGGTTGTCCACCCCCGTCGGGTTGGTAATCAATCCTACACGCTTACCTTCCAGGCATCGGAAATTCTGTTCTTTCAGTACCTCGATACCGGTCTTTATTCTGATCTTCTGTGCTTGCATCGCACCTCCGCAAAGGAGGCAGAGCAAGGATATAATAATAGTCCTCTTCATAACCAATCACTAAATATTACTCACAAAACATTAATCATTAACCATTAATCATTTTTTCCATATTCCGGTCTATCCTTCTGTCTGCAAAAATGGTGACAACAACCGTGGCGAAACAGTCATATCATTACCAACCAGAAGAAGTCCGTATATCCGATAGCCTCCTGGATATATCCCGCAAACATACCTGGTATCATCATGCTTAGTGCCATGAATGCGGTACAGATGGCATAGTGGGATGTTTTGAATTCACCTTCGGAGAAGTACATCATGTAGAGCATGTAGGCCGTGAAACCGAAGCCGTAGCCAAATTGCTCGATGGCGATGGCGGTTGAGATAGCAAACAGATTGTCGGGCTGGGCAATGGCAAGATAGACAAACGTCAGGCATGGCAGAGTCATGCATCCTGCCATCCACCAGATGGATTTTTTACAAGCCAATGCGTGATGCGAACAATCCTCCGAGGATACCGCCCAGGGTGAGGAATATGACTCCGATGGTGCCGTATACGATACCTACTTCTGCTGTCGATAGTTCCAGACCTCCCGATTCTTTGGAGGCAACCAGGAAAGGCATACACATTTTGATGAGGAATGCTTCAGGCAGGCGGTACAGCAACATGAACACGATGGCCAGCAATGCGCCCGGTTTGGTAAAATAGGTGGCGAATGTTCGTCCGAATTCTCTGAATATAGCTCCTGCAGTGGCGGCATCGGCAGCCAGTGTTGACTTATCTGAGGTGGGTTTGGGGACTGCAAAGAGGTGATAGAACGTCACCAGGCTGAACAGAACGGCTGTAACCAGCATCGTGATGGTCCATGACAGCGGAATGTTTTCGGTTCTCAGTTCGATGGCGCCGGCAATGGCTACGAGCACGCCTTGTCCGAAGATAGAGGCGAGCCGGTAAAACGTGCTTCGGATGCCAACGAAGGCTGCCTGGTCACTCTGTTTCAGTGCCAGCATGTAGAAGCCGTCGGCGGCAATGTCGTGTGTGGCAGAGGCAAAAGCCGTGATGATGAACAGCATCAGCGTGATGCTGAACATGCTGATGGGGGTTGTTCCGGCCGCCATAGTCGCCTCGTCCGGCCGTGGAATGGACAGCGTCAGCAGGATGAATGCCACAGACATCAGAATCTGCATGGAAAGGGTCCACCATCTTTTGGTCTTGATGATGTCGACAAACGGGCTCCAGAAGGGTTTGATAGTCCATGGCAGATAGAGCAGGCTTGTGAACAAGGCCATTTCTCCGTTCGGTACGCCCATTTTGGTAAACATCATCACGGAGATGTTGTTTACGATAAAATATGGAATGCCTTGTGCAAAGTACAAGGTGGGTACCCATGCCATGGCGATATGTTTTTTGTATGGTTCATGATATTGATTTATTGTGTTCTATTCGATTATTCATACAGCTTGTCAATGCTGGCACCTATATAGTAGTGCAACAGTATTGCATCATACTTATACCCTTGCTCGCCCATCACGGCTGCACCTATTTGGCAAAGTCCCACACCATGCCCCCAACCGGCACCGGTGAGGATGAAGCGTCCGGGAATGCCTTCGGCGGACAACTCCTCTTTGTCTACCACGAAGGCAGAGCTGTAGAGGTGTGAAGTGGAGAGCGTGCGGCGGATTTCCAGTTCCTTGCCGATGGTGAGTGTGCGTTTGGTTCCCACAATCTTCAGTTTCCAGAGGCGTCCGCTGGTTCCGCGGGCTATGGGGATAAGGTCGATGATTTGTCCGTAGTCAATGCCTGAACGTTTCAGAATGAGGGCTGAAAGCTCTTCCTGGGTATATTCCACTTTCCAGCGATAGAAGTCCGTAGTCTCCTGGTCATAGTTATTGAGTACCTGCGAGAGGATTTTCTTGTCGGTGGTGTTGCAGAATGCTTCGGGGGAGGTACGAATCCAGCGGTCCGCTTCGACTTCCTGCGTCAAATCGGGCAGTGTGGCGTGCGTTTTGCTGTCTCGTTGTTGGGCAAGATAGGGGTATTTGATGTCTTCCCAGCAGTATTGGAACTCCTCGAAAGCACCGCCGCAGCATTTGGAGAAACGGGCGTCGCAAATCTTACCATCAGATGTCAGTACCTGGCCGCGGGTAGCGGAGATGGCTTGTTTCACAATATCGGTAGAGGCACGTGTAATGCCCTGGTAGCGTTGACAATGGTCGTCGGCGCATACATCGAAACGTGTGTGGTCTTCTCGGTCGTACCAGCGAATCAGCTCTTCGTCGGTCTGCGTAAAGGCCGAGTAGTTAGCTTGGGCTTCGGTGATTTCCTTATTCTTTGTATTTGTGCCAGTAGCCAGCTTCGGGAGATGACAGCGTGTGCCTTGAGCAGCTCCAGAGAAGCGGTGGCACTCATCTCGGAGGAGATGACGCTGGTCAGATAATCTTCTACATGGATGACGTTGATGCCGGTGAGCTTTCCATTCTCAACGATGATTTTGAGAGCACCCAGAAAACGCTGGTCTTCCTTGCGCTCCCAATGGAAATTGATGCCGATGGTAACGTCCAATAGTTCGAAGGCATCGGTCTGCTCGTGTTGCGGTTCAAACAGCAGTTCGTCATACCGGCGTCCATTCCAGAGAATCTTGCCTTCGTCGTAGGTCACTACCTGCTTGCCGCTGACTTCCGTTCCGTCCATGCGATACGGATTCAGCAAAACGAATTCTATCTGCGGTTCAAACAGAATGCCTACTTGTACTTTGGGCTCTTTCATAATGGTATTTCTTTAAAATTAGAGTTCTTGGATTTCAGAAGTCATATTTTTTCCCTGATACGCTGCCGTACCTTGTGGAAATCTGTGGCAGAGAGGCATACTTCACTTAATATCTGCGCCACGTCTTCCGCAGTGATTTTCAAGAAATCCTTTTCTACGGGGGTGATAAAGACACCTCCCAAGTCGACGGATGCCGGGCTGCTCAACAGATTGGCTTCTCCTTCGGCAGTATAGCAGGCGGGGCGGTGTTTCTCGCGCGGGAAGACAAAGACCACCCAACGGTCGGCCTCGTATAGGACCAGTACGTTCATCATCGGCTCGTCTTCTTCGGGTTTCACGTCCAGAGAACGGTAAATGATGTCGAACAAGTCTGCCGCGTCCTCTTTGGAGGTGGATTCAATCACAAGTGTGGCACGGGGAGCGTCGTCAAGATACCACAGTGCTGCTTTCCTATAATCGGCTATTTTCCCGGCAGTCTGTCCGCGCCAGTCCTTTTCAATAGGCATGAACCCTTTGTTTCCTGCCTGGAAATGAGCATGGTCGGGGGCGGAAGCACCACATTTGGGACCGTTGTAGAAGATGGTGTAATCCGTCAGCGCCTCGGCCAGCTCCAGCATGTCGGTGAAGCGGGTGGCTATGCGTTGAGGGGTATGTGCCAGTTCCGGTACTGTCAGGTGGCGGGGGAAGATGGGGAACGGATTCACCAGAATATTGTAGTGTCCTCCGAACGGGATACCTTTCTGTACCGGCGGCAAATTGGCCGGGCACAGAAAGCATTTCCGTTCCAGGGATGGACTTGGCATCCACTTTGGCACCGGAGGAAACGATGCGTGCGGGGTTGAACTGTACCTTATAAAGTATCCCGTTTACATTCAGCTCTTTCACCCGCACACCGGAGAGGGCGGCATAGTTGTTGCGTGCCGTCTCCCAGGATGCCAATTGTCCAGTCAGAAGATGGTGTATCGTTTGATTCATATCACTTGTTTTTGTTCATCGCTATGCGTGCCTGAAGTTCCCAGGTACGGATGCGGTCTTTGTAGAGGTTGTGTCCGTTCATTTTCACGATGTCCAGTGAGGCATCGGAGTTGTCGTCCCAGCGGCGGCAGAGGTAGACCACGTCGTACACGCGTCCTATCTGGTACTGGCGGGAGAAGTTCAGTCCCAGTGCATAGTCTTCGCCATAGCTGGTATTGGGTACTTTCACTTCGCGCAGTACCGGGGTATAGAAGGCGCGCGGGGCACCCAGACCGTTGATGCGGAGGGCGTTGTTGCGTCCGTTTGCCGGAGTCCATTCCTTGTGGTCGATGATGCCCGGAGCAATCATGTTCATGTTGAAGTCCGTCATCATATAGGTGCCTACCACCATGGCGCAGTTCTGTTCGTAGAAGGCGCGTACCATGATGGCGAGTGTGTTTTCGTCTTTGTATACGTCGTCGCTGTCCAGCTGCACGGCAAACTTGCCACACTTGGGGTGGTGTACACCTACATTCCAGCAACCGCCGATACCGAGGTCGTTGCGTTCGGGGACGATATGGATGAGGCGTTCGTCGTCCTTGAATTCGTCGATGGCTTCCGTTGTGCCGTCTGTGGAGTGGTTGTCGATGATGATAAGATTATATTTGAAGTCTGTCTTCTGCATCAGTACCGACTTGATGGCATCGCGGATGGTACGGATACGGTTGCGCACCGGAATGATGACCGAAGCTTCATACTCAAAGTTACCGGCAGAGAACTCAATCTTCTTGAACTCCGGTGCCAGATATCCCCGATTCTTCAGATGTTCGGTACATGCCTGCTCCATCTCAATCTGCGGTCACGGTTTTTGGGGTCTACATAGTCGAAAATCTTTTCGCCGCTCTTGCGGGTATCGTTTTCCACCTCGCTGTATAAGTATTCGTTGATATGTACCAAGTTTGAATGTTGGCTCAATTTCAAGCGCAGGTCGTTAAAGTCCGGCGAAGTTGTAGTCAGACTTCATGTGTCCGGCGGCTTCCTTTAGTTTTTCGGTGTTGAAAAGGAGCAGGGAGCCAAAGTTGAAGTCATCCCTCAAGGAACCGAATTGGTAGTCGATTACCGGAGCGTTGCTCTGCTTGCCGTCTGCTATTTGGTAGTGGTCGGCATATACCATACCGGCGCTTGAATCTTCAAGGATGTGTATCATACGTTCCAGTGCAAACATACCCATTTCGAGCGTAGTCTCTTTGGTATAAAGCAATGTGTATTCTCCCTTGGCTGCATTAGCAATAGCTTTGAGAGTTGCACTGCTGTAGGGCATGTCAACAAACAATATTTCGCAGTCCGGGAGCGATTCCAGAGTGGCATCGGTCGTGATTAACCGGATTTCTTCTATAAGTCCTGTCGCCTGTAGGCTATTCACTGTTTTTTCCTACTTGTTCTTTTCCTGCGTAGGGAAGAAAGCAACTGATTTTATTCATGATATATCTTTTAACTTTTTTAATCTCAAGTTTTTAATTCTCAGAAGTCCCACTTCCCCGCTGGTTGCCGTGAATAGAACTTCGTGGCCGTTCAACGGAACTACGGTACTGATGAGTGAATTTCCTATTTTATGTTTCCACAGTACTTTGCCTGTTTTTCCTTCCAGTGCGAAGATAAGTCCTTCTTTGGTACTGCCAAACATTACCCCCTCTTTTTCCACTTGCATGGAGGGGGCATGCTCATAACCGAAACCTACATTGGTTGCCCACAACTCCCGCGGAGTATCTCCTTGAGCTGCATAGCAAACAATGCTGTCGTTCATCGTTTTGCTATAGATACGTTCACCGTCTTCGGAAAGTCCGATGGTCTCGCGCACCATGGACTGGAAGGTGCGCCACACGGTATTGCCCGTATGGATGTCTATGGCGGTCATGGCGCGTTGCGGGTCGGTAATGAATACTTTGCCGTCGGCAGCTACCGGCCATACGGCGGCAGGAGAGAAGTGCATGCGGGTCAGTCCGCCCGTCCATTTCCACAACTCACGTCCGTCAGTCTTGTTCAAGGCATACAGTGTATTGTCCCATGCGCCGAAGATGACCTTGTCTTCCGTCACCAACGGCTTGGTTTCGATGTAGCCCTTCACGCCGGTGTAGGTCCAGATTACTTTTCCTGTATGGATGTCTGTGGCGCGGAAAGTGGCATCACTGGCACCGATGTAGGCGGTACCGTCTGCGATGGTCACGGCTCCGAGTACCGGTTCGGCAGCTCTTACCGTCCAGAGCAGGTTGCCGTCTTTGGCATTCAATCCGTAGATGTGGCGGTCGGCAGACCCGAATACAACGATACCTTCGCTTACGGCCGGAGTACCGACAATACGTTTGCCGGATTCAAAGCTCCATAGCTTTTTGCCGTTTTTCAGGGCGTAGGCTGTCAGCCGTCCCATATCGTCTCCTACGAACACTTTATCTTTTTCTACGGCGGGCGAGCAGTAAATGCCTGCACCCGTCTGTACCATCCATTGTTCCTTTACTTTCAGATATTCCTTGTTGACCGAGAAGTCGGGATATTTCTCCGCTTTTCCATTGCGGTCGTAATATTGCCCGGCCAGCGAGAAGGCAGCCCATTGCTTCTTAGGCTCGCCGATACGTTGCGTGTATACACGGATGGAGTCTTTGGTTACTTCGTAAATGCCATAACCCGGTTTTCCTTCTTTGTCGCGCAGGTTGCTGCGCATCAGTACGCCCGGAATGCCGTCATAACGTAAATCCCGGTTGCTGTGATAATGCCCGCCGATAAACAGGCGCACGTTGTAAGGGCGGACGGCATCCGTCACCTCATACCAGTTGTCCACATCCCCGTCCATTAGCGGGTAGTGGGTGACAAGTATCACCGGTTTGTCTTTGCCATTTTTCTCCATTTCCTCCGTCATCCAACGGATATCTTGCGGCACTACATGCCCGTAGGCCATACGCATCAGCGGACCGGAGTTGAAGCCGAGGAAAAGGAATCCCTTATGCTCGAACTCGAAGCGTTCGCCGCCAAAGATTTCTCCGAAAGCGGTGCAGCCGGAGTCGCTCCATTTCGTTTCATGGTTGCCAAGGGCTACGTGGTAGGGTACTTTCAGCAAGTCAAGGCACGATTTCACTTTTTCCATGGTGGCACGGTCGCCTTCTTCGGTCAGGTCGCCCGTCACCAGGACAAAGTCAATACTGTCGGTGGCATTAATCTGTGCTATGGAACGCAGCAAGTCCTCAGTGGGATTCGGATTGTTCGGGGTCAGATGAATGTCTGTCAGTTGGGCAAAACGGAATGTCCCTTGCTGTGCCTGCATCCCCAGGGGGAGCAGGCAAGCCATCAGGACAATTATTAACAGTCTTCTGTTCATAGATGATGATTGGTTGATATTATTTGTTGTCGTTGAAGAATGTCAGCACAGCATTCATGAGTGCCTCTCTTTCAGAATCAGTACGTATGGATTCAAAAGGGAATCCCAATACAAAAGGTCTTGTAGTCGCCCTGGTAGGCCACACCGGCACTCAGGTTGTTTTCAGAATACCGCATTACGGTGTGTGCATCTTTGGTTGCCGGTTCAATGGCGTCCGGTGATTCCACCACATACGAATCGGCATTCAGCTCATTGTGATAGGTATAGTTTCCTGAAAGGGCGGGGAACGGAGAAGCTACGCTTTTCACCTTACCCATTGTAGCCGCTTGTCCCACACGCCACTTATATTTCAGTACTTCCATCGCAAATTTCTTGTCGGCTTCGTCGGCAGTTGCAAGGCGGTTGTCCCATAAATCCGTTCCTACAAAAGCGCCCGAAACAAAGATATTTCCACCTTGCTTACAATAAGCCACAATAGCCTCCTGCATCGGTTTGCTGAAAGTCTTGAACTCCAACGGTTTTACGCCTCCCCGTCCCATCTTGGTCTGGCATTGCTTCCCAAGTATCAAGTCCACATACCTATACTCCCTCATATCCACTGGAGTATTCTTCTCTCCCTTTCCTACGGGGAGAGACTTTCATTACTAACCGATACAAACGAATATCCCGCTTTCAGGATAGCGGCACCATGTATGGCAGGATAATCGAACGTATTTCCTGCAATCACTTGAGTTTCGTAGTTCCCATAGCTGTCGCCGAAACCGGAGGCATCGTCGTCCATCCAGGGAATGGAACGGCGGTATTCCTTCATCTTGCCAATGTAGCTGATGTCCCGGATATAGGGGACCCCGTGGTCCTGCTCATCCAGAAATCCGGCAAGGAGGGTGTCGGCGGGGGTGGGTGCCGTAAAGTCGGCAGGGGCACTGATACGGTCGAATCCGTTTATCACCAATACGGTACCTTTGGAATTGAACGCCCGTCCGGCAGAAAGAATTTCGGAAGGGAAACTTTCACCGCCCTTGTTGACAGCGGTAACCTTGTAGCTGCACACCATGCCGGCGGGGAGTGTGGTGCGGTAACTGTTGCCGTCCACCAATACTCCGTTGTCGAAATCTCCGTCGCCGATGCGGGTATAGACAATGTATTTCTCTGCTATGGCAGTCGGTTCCAACGCATCCGCTACGGGTCGCCAGGTCAGTTCCACTTCATTTTCACCGGTCATGCGCAGGGCCATGTGGTCTACCGGTAGCGGTTGCACTACATAATCCATGTGGTATTGTGAGCAGAGGAACTGCAACATACCTTTATAGATGGCGCGGCTTACGGTGAAACGGAAACGTGGGTCCAGTCCGTAGCGCATGTCTGCAAAGTTTTGATGGGAAAGCAGTTCGAGCAGCATGGTAGGTACGCGGGGTACACGGGCCTCATAGTAAGATTGGTTCCATTTGCCACGGCGTGTCCATTGAGGTTCGTAGAGGGGTACGCACGTCACGCACGATGTTGGACTGAATCAAGTCTGTCAGGTCGTGGCTCAGATAGCGTGATGCTCCGTTAGCGAACTTCTCATTGTAGGCGTTGGTATAGTAGATGCCGAGTGTCCCGATGATGGAATCGTTCAGTGTAGTTCCTGCATCGGAGTGGAAGGCGAAGGCCATGTTGACGGGGATGTTCAGCCCTCTCTCCGTCGGATTCACGGCAGAGCCTCCGGAAAGGTAGTTCACCCAGATACCACGGCATTTGTAGTCGTCGGTATAGTCGTTCTTTCCGTTGCTTTCTGAATATACGCTGTCCGGTATGCCTGCCCATTGCAGCCAGTAGCGGGCGGCTTCGCAGAAACGGGGATAGTTAGATAGTTGATAATTGATAGTGGACAATGGAGAATAGGTTACACGGTCTTGGATGTTGCCTGTATGGGTGTTTTGCAGGTTGCGGGTGTCGGAGCTTTTCAGGTTTTCCGTAGCGCCCTCGTTGGAGATGCGGCGGGCGATGTTCCCCATACCGCCGCCAATCTTCACGGCGTCGGCGGTGATGATTCTTCCTACTTTGGAGGAAAGGTTGCTCAGAACGACTTTGCATTCATTGTTCCGACCGGCATTGAAGCCGAAGGTGCCGAGGTAAATCCAGGTGCCGCCTCCCATTTGCTGGTTTACCTTGAACTGCGTGGTGCCGCCTTTGTGATAGACGGTGTAAAGGGCATCGTCCGCGCTGTTTGGCAAGGTTTGGTAAGAGACGTATACGGCGTATTGTCCGGTCGAAGGGATTTCGGGAATCCATTCGGCGTGCTTGCGTTTCCTTTCTTGATGGTTTCTATAGCGCGGTAAGTGCCTTCCTTGAAAGGATCTCAAAGTCTATGTATTGGGGGCCGCAGGTGGGCGAAGCCTTGTCCTGCTCCCTGGCTCCAGAGCTTGTCACCGGAATTTTCTGTATAGACGGAACGGCCGGTCAGGCAACCGTCATTGTCTACGATGACTTCTGCCGTCTGGCAATCGCGTTCGCGGGGAAGCAGCACGTTGGCACCGGCATTTTCCAGCATCGGCACGAGGAAAGGCAATACGTAGCTTTGGGTGTAGAGGTCTTCCACGGTCTGGAAGATACGTGCACGCTGCCATTCCCAACGGTCGAGTTTCGGCTCGTAGTACCAGCCGTGGCTTTGCCATAGGGCGATGTGCCGGTTCTGCAAGCCGTTGGTAGGGGTGTAGGGGGCGGAAATGTCGGTAACTAAAGGCTTGGAAGCGACGGGATTGAATGTCTTCGTCTTTTGTCTTTTTTACTACGCAGGACTTGGGGAACCAGTTCTTCGATGCTGCGCTTGTTGGTACGGATTTGCAGCTTGTATTTGGTAAACTCCGCCGGTAGCAGGGCACTTACGCCCTGGTATATTTCGGCTACATTGTCCTCGCGGAAAGGAATATAGGCACAGTTCATGTTGGCAAACAGTTGCAGCGTATTTCCTTCCACGGCCACTGAGTCGATGCTGATACGTCCTACGGAAACTTCTTTCCGTGCGGTGGTATCCAGGAATTTCCCGATTTCCTGACGGACATCCGTCGGAAGTTCTTGCGCACCTCCCCATTGGGGGAAGAGGGAGGCGGCAAGCAAACTTAGTAAAAACTGACGTCTTACGTTCATAGATGATGTATTAAGTTAATTGTTCTTTTTATCTTTCCTAATCAACAGACAGAGACCGATGAAAGTGAACAGTGCATTGAAAATCAGCAACTCGTAGCTGAATTGATAACCTCCGAACCAGGCTTCGGAATTTTTCTGCAGAATGAAGCAGAGAACCGGGGAGGCGATGGCAACCAGCGGGATGTACTTGTCACGCACTTGTTGTTTCATGAAGATGCCGAAAGCAAACAGACCCAAGATAGGACCGTAGGTATAGCTTGCCAGGATATATACAGCATCGATGACACTGGTGTTGTTCAGAAGATTGAATACGAAAATGGTGATTCCCATAACAACCGCCATGCCGATGTGCACTTTCTTGCGCATCTTCACAACCGTCTCTTCCGACTTGCCTTTCGTTCCCAGAATGTCTACGGTGAAGGAAGTGGTCAGCGCGGTGAGTGCCGAGCCTGCGGCTGAATAGGCAGAAGAAATCAGGCCGATGATGAACAGTATGCCCACAATGGCAGGGAAATAGTTGCCGGTGGCAATCAGCGGGAACAGTTCGTCACTCTTCTCCACCGCAATCTGCTGGTTGGCGGCAAAGATGTAGAGCAGCACGCCCAGCATCAGGAAAAGCAGGATGACGAAGAACTGCGAAATGACACTGGTAATCATGTTCTTCTGTGAGTCCTTGAAGTTCTTGCAGCTCAGGTTGCGCTGCATCATGTCTTGATCCAGCCCGGTCATGGCAATCATGGTGAAGGCACCGGCGAGGAACTGCTTGAAGAAGTACTGCTTGCTGTTCACATCGTCGAAGAAGAAGATGCGGGACATGTCACTGTCGGCAATGGTGCTTACCATACCGGTAAATGACAGATTGAGGTCGGAAGCGATATACCAGATGCAGAGTACGACCGACACCACCAAGCAGAATGTCTTCAGAGAGTCTGTCCAGATAAGAGACTTTACGCCACCCTGGAAAGTGTACAACCAGACCAGTGCCACCGTGATGGCCACGTTCAGCAGGAAAGGCAGTCCGAAAGGTTCGAATACCAGCAGTTGCAGCGTCAGGCATACGAGGAACAGACGGACAGCGGCACCGAGCATTTTGGAGATGAAGAAGAACCAGGCACCCGTGCGGTAGGAAGACATGCCGAAACGGTTCTCCAGATATTCGTAGATGGATACCAGGTTCATTTTGTAGAATAGCGGTACCAGCAGATAGGCTATGATGAGCTGTCCGGCAATGAAGCCCAACACCATTTGCAGATAGCCGAAGCTGCTGGCGGCAACCATGCCGGGTACAGATACATAGGTCACACCTGAAATGGCGGAACCGACCATGGCGAACGCCACGACATACCAGGATGACTTGCGGTTACCCACAAAGAAGCCGGCGTTGTCTGCCTTCCTTCCTGCAATATAGGATACCGTGAACAGTATCGCGAAGTAGGCGGCTATGGTGATGATTACGGATAGTGGAGTCATAATGTTTATTTACAATTTGTTCATTTACAATTTACAATTTGCCATGCGGCGTTTCTTTAGTATAAACTGTTGTACCTTCCCATTTACTTTTGAATTGTACCTTCTCTGAAATTGTACATTGTAAATAGTGAATTGTACATGTCTTTATTCTTCGTAGAGCAGATAGGGCTTGCGCTGTACCTTGAATTTCTCTACGTCGTCTTTCCATCTTGCCTTGATTTCTTCGGCGCTCTTCCCTTCCTTTATCATTTTGCGCACGTAGTCGGTGCCTATCAACAGTTCGAAGAAGGAACGGAAGAAGTGGTCGTCCATGTTCAGATTCCGGTAAGCGTCTATCACGTAACTCAAGTCAATACCGCGTTTCCAGATTTCCTCGTCGCTCATGTTGCTCAGGTTCACGCCGTGGCAAAGCTTGCCCAGCTGGGGCGGATTCTTGGCTCCGGGAACACTGCGCGGGGTGAAGCTGTAGCTGTAGCCCGTCATGTTGGGATGCCCGTAGACCTGGAAGGGGAGGTCGGTTCCTCTTCCCAGACTGACCGGAGTGGCCTCGAAATAGCAGGTCGAGGGGTACAGATAGATGGACTTCATGTTCGGCAGATTGGGGGAACGGGGAATCGGCAGCTTGTATAGGGTCTGGTGCGTATAGTTCTTGCAGGGAATGACGGTCAGGTCGCAAGTGCGTGACGCCGGCAACCAGCGTTCGCCGTTTACCATCAGGCCCAGTTCGCCCAGCGTCATGCCGTGCACCACGGGAATCGGCAGCCAACCTACACCGGATTTATATTTCATGTCCAGTATCGGGCCGTCCACGTAGTGTCCGTTCGGATTGGGGCGGTCCAGTATCAGCACCTTGCGGTTGTATTCTGCACAAGCGTCCATCAGCCGGCACATAGAGGCATAATAAGTATAGAATCTCAGGCCTACATCCTGGATGTCTACCACAAGGATATCAAACTTGCGCATGGATGCTTCGCTTGGTTTTCCGGATTTCCCGTCGTACAGCGAGAGGATAGGTACTCCGGTCTTCTTGTCTACCGAGCTGGACACGTGTTCGCCTGCGTCGGCATCTCCTCTGAAACCGTGTTCAGGGGAGAAAATGGCTACTACATTGAACTTGTTTTCCAGCAGAATGTCCAGCAGATGCTTGTCTCCTATCATTCCTGTATGATTGGAGAATATGGCAATTCGTTTATCTTTTAGGATTGGAAAACTACTCGGAAGTCTGTTCATCACCTAAAATAACTCGTTCTTCTTGTGCCCGGCACAGTAAAGAACTACATAGCACAAAGGCTAAAAGCAGCAGTTTCTTCATAATAGTATTATTAAGGAGGACGTTGTTTGCAACAAAGATACGTTTTATTTTAATATCAAAAACACTTATTTGGGTATTTTTAGTATTATCAATCATAATTTGCAAATAGTCAACTGTTCACCTTATTAATAATGGTTGAACTGCATCAACTGCGTACGGAAATACTTTTTATAAAAAGAGTGAGGGCCCAAGTTTGCCCTCACTTTGGTACAATCGGTGGGAGTGCCGGTTCATTCTTCTATTCTTACCAGATGATAAAGTGTTCCCCGGTTCGATTTCTTGTTGAGGATGTCCAGCTTGCGGAGCGTGCGCCCGAAAGCTGCTATCCGGTTGATGGCCAACTTATCCCTCGTTTTCTGTTGCAGGTCGTTGAAAATCTGCATGGCTGTGAGCCATTCGCCTTCTTCGCTCTCCTCCGCGCCACGGAAATGGCAAAGGAAAAGTTCTTCCAATGGGTCTACCCGCTCGAATTCCCGGTTGTACTCCTTTACGATTGCTTCGTCAGTGTCGTCCAGCCAGTAGCGTTCACCCTTCATGATGTCGTGCATGGCTTGGGCATAGAGCTGGTGATAATTGATAGTGACGTTTGTCTGGATAGGACCGGTCACTTCGATGCAGATGAAACGGCGACTTCCCGACGGGTCGGTCAGCAGGTCTTTCAGATTGCTGGTCCCGATGAAGGAGGCATAGCGGCGCATTTCCTGAATAGTGGTACCGTAGGGCTTTCGCAGGTTGGCAACCGGTTTTTGCAGGAGGTGCTTCAAGAAGCCTTGCTGATTGGCGTTTATCTGGTCGAATTCGTCGATGTTAATCAGAAAAAAGCGGCCAAGGCTGCGCTCCGCTTCCTGCTTGCTCTTGAAGTCGATACTGTCGGTGTAGCCGAAACGCAGTTCCGGTGGCAATAGGATACGGCAGAAAGTACTTTTGCGGTAACCTTGCGGACCTACGAGCAGGGGCGAGGTATTGTTGCCGTGCTGTTTGTCGATTCCCCGCCAATGTGCCACCATGCCAAGAAACCACCGGTAGAACAGTTCCCTCCAGTGGGGATTGTGGCAGGGCACGAGGTCGGCCAATGCGCGGATGCGGTCTTTGCCGTCCCAGCGTCCGGTGTTATAGAGATATTCTTCGATGGGGTTGTATAGCGGCACGTAGTCCGAAGACAGGAAGCGGGTGATGTCGCGGTCCCACACACGTACTCCCTCTTTCAGTGCCTTCATGGCGATGCTGCTGCGTACGCGCTGGTCGGCAGGCTGGAAGTAGAAGTGGATGGAGTCGCGCTGCCGGTATTCCAAGTCGCCAAGCACGGTGTTGTAGCGGAATTTCGTAGCGGCGTTTTCATGAACTCTTCCAGCCCGGAAAGCTGTTTCCTGGTTCTTTCGGTTTAAGGCTACTGCGGGTTGCCGAAGCCCTTTCAATTCCCCGTAAAGGTTATCGCAGCGTCAGGCGTACAAGGGGTTCGTCTGCCTCCCGGTAGTAGTGCATCAGTGTCTGGCGCACCACTTCTTCTTCAGGAATGCCGGCTTTGAAGCAATGTTCGGCAAGGCGGGACAGCAGCGGGCGCAGGTCGTCGCCCTGTCGCCAGTTGTCCAAATCGCGGAAGGCGCGGTCGAGGGCGGCCTCGAAGAGCAGGTTGCATGTGTCCGCCACTTCGTAGCCGGGAGTCATTCTCAGCAACGGATTGCTTTCCTGCTGTTTCCGTTGGCGGTAGTTGTCTTCCGAGGGCAGGGCGCAGGGCTGTTCCAGGCAGAAGGCCACGGCGGTGGGGCTATAATAGGGCTGTTCGTCCACGGTCATCCGGCAGCTTTGTAGGAGTGAAGGAGCCTGGAGGGTGATGGGGAAAGGGAGAAGGGGTTGGTAGCACTTCACTGCCAGGCGGTAGGCGTGGGCGTGGAATAAGGCGATATCGTCTTCATTCTTTGGAAGCCCTCCGTCGGGCAGGGTGAAGCGTACCCATATTTTGGCGCTTCGTCCGCTGGAGCCACAGAAGGCGGCAAAGGTTTGCGGCAGCAGGGCGGCTTGTTGTTTCACCAGTTCGGCTTCGGCCACCCCGGCCAGATTGTTTACTTCCAGTAGTATCAGACCCGTTGTAGGTCTTTATCCGATGTTCTCCTGCTTTGGTGCGGGTCATTTCTACGGCGGGATAGAGACGCGGCAGTCTGTCGATATGCTCATATCGGGCGTTGGTCCCTTTCAAATGCGGGATGATGCTACGCAGCTCCGTAATGTATCCGGTCTTGTTCTCGGTTTTCAGCTTTTCCATCAACATGTCCGTTTCTTGTGTGCTGACGGCCTCTTTTCCGCTTTCGCGTTCCTCTCTGATCAGTGTGATTTTCATTCTTTATCGTGTATGTAATATTCTTGTAAAGATACGCCGGGAAATGGGGGGATACAAGCTTTTCAAGGATTTTTTTCCGATTGGCTTCATTTTTTGGGGTGGAATGTCTATATGTTTCTTTTATAAAAGGTGTTTGTTTCTTTGCTTATCCCCATAGTTTTGTCTACTTTTACACCAGAGTTTATGAACAGTCCACTAAAGTGGTCTTTCTTGTTCATATTAGTGAACGGAGCAGCTCACTACAGTGAACGGTTCTGCTCACGGGCTGGGCTGTGATATAACCTTTGTACTTCAACAGACTGCGTACGTACTTCGCACGTGTTCCGTGCAGTGCTTTATCGTATAATGTAACCCTTTAACGCAGTTTGAACTATGGCTATTTTGTTTGATTGGTACGAGAATCCGGACTCGTACGACAAATCTCCGGAAGATAAAATCCTTCATCCCCGTCTCCGCCTAAATGGGAGCAGGTCTACCGATGAATTGCGGCGGGACATCCAGGCACGTTGCTCATTGACAGAAACCGATGTGACGGCTGTGCTCGATGCTGTGTCGCACGTCATGGGCAGGGAACTTGCCGAAGGAAGGCAGGTGCATCTCGACGGCATCGGCTACTTTCGCGTGTCGCTCACCACGACCGAACCGGTAGTGGCTGCTACCAAGCGTAAGTTGACGAAGGTGAAGATGGCGGGTGTGAAATTTCGTGCCGACCAGAAACTGAAAAA
>ENA-OQHD01000290-OQHD01000290.1-human-gut-metagenome-genome-assembly--contig:-NODE-290-length-20112-cov-3.716037_pt1 | contig 20112 bp, 25 predicted proteins | sample MGYA00242560_ERZ504711 | MGnify/ENA primary metagenome ERZ504711 (study PRJEB26092, sample SAMD00036198) | human gut metagenome | host: Homo sapiens | study: EMG produced TPA metagenomics assembly of...
GTGAAAACTTTCCGTCAGGGTATTTTTATTTTTCCAGAAAAGAAATTTCCGTAATTCGACAAAAATAGTTGAAATGTTTCCCTGGTTGTGATAGAATCTGAAAGATTAAAGTATGAGATGCATATTTCATACAAACTCAAAACCGAACGAAAAACGAAGGAAAACGGTGGAATGATGAAAGCTTTTCTAATCTTAGAAGACGGGCATGTCTTTACCGGAACCAGCATTGGTTCACAAAAAGAAGTGATCAGTGAAATCGTATTTAATACATCCATGACTGGATATCTCGAAGTGCTGACCGACCCATCCTATGCGGGACAGGCAGTATGTATGACGTATCCTCTTATTGGAAACTATGGAATTTGTTATGATGATCAGGAGTCCTTAAGACCCTGGCCGGATGGCTATATTGTAAGAGAATTATCCCGTCTCCCCAGCAACTTCCGTTGCCAGGACACCATTCAGAATTTCCTGAAAAAGTTCGATATTCCCGGAATCGCCGGAATCGATACTCGTGCTCTTACCAAAATTCTTCGTGAAAAAGGTACCATGAACGGTATGATCACGACCAACGAAAATTATCACCTCGATGAAATTATTCCAAAATTAAAAGCGTATAATACCGGAAAAGTTGTAGAAAAGGTAACCTGCTCTGAAAAATCAGTTTTAAAAGGAGAAGGCTTTAAAGTTGCACTTCTGGATCTTGGCGCAAAGAACAACATCGCACGTTCCTTAAATGAGCGCGGATGCGAAGTGACCATTTATCCGGCGCTTACTACAGCAGAAGAGATCCTCGCCGCAAATCCGGACGGAATCATGCTGTCCAACGGCCCTGGAGATCCGAAAGAGTGCGTATCCATTATCAAAGAGATTAAAAAACCTGTACGATTCCAATGTACCGATCTTTGCAATCTGTCTTGGACATCAGCTGATGGCACTGGCTACCGGCGCAGATACCCACAAGATGAAATACGGCCACCGCGGCGGAAACCACCCGGTCAAGGACCTTGCAACCGGAAGAGTTTACATTTCTTCCCAGAACCACGGCTATGTCGTAGATACCGATACCCTGGATCCGAATGTGGCAGTTCCGGCCTTTGTGAACGTCAACGACGGCACCAACGAGGGACTCAAATACGTCGGCAAAAACATCTTTACCGTACAGTTCCATCCGGAGGCATGCCCTGGCCCGCAGGATTCCGGATACCTGTTTGATCGATTCCTTGAGATGATGGGAGGTAACAAATAATGCCAAAGAATCCGAATATTGAAAAAAAGTTCTGGTTATCGGTTCCGGTCCGATCGTCATCGGACAGGCAGCAGAGTTCGACTACGCAGGAACACAGGCGTGCCGTTCCCTGAAAGAAGAGGGAATGGAAGTTGTTCTTCTGAACTCCAACCCGGCAACCATCATGACCGATAAAGACATCGCAGACCGCGTTTACATCGAGCCGCTGACCGTAGAAGTGGTAGAGCAGCTCATCCAGAAGGAAAAACCGGACAGCGTTCTTCCGACTCTGGGAGGCCAGGCAGGACTGAACCTTGCGATGGAACTCGAAGAAAAAGGCTTCTTAAAAGAAAACAACGTACGCCTGATCGGTACCACAGCACAGACCATCAAAAAATGCAGAGGACCGTCAGGAATTCAAAGATACCATGGAAAAAACTCGGCGAGCCGGTCAGCGGCATCCCTGGTTGTCCATGATGTACAGGCTGGTATCGATTTCACCAACAAGATCGGTTATCCGGTTGTACTGCGTCCGGCTTACACCCTCGGCGGAAGCGGCGGCGGTATCGCTTACAACGAAGAAGAGCTGATCGAGATCCTCTCGAACGGACTCCGTCTTTCCCGTGTCGGCGAAGTACTCGTTGAAAGATGTATCGCCGGATGGAAAGAGATCGAGTACGAGGTAATGCGGGACAGCGTAGGAAACTGCATCACCGTCTGCAACATGGAGAACATCGACCCGGTCGGCGTTCACACCGGAGACAGTATTGTCGTAGCACCGTCCCAGACCCTGGGAGATAAAGAGTATCAGATGCTGCGTACTTCCGCACTCAACATCATCACCGAGCTCGGCATCACCGGCGGATGCAACGTACAGTATGCGTTGAATCCGGACAGCTTCGAGTACTGTGTTATCGAGGTAAATCCGCGTGTCAGCCGTTCTTCCGCACTGGCTTCCAAAGCGACCGGTTATCCGATTGCAAAGGTTGCTGCAAAGATCGCACTTGGCTACACTCTGGATGAGATCCCGAACGCCATTACCGGTAAAAACCTACGCAAGCTTCGAGCCGATGCTGGATTACTGTGTTGTAAAAATTGCCCAGCGTCTGCCAGTTCGATAAGTTTATCAGTGCCAAAACGTACCCTGACCACACAGATGAAGGCAACCGGAGAGGTTATGAGTATCTGCAACAACTTCGAGGGCGCGCTGATGAAAGCCATCCGTTCCCTGGAACAGCACGTAGATTCCCTGATGTCCTATGACTTCAGCCACTTGTCCAAAGACGAGCTGATCGAAGAGCTTCACATCGTAGATGATATGAGAATCTGGAGAATCGCAGAGGCGATCCGTCAGGGCATCTCCTACGACGAGATCCACGAGATCACCAAAATTCGATGTATGGTTCATCGATAAGCTGGCTATCCTCGTTGAGATGGAGCAGGCATTACAGGCCAAAGAGCTGGATGAGGATCTGCTGCGCGAAGCAAAACGCCTTGAGTTCCCGGATTACCTGGTGGCAAAACTGGCAGGAAAGACCGAAGAAGAAGTAAAAGCGTTAAGAAAACAGTATGATATCACCGCAGCTTACAAGATGGTAGATACCTGTGCCGCTGAGTTCGCAGCAACCACACCGTATTACTATTCCGTATACGGCGGCGAAAACGAAGCTGTCGAGACAAACGACAGAAAGAAAGTCCTCGTCCTTGGTTCCGGCCCGATCCGTATCGGACAGGGTATCGAGTTTGACTTCTGCTCCGTACATTGTACCTGGGCATTCAAGAAAGAGGGCTATGAGACCATCATCATCAACAACAACCCGGAGACCGTCAGCACCGACTTCGATATCGCAGATAAACTGTATTTCGAGCCGCTGACACCGGAAGATGTAGAAAATATCGTCAACATCGAGCATCCGGACGGAGCCGTTGTACAGTTCGGCGGCCAGACCGCGATCAAGCTGACCGAAGCACTCCTGAAAATGGGTGTGCCGATCCTTGGAACATCTGCAGAGAACGTAGATGCCGCAGAGGACCGTGAGCTGTTCGATGAGATCCTGGAGCAGTGTGAAATCCCGCGTCCGAAGGGACACACCGTATTCACCGCAGAAGAGGCGAAAAAAGCAGCCAACGAGCTCGGCTATCCGGTACTCGTCCGCCCGTCCTACGTCCTTGGAGGACAGGGTATGCAGATCGCCATCAGCGATGAGGACGTCGATGAATTTATCGGCATCATCAACCGGATCGCACAGGAGCATCCGATCCTGGTTGATAAATATCTGCAGGGCAAGGAGATCGAGGTTGATGCAGTCTGCGACGGCACCGATATCCTGATTCCTGGTATCATGGAGCACATCGAGCGCGCCGGCGTTCACTCCGGAGACAGTATCTCCGTTTATCCGGCACAGAGCATCAGCCAGCATGCAAAAGACACCATCGTAGAGTATACGAAACGTCTGGCAAGATCACTGCATGTCATCGGTATGATCAACATCCAGTTCATCGTATGCGGTGAGGATGTTTACGTCATCGAGGTCAACCCGCGTTCTTCTCGTACCGTGCCATACATCAGCAAGGTAACCGGAATCCCGATCGTGCCGCTGGCAACGAAAGTCATCCTCGGCCACACGATCCGCGAGCTTGGCTACGAGCCGGGACTGCAGAGAGAGGCAGATTACATTGCCATCAAGATGCCGGTATTCTCCTTCGAGAAGATCCGCGGCGCAGATATCGTCCCTTGGACCGGAGATGAAATCCACCGGTGAGTGCCTTGGTATTGCAAAGACCTTCAACGAGGCTCATTTACAAAGCATTCCTCGGCGCCGGAATCAACCTGCCGAAATATAAAACATGATCATCACCGTAAAGGATGAGGATAAAGAGGATATCGTTCCGATCGCACAGAGATTCCAGGCTCTCGGCTACAAGATCTATGCGACGAGAAATACCGCGAAAGCCCTGAACGAGAACGGCGTCAATGCGATCCGCACCAACAAGATCGAGCAGCCGTCCCCGAACCTGATGGACCTGATCCTCGGCCACAAGATCGATCTCGTCATCGATACTCCGTCCCAGGGTGTTGAGCACTCCAAAGACGGATTCGTCATCCGCCGGAACGCGATCGAGACAGGTGTCAACGTACTGACCTCTCTGGATACCGCAACCGCACTCGTAACCAGTCTGGAAAATACAGATGTGAAGAAGCTGACCCTGATCGATATCGCAACGATCGACAAGAGATAAGCATGATAGAAGCATAAAGCAAGAAAAGCTCATCTGCTGCAGAAACAAAGCGGCAGAGAGCATTTTTTGGCCGAATGTGGGTTTGAATGGATTTTACCAAAAAAAGAAAACGTGACGCGCTTGTGGTTTTTAGCATAAGTATGATAGAATTTTTAATAGAATGCCAGAAAAGGGCATCCAATTCCAAAAAGAGAAAGGTACATATCGTATGAACATCATTGAGTGGTTAAAGGTTATCCTGCTGGGTATCGTAGAGGGCATTACCGAGTGGCTTCCAATCAGCAGCACCGGCCACATGATTCTGGTAGATGAGTTTATTAAGCTGAATGTGACAGCTGATTTCAAGAATGTTTTTGAAGTTGTCATCCAGCTCGGTGCAATCCTTGCGGTTGTCGTCATCTATTTCTGGGATCTCTGGCCGTTTCATGGTAAAAGTAAAGCCAGAAGTCGGAGCTATTTTGCCAATCCAAGCGACAACAAGGTCTTTGCAGGTATTCAGAACTTTGTAGACAATTACTGTTATCTGGACAAAATCATCATGTGGTTTAAGATTGTTGTATCATGCCTGCCGGCAGCTGTCATTGGTCTGGCATTCAACGACTGGATCGAGGCACATCTGATGAATTACGTGGTTGTAGCCCTGATGCTGATTATCTATGGTGTGTTATTCATCGTTATTGAAAATTACAACAAGACGAGAACTCCGTCTGCAACGAAAATCAAAGAAATTACCTGGAAAAATGCACTGTATATCGGTGTTTTCCAGCTCCTTTCCATCGTACCGGGAACTTCCCGTTCGGGGGCAACCATCATCGGCGGTATCCTGCTGGGATGCTCGAGAGAGCTCGCATCGGAGTACACGCTTTTTCCTTGCCGTTCCGGTTATGTTCGGCGCGAGCCTTTTAAAACTGGTAAAACACGGCTTTGCCTTTACCGGTGTTGAGGTGGCGATCATGATCGTCGGCATGCTGGTGGCATTTGCGGTATCGATTTTTGCCATCAAATTCCTGATGCAGTACATCAAGAAGCACGATTTCAAAGCCTTCGGCTGGTACCGTATCGTACTCGGTGTGATTGTGCTGCTGTATTTCGTAATCAAAACCGTAATTTTGAAAGCATAAAATCGAACAATTCCGAAAATTTACCGGGAAAAATAGAAGAAGAAGTATCGTAAAATGAAAAAAAGTTGTGCGATACTTCTTTTTTTCACGCGAAAATTACAAAAAATCCCTGTAAAAAGGTAACCAAAAGCTGATATAATAAAACATAACAGGGGCACAGACGATACAGTTCACCCGCGCCATTCGCAAAACTGCGCTTTCAGCGCTTTCCGCTGCTGCGCAGCTCCTTTTGCTCATTTCTCGGCGCTCCCTTCGTGTGTTCTTGCAAACAAATTTTCATGCAAGCATGAAATTTGCCCGCCAGAACACACGAGTGAACTGTAAATTAAAAAATACCGAAAATTTGCCATATTTTTATTGACTAAAGATATTCTTATGGTAAAATAAATGTGTGCGCCCGAGAATATCTTTCTTTTCGGTGCAATCAGTATAGGGTGAACGTATCATCCAGGGCAATCTGGAAATACTTTACTATAACCTATCAAAATTACAAGTAGGAGGAAAAGTAACAATGGCAAAATGGGTTTACATGTTCACTGAAGGTAATGCAGACATGCGTAACCTTCTCGGTGGAAAAGGCGCAAACCTGGCTGAGATGACAAACCTGGGACTTCCTGTACCACAGGGATTCACGGTAACAACCGAGGCTTGTACACAGTACTATGAGGATGGCAGACAGATCAACGACGAGATCATGGGTCAGATCATGGAAGCAATCGATAAAATGGAAGGAATCACAGGAAAGAAATTCGGAGACGCTAAGAATCCGCTGCTCGTTTCTGTACGTTCCGGAGCAAGAGCTTCCATGCCAGGTATGATGGATACCATCCTGAACCTTGGTCTGAACGAAGAGGTTGTTGAAACTCTGTCACAGGCTTCCGGCAACCCACGTTGGGCTTGGGACTGCTACAGAAGATTCATTCAGATGTTCTCTGACGTAGTTATGGAAGTTGGTGAAAAAATACTTCGAAGAGCTGATCGACAAGATGAAAGAGGAGAAAGGCGTAAAACAGGACGTAGATCTTGACGCAGATGACCTCAAAAAACTGGCTGAGCAGTTCAAAGCTGAGTACAAAGCTAAAATCGGTGAGGATTTCCCGACCGATCCTAAGGTACAGCTGATGGAGGCTGTAAAAGCCGTATTCCGTTCCTGGGACAACCCGAGAGCAAACGTTTATCGTCGTGACAACGACATCCCGTATTCCTGGGGTACCGCTGTTAACGTACAGATGATGGCATTCGGAAACATGGGAGATGACTGTGGTACAGGTGTTGCCTTCACCCGTGATCCTGCTACAGGAGAGAACGGACTGTTCGGTGAGTTCCTTACCAACGCACAGGGCGAGGACGTAGTTGCCGGTGTTCGTACACCTATGCACATTTCTGAGATGGAAGAGAAATTCCCGGAAGCTTTCAAACAGTTCAAAGAAGTTTGCAAAACTCTGGAAACACACTACAGAGATATGCAGGACATGGAGTTCACTGTAGAGCACGGTAAACTGTACATGCTGCAGACACGTAATGGTAAGAGAACAGCAAAAGCTGCTCTGAAAATCGCTTGCGACCTTGTAGATGAGGGAATGAGAACAGAGGAAGAGGCAGTTGCAATGATCGATCCTCGTAATCTTGACTCTCTGCTTCATCCGCAGTTCGATGCAAAAGCACTGAAAGAGGCTACTCCAATGGCAAAAGCACTGGGAGCATCTCCGGGAGCTGCTTGCGGTAAAATCGTCTTCACAGCAGATGATGCTGTTGAGTGGGCTGAAAGAGGAGAAAAATGTTGTTCTTGTTCGTCTTGAGACATCACCAGAAGATATCACAGGTATGAAATCTGCACAGGGTATCCTGACAGTTCGTGGTGGTATGACATCTCACGCAGCTGTAGTTGCCCGTGGTATGGGAACCTGCTGCGTATCCGGCTGCGGTGATATCGTAATGGACGAGGCAAACAAGAAATTTACACTGGCTGGAAAAGAGTACCACGAGGGAGACTGCATCTCTCTGGATGGTTCTACAGGATGCATCTATGACGGACTGATCCCGACCGTAGACGCTACCATCGCTGGTGAGTTCGGAAGAATCATGGGCTGGGCAGACAAATACAGAACCATGAAAGTTCGTACAAACGCTGATACTCCGGCTGACGCTAAAAAATGCTCGTGAGCTTGGAGCAGAAGGTATTGGTCTTTGCCGTACAGAGCATATGTTCTTCGAAGGCAACAGAATCGATGCATTCCGTGAGATGATCTGCGCTGAGACCGTAGAAGAGAGAGAAGCAGCACTTGCTAAGATCCTTCCGGAGCAGCAGGGAGACTTCGAGAAGCTGTATGAAGCTCTGGAAGGCAACCCGGTTACCATCCGTTTCCTGGATCCGCCGCTTCATGAGTTCGTTCCGACTGAGGAAGAGGACATCAAGAAACTGGCTGACGCTCAGGGCAAAACTGTTGAGCAGATTAAAGCAATCATCGCTAGTCTGCACGAGTTCAACCCGATGATGGGTCATCGTGGATGCCGTCTTGCTGTAACTTATCCGGAAATCGCTAAGATGCAGACAAGCGCAGTTATCCGCGCAGCTATCAACGTGAAGAAAGCTCATCCGGATTGGAATGTAAAACCGGAAATCATGATCCCGCTTGTTGGCGATATCAAAGAGCTTAAATACGTTAAGAAATTCGTAGTAGAGACCGCTGACGCTGAAATCGCAGCAGCAGGCAGCGACCTTGAATACGAAGTTGGTACCATGATCGAGATCCCGAGAGCAGCTCTGACTGCAGATGAGATCGCAAAAGAGGCAGACTTCTTCTGCTTCGGAACCAACGACCTTACTCAGATGACTTACGGATTCTCCCGTGACGATGCTGGTAAATTCCTGAACGCTTACTATGACGCTAAGATCTTCGAGAACGATCCATTCGCAAAACTCGATCAGGACGGCGTTGGCAAGCTGATGAAGATGGCTATCGATCTTGGAAGACCGGTTAACTCTTCTCTGCACGTAGGTATCTGCGGTGAGCACGGTGGAGATCCGAGCTCCGTAGAGTTCTGCAACAAACTGGGTCTGGACTATGTTTCCTGCTCACCGTTCCGTGTGCCGATCGCCCGTCTGGCAGCAGCTCAGGCAGCTATCGCTCAGAAGAACGCTTAATTTAAGCAGAATCTGTCCGAATCAGGATTTTCATGCAGTAGCATGATTTGTGTTCAAACGTAAGGAGACCCCGGCGGTCTGTAGAAATACAGGCGCCGGGGTTCCTTTTTTATCAATCGTTTAAAATCAAAGTGGGAGGGAAAACGGATGCAGAATGAAACAGCCAAAGAAAACCTGCTGCGGCAGATCCGGAAATACCGTCCGTACAATGAGCAGGAAGAGCGGGATCGGGCGATTCTGCTGAAATGGATGGAGAGCGGATGCGATATTTTGACGCGGGAAAATGAGACCGCACATCTGACTGCTTCCGCCTGGGTCGTAAGCCCGGATCGGAAGCAGGTGCTGATGGCGTATCACAATATTTACCATTCCTGGGCATGGCTCGGCGGCCACGCGGACGGAGATGCGGATCTTTGCAGCGTGGCGGTAAGAGAAGTGAAGGAGGAATCCGGGATTGAAGAGGTGAAGCTTTTATCGGATCAGCCATTCTCGCTCGAAATCCTGTCGGTGGACGGCCATGTGAAGCGCGGAAAGTACGTGACGGCACATCTCCATCTGAATGTGACATATCTCATGGAAGCAGACCCGGTACAGGAAATCCACTGCAAGCCGGATGAAAACAGCGCAGTCGGCTGGATTCCGGTGGAGCAGATCGCAGAAAAATCGACAGAGCCGTGGTTTGTGGAGCGTGTGTATGGCAAGCTGTGTGAGAAAGTGAAAAGAGATTTCTGTGAAGTGTAATATGCAATCCGCGTATGAACTGCCATTTAGAATAAGCATTAGACAAATGAGCTGTTAGATGTCTAAAATAGAGACAGAAAGAAAAATGGCAGGAGGGGTTTTATGTTTACAAATCAGGATTTGAAAAAGCTGATTATTCCGCTTTTCCTAGAGCAGCTTCTGGTGGCTCTGGTCGGAATTGCGGACGTGTTTGTTATCGGATTTGTCGGAGAGGCGGCGGTTTCCGGTGTGTCACTGGTCAATGCGTTCAAAAGGTAGACTTAAGCTTCCAGAAAACGATCCTCTTTTTTACTGACGACAGAAAAGTTGTTGGGAAAAGGGGATTTTTGGGGTAAAAGGGATTATTTCGGCGCGTTGAAAATCATGCCGGGGTATGGTAAAATGGACTCCGAAAAACAGCAAAAGGAGGACGTGACAGAAGATGAATGATATGAAGCGTCTGCTCTCGTATGCAGGTCCCTACAAGCGGGATATGATTTTCGGAGCAGTGCTGGTATTGGTAGAAACGTGTTTTGAACTTTTTATTCCGATTCTGATTTCCAATCTGATTGACATCGGCGTTGCGAACGGCGATATCCCTTACATTTACCGCAAGGGAATCCAGATGGGAGTCTGCGCGCTCTGTGCGCTTGTGACCGGAATTTTATACGCGCACTTTGCGGCGCGGGCGACGTACGGCTGGGGAGCTGAGATCCGGAAGGCGGAGTATGAGAAAATGCAGCAGTATGCATTTTCCAACCTCGACCACTTTGCGGTATCATCCCTGATCACCCGTATGACGACGGATGTTACCGTCATCCAGAATATGGTAAGCGCCGGCTTCCGCCCGATCACGCGCGGACCGTCGCTTCTGATTATGGGAATCGGCCTTTCATTCTATATGAATCCGCGGCTGGCATTTGTATTCCTTGTATGTACCCCGCTTCTTGGCTTTATTCTCTCCCTGATTGTGCGGAGAGTTGCCCCGATGTACACAAAACTGCAGTCCATGGTGGACCGCCTGAACAACGTTGTCCAGGAGGGGCTGACCGCGATCCGTGCCGTCAAAGCTTTCGTGCGGGATGAGTACGAGGAAGACAAATTCAACGAGGTCAACACCGACCTGACCGCAGCGAGCGAGCAGACGTTCCACTACGCCGTGCTGAATCTGCCGGCATTTCAGGGCGTCATGTATACCGCGATCGTGCTGATTCTGTGGTTCGGCGGAAATATGATTCTGGAAAAAACAGCTTGCCGTCGGAAACCTGACCGGATTTCTAAGCTACGTCATGCAGGTCATGAACTCGATGATGATGATTGCAAACGTCTTCCTGCTTCTGACCCGTTCCATGGCGAGCGCACACCGGATTGTCGAGGTACTCGATGAGAAAATCGTGCTCACCTCGCCGGAAAATTGGTGTAACAGAAGTGACAGAGGGCAGCGTGGAGTTTGACAACGTATCGTTTAAATACAAAGAAGAAGCAAAAGAGTACGCACTCTCCGATGTTACGCTGAAGATCAAAGCTGGTCAGACGGTAGGAATCCTCGGAGGAACAGGTTCTTCGAAAACGACGCTGGTGCAGCTCATTCCGCGTCTGTATGATACCAGCCGCGGCACCGTCCGCGTCGGCGGAAAGGATGTGCGCGCGTACGATCTTGCCGCTCTCCGCGATGCAGTCAATATCATTCTGCAGAAAAACGTGCTGTTCTCCGGAACCGTGCGTGAAAACCTGAAATGGGGCAATGTGGATGCATCCGATGAGGAGATCCGGGAAGCATGCCGCGCGGCGTGTGCGGATGAATTTTTGAACCGCATGCCGGACGGCCTCGACACCGTGCTCGAGCAGGGCGCAAGCAACCTCTCCGGAGGCCAGAAGCAGCGTCTCTGCATCGCGCGTGCGCTGATCGGAAAGGCAAAAATCCTGATCTTCGATGATTCGACAAGTGCGGTCGACACGGCAACGGAGAAAAAGATCCGCGAGGCACTGGCGGCGCGGAAGAATGTCACAAAAATTATCATTGCGCAGAGAGTAACATCCGTCATGAATACGGATCAGATCATCATTCTTGATGACGGAAAAGTACACCGGATCGGCACGCACGCTGAACTGCTGGCGGATGACCCGATTTATCAGGAAATTTACGCCTCACAGATGAAAGGAGGAGACGAAAATGGCAGCGAGAGCTTATAGCGGAAAGAAACCAAAGAACCTGAAACACACGCTGCGCGTCTTCCTGTCTTATCTGGGACGGCACAAAAAAATTGCTCGCAGTCGTAGCGGTACTGGTAACAATCAGCGCGGGAGCCAACCTCTTTGGAACGTATATGATCCGCCCGGTTGTCAACGGACTGGCGGACGGAGATGTGCACACACTGCTGCGCGGCGTGCTGATTACGGCACTCATTTTCGGGTGCGGCGCACTCGCAGCATACGGCTACACGCAGACCATGGTAAAAGCAGCACAGCAGGTTGTCTTTGATATCCGCCGCGATCTGTTCGAACACGTCCAGACACTGCCGCTGCAGTTCTTCGACAGCAGACGCCACGGCGATATCATGAGTCTTTTCACGAACGATATCGACACGATGGCAGATGCCCTGAACAACAGTTTTGCGATGGTTATCCAGAGCTTCATCCAGATTGTGGGAACACTGACCTTGCTGTATATCCTAAACTGGCGGCTCTCGCTGATTGTAACGGTGTGCTACGGTATCATGTTCTGGTATATCAAGTTCAGCGGAAAGCGCAGCAAGGGTTATTATACGAAGCAGCAGAACAGCCTCGGAGAACTGAACGGCTATATTGAGGAGCTGATCACCGGACAGAAAGTCGTCAAGGTGTTCCACCACGAAGAAGAGAGCTTTACGGAATTCTGCAAAAAGGAATGAGGAGCTCCGGAAAGCGGGAACCGGCGCGCAGGGTATGCGGCGACGATGGTTCCTGTCGTTGTCAGCATTTCGTATGTCAATTATGCGATTGTGGCAGTGCTCGGCGGCCTTCTCGCCCTGCACGGAAAAGCCGATATCGGAAGCCTGGCAAGCTACCTTGTCTTTGTCCGCCAGGCGGCGCTTCCGATCAACCAGTTCACCCAGCAGAGCAACTTCCTTCTCTCAGCGCTCGCCGGTGCGGAGCGTGTCTTCGACGTGATGAGCCTGGAGCCGGAAATCGATGAGGGAAAAGTGGAACTGGTCAACGTAAAAGAAGAGAACGGCGCACTTGCCGTCTGCGAAGAGACAACAGGCCGCTGGGCATGGAAGCGCCCGGACGGAACGATGACGGAATTAAAGGGCGATGTGCGTTTTGAAAACGTGGATTTCGGCTACACGGCAGACCGTCTGATCTTAAAGAACATCAGCCTGTATGCCAAACCAGGCCAGAAAATTGCTTTTGTCGGTTCCACAGGAGCCGGAAAAACGACGATCACGAACCTGATCAACCGTTTCTACGACGTCCAGGGCGGCGCGGTTGTCTACGACGGCATTGACGTAAAAGATATCGAAAAAGACGCTCTGCGCCACTCCCTCGGTATCGTTCTGCAGGATACCCATCTGTTCACGGGAACCGTAGCAGAAAACATCCGTTTTGGAAAACTCGGTGCCACGCAGGAAGAAATTGAACATGCGGCCAAAATTGCGAATGCGGATTCCTTCATCCGCCGTCTGCCGAACGGCTACGACACGATGCTGACCTCCGACGGAGCCAACCTCTCCCAGGGCCAGCGCCAGCTTCTCGCGATTGCCCGTGCCGCCGTTGCCGATCCGCCGGTGCTGATTCTTGACGAGGCAACATCCTCCGTTGACACCAGAACCGAGGCGCTGATCGAAAAAGGAATGGACCAGCTCATGGAGGGCAGAACCGTATTTGTCATCGCCCACCGCTTAAGCACCGTGCGAAACGCCAATGCGATCATGGTGCTGGAGCAGGGAAATATCGTAGAGCGCGGCGACCACGACGCACTTCTGGCACAGAAAGGAAAATATTATCAGCTCTATCATGGAATGTTTGAGCTGAGTTAAAAAGAAAGGAGTAAAGAGTATGAGAAAATATAACCGTATTTTTCTGATCGTCCTGGATTCTCTCGGAATCGGGGCGATGGCGGATTCGGAGAAGTTTGGGGATGTCGGTGTCAATACCTTCGGCCACATCTGGGAGAGTCAGGGAGGCCTTGAAATCCCGAACCTGCGCCGCCTTGGCATGGGAAATCTCTGCGGTGTGACAGAGGATGAGGCAAAGGGTTACGCCAGAAGGCTGAACGAGGCGAGCAACGGAAAAGACACCATGACCGGCCACTGGGAGATGATGGGAATTTACACGACAAAGCCGTTCGTTACGTTCACCGACCACGGATTTCCGAAAGAACTGATCGACGGGCTGGAAAAACGAACCGGCAGAAAGATCATCGGCAATAAGGCGGCGAGCGGAACGGAGATCCTCGATGAGCTGGCAGAGCGCGAGATCGAAAACGGAGAACTGATTGTCTATACCTCGGCGGATTCCGTACTGCAGATCTGCGGCAACGAGGAGACGATGGGACTGGAGACGCTGTATCATTACTGCGAGATTGCCCGTGAGCTGACCATGAAAGACGAGTGGAAAGTCGGCCGTGTCATTGCAAGACCGTACGTCGGAAAGAAAAAAGGAGAGTTCGTCCGCACCGCAAACCGTCACGACTACGCTGTCAAACCGACGGGAAAAACCGTGCTCAACGCGATGCAGGAGGCAGGATATGATGTCATCAGTATCGGAAAAATCAACGATATTTCTGCGGCGAGGGCATCACGGAGAGTCTGAAATCCAAGAGCAGCGTCCACGGCATGGAGCAGACGATTGAGACGGCAGGAAAAGATTTTACCGGACTGTGCTTTGTCAACCTCGTCGATTTCGATGCACTCTGGGGCCACAGAAGAAACCCGGAAGGCTACGGAAAAGAGATTGAAAAATTCGATGTGAACCTTGGAAAGCTGCTGGAGCAGTTAAAAGACGACGATCTGCTCCTGATCACGGCAGACCACGGCAACGACCCGACTTATACCGGAACGGACCACACCAGAGAACAGGTGCCGCTCCTTGCGTACTCACCGTCTATGAAGGAGAGCGGCCTTCAGGAGACGAAGGACACCTTCGCTGTGATCGGCGCATCCGTTGCAGAGAACTTCGGCGTAAAAATGCCGGAGGGAACGATCGGAACATCGATCCTGGAATCGTGGAAATAAGGAAGCGATGGCGTTTTCAGCTGAGGCGGTAAGAACCTTTCGAAAGTTTCACAAGCTGTCCTTCTTCGAGCAGCTTCTTTAAAACTCGCTGGAGCTGGCGGCGGCTGCAGTGGAGCTGCATGGCCATCTTTTCCACGCCGGAAAACGTCTGATCCGGACAGCGCTCTGAGAGATAAGAGAGGAAGGATTCCTCGAGCGTGGAAAAATTCGACTGGGAGCTGGAATAAAGCATCAGCTTTTCGGTGACAGAGTTTAAAAGATATCGTAAAAAGCGGTTGTCGTTCAGCAGAAGCTCTTTCGTGGAAGCGAGCGGCAGAACAATACAAAGCGCGGTGGTGCGTGCCTCGATCTGGTGCGTATCATCGCGTTTTCCGCAGAATTCCATATCGCCGATGCAGGTAAAGCCGTCGAGATAGCCGATCGGGTAGCTCGTGCCGTCGGCGCGGTTGGCGCTGATCTCGATGGAACCGTCCACGAGGAACGAGAGGTATTCCTCCGGATTCAGCGTGTCGAGCCGTTCGCCCTTTTCAAACTGATACAGAGAAAATGCGAGATCCGGGGTATCGAAAAGAGATGGGATCTCATGTTTCTGAAGATAAAAGTTCAGCAGAGCCGGATCAAAAAATTCGTTTCAATAGGGAAAATCCATTTCACAGAAAAACTTTTTTGGAAAACTTTTTCTTTATTGTGACATATGACACAAGAAAAAGCAAGAAAGTCTGCTAAGATAAACCAGAATGAAAAAGGTTACAGTTCGCTGGGTACCAGTGAACTGTAACCGAAAAAGAGGAAAGGGGAGTTTTCAAAATGGAAAACGAATTATTTGAGAAAACAAAAGTGTCCAAAGCATATATGACGCTCGCACTTCCGGTCGTGCTCGGCATGGTCGTGTCGCTGATCTATAATATGGTAGATACATTTTTTCATCGCGCGGACCGGAAACACGGCACTGATTGCCGGCGTATCGCTCGGCACACCGATTTTCACGCTGATGATTGCACTCGGTGACATCTTCGGCGTCGGCGGCAGTTCCGTCATTTCGCGCCTCTTCGGTAAAAAAGAGTACGAGGACGGAAGACGGATCAGCGTATTCTGCTTTTACGCAGCGATTGCTGTCGGCATTGCGGTCAGCATCATCCTGCTTGCCGCCAAACAGCCGATCCTTGGCCTGCTTGGCTGTGATGAGACGACGTGGCAGTATGCGGGGGACTATTACCAGTGGATTGCACTCGGCGCACCGTTTATCATCCTGCAGCTGACGCCGAACAATCTTCTTCGGACCGAGGGCTTCGCAAAAGCCTCGATGATCGGAACAATGCTGGGAGCCGTTGTCAACATCATTCTTGACCCGATCTTTATTTACACGCTCGGCATGGGAGCAGCCGGAGCAGCGATTGCAACGGTGATCGGCAACATCTGCGGTGATATTTTCTATGTTATCTTTATGATAAAGAAATGCCGCTATCTCTCCGTCGATTTCCGAAAACTGAAAATGACCGGAGCAGAGGTGCTCGCCGTTCTTGCCATCGGCATTCCGGCATCCGTCACAAACTTCATGCAGAGCATCGGCGTGACGCTGACGAACCGATTTTTGCAGCCGTATGGAACGGACAAAGTTGCAGCGATGGGAATTGCTTTGAAAATTATTATGATTTCTGTTCTTGTGATGGTCGGTTTCGCTTTTGGCGGACAGCCGCTGGTCGGATACAATTATGGAGCGAAAAATAAAAAACGTCTCAGTGAGACGATCCGCTTTGCCTTCCTCCTGGAAGTGCTGACCGGTGCCGGAATGGCGGTTGTGCTCGGTGCGGCGGCTCCGCTTCTCGTGGGACTGTTCTTAAAAGAGGCGGATGTCATTGCAGTGGCCCAGCAGATCCTCCGCGTCCAGCTCATTGGTATGCCGTTTGTTGGTATCGTACTCGCATCGACCTGTATTTTCCAGGCGATCGGAAACGGGGCAGGAGCAATGATTCTTTCAGCAGGACGTCAGGGCGTGATTTTTCGCCATTGTAATTTTCTGCGCTTCAAAACTTGCCGGTTTTTCCGGTGTTATTGCCTCCCAGCCGGTTTCTGATTTTCTGACCGCATCGGTGGCTGTGATGATTCTGCTTCAGTGGAAAAAGAAAGAATTTGCAAAATAGAAAGAACAGCAAAGCGGCTGCGGCACAGCGTTTCCGGAACGGGAACCTGCCGCAGCCGCTTTTTGGGCGTGCGCAAAAAAAATCAGAATTCCTGCACAGGCGGCCGCCATGTCAAAAATCACGTAAAAGTGATGAAAAAACGTCTCTTAATTCGGCAGTATTACGGGATTGCATTCTGAGAAAACAAGATATAAATGGCATGAGATTCGACAAAAAGGGGAAGCAAAAACATACGACAATAGGGAGGACATCACATGGCAACAAAGAAAAGTGCAGTAAAAGATCTGACAAACGGCAGCCCGGTAAAACTGATTCTGGGGTTTGCACTGCCGCTGCTGCTCGGCATGCTGTTCCAGCAGTTTTACAGCATGGTCGATACGATTATTGTAGGAAAATTCTTAGGCGCGAAAGCGCTCGCGGCTGTTGGCAGTACAGGTTCGATCAACTTCATGATCGTGGGATTCTGTATGGGAGTCTGCAGCGGATTTGCAATTCCGGTTGCGCAGATGTTCGGGGCAGGAGACCGGAAAGCGCTGTGCCGGTATGTAGGAAATGGAGCCGTCCTGGCCGGTATTCTTTCCGTGGTGATGACCGTTCTTGTCTGCATCTGGTGCCGCGACATTCTGATTCTGATGAAAACCCCGTCCGATATTCTGGACGGTGCATACGCTTACATCTTTGTTATTTTCCTCGGAATTCCGCTTATGGTGCTCTATAACCAGACATCAGCAATCATGCGGAGCCTCGGCGACAGCCGCTCCCCACTGATTTTCCTCGGTATCTCTTCAATACTGAATATCGTGCTAGATCTTGCGCTGGTCCGCCCGATGGGAGTAGCGGGAACCGCGTGGGCGACGATTATCGCGCAGGGAGTCTCTGGATTCCTGTGTCTCTTTTATATGAAGAAAAAATTTCACCATCCTTGCTTTTACGAGAGAGGACTGGAAGCTGCACAAGCATTATGTGCTTAATCTGTGCAATATGGGAATCCCGATGGGACTGCAGTATTCAATCACCGCGATCGGAAGTGTTATTTTGCAGACCGCTGTCAACGGCCTTGGTTCCACTGCGGTTGCATCTGTTACGGCTGCCGGTAAAATTTCCATGTTCTGCTGCTGCCCGTTCGACGCGCTCGGCTCCACTATGGCGACGTATGCCGGACAGAACGTCGGTGCGAAGAAGATGGATCGTGTCAACACCGGTATTTTGACAAGTTCCATTATTGGAAGCGTGTATTCCGTGGTCATTTTAGGAGTTATGTTTCTGTGGTCCCGCCAGATTTCGCTTCTCTTTGTAGATGCATCCGAGACGGTCATCCTCGACCAGGCGCGTCAGATGCTGCTGATCAACATGGTATTTTACATTCCGCTGACCCTTGTCAATGTCGTACGCTTTACCGTGCAGGGCATGGGCTTCAGCAAATTTGCAATCCTTGCCGGCGTCTGCGAGATGATCGGCCGTTCGGTGGTAGCCTTTTTCCTGGTTCCGTATTTTGGTTACACCGCAGTCTGCTTCGCAAGCCCGGTGGCATGGATTCTCGCCGATCTGTTTCTCGTTCCGGCGTACCTGTACTGCGCAAAAACGCTTCGTTCTCATTTTTGAGCAAAAATGCGCAGATGATGTAAGCCGTGCCGCAAGATGGACAAGCTGTTTCAATTCTGGTATAATGGAGCCTGGATTTTAGGAAAGCTGAAAAAGAATACCCATAGAAGAGAGGAAGATATCCTATGAAACAGTCGGTATTAGAATATAAGAAACTTCTGGAGCAGGAAGGCCTTCTGGTGGAATTTGCAGAGCCGGAAGGAAAAGAAGGAGAGGACAGACCCGTTACCCTCGTAACGTAATTTTTCGGGCGGAGCGGATCAGGGAACGCTGTTTCTCTGCAAAGGAGCTGCATTCAAAGAGGCATACTTAAAAGACGCCGTAAACCGCGGTGCTGTTGCCTATGTAAGTGCAAAAAAAATACGAAGCGGGAAAAGAAATTCCGGCGCTCATCGTCAACGATGCCAGAAAAGCACAGTTTGTGCTGGGTGAGGCGTTTTACGATTATCCGGCAAAGTCGCTGCATGTCACGGCGCTGACCGGAACAAAAGGAAAGACAACGACAGCCTACTACCTGCAGTCGATGCTCGATGCCTGCCTGAAAAAATCAGGGCGGAAACGGATGTGCACTGTTAAGTTCGATTGAATATTACGACGGAAAGACGAGAGAAGCATCAACGCTCACCACGCCGGAATCTCTGGAGCTGTGCCGTCATATGCGCAATGCCGTAGATGCAGGCCTTTCCCATATGGTGATGGAAGTATCCTCCCAGGCGCTCAAATACGAGAGAGTCGGAAACACGCATTTTGATACCGCCATTTTCCTGAACATCTCCAAGGACCACATCAGCCCGACGGAGCACAAGGATTTTGATGATTATTTCCAGTCGAAATTAAAGATCTTCGACCGCTGCACCTGCGCCTGCGTGAACCTGGACAGCGACCATATCGGGGAAATCCTGAAAGCTGCGGCAAAATGTGAGCGCGTCGTTACGTTTGGATCGAAAGAAAATGCTGTAATCCGCGTGAGTGATATCAAGCCGGGCAGAGGAAAATTCTATTTCCATGTGGCAGGACCGGATTTCTCGGAAGATTTTACCCTGCCGGTGCACGGAGCCTTCAATGTGGAGAATGCCGTAGCTGCCATTGCGGCTGCCTGGTCGATGGGAATCCCGGTTTCGCTGATCAAGGAAAGCCTCCTTGGCGTCACCGTTCCGGGAAGGATGGAGACGTATGAGAGCAGCGCGGGCGAGGTCACGGCGATCGTGGATTTCGCGCACAATGGCCTGAGTTTTGAAAAAAGTGTTTGATACCGTAGCACTCGAATATCCGGGGAGCCGCGTAAGCGTTGTGTTCGGAACCCCGGGCGGAAAAGCATTCAACCGCAGAAAAAGATATGGGTGAGATTTCCGGAAAACGGGCGGACCGGATTTTCCTCGTACCGGATGATCCGGGAAACGAAGATCCGCAGGCGATCTGTGAGGAGATCGGCGGGTACATAGCAAAGGAAGGTGCATCCTTCCAGATCCGCATGGACCGCGGAGCAGCAATCCGGGAGGCGATTCTTGGCGCCGTACCGGGAGAGGTTGTTCTGATCCTTGGAAAAGGCGCGGACGTGACGATGCACGTCGGAAACGGAAATGTGCCGTACCGGTCAGATGCCGTCTATGCAAAAGAGGCGCTTGCCGAATATGGAAATGCATTTGACCGAAGCGGCAACGGCTCGTGAAACAGAAGAATAGAAGCAAAAACAGAAAAA
>ENA-OQHD01000291-OQHD01000291.1-human-gut-metagenome-genome-assembly--contig:-NODE-291-length-20073-cov-4.295648_pt1 | contig 20073 bp, 23 predicted proteins | sample MGYA00242560_ERZ504711 | MGnify/ENA primary metagenome ERZ504711 (study PRJEB26092, sample SAMD00036198) | human gut metagenome | host: Homo sapiens | study: EMG produced TPA metagenomics assembly of...
ACTTAAGATTTAAGCGGGAATTCCCCTGCCTGAAGACAGAGGAATTCCCGCTTAAATCTTAAAGGATGTGTATAAATATTTCGTAACCGACAACAAAGTTAATACAAATCGTCAATAAATCTAACAGAACTCTAACAGCCAAATTCACCGCTACTGTACCCTCTTCTCCCATCTTAACTGTCAGCATTGTTGATGAGGACTTGGATGAGCGTGGAGGTTCGTTAGGTGAACTGGATTATGGCGAAGTGGAAGAAAGAGTCTCTGGTGGCTATTTGACACGAAGCTATAAAATATATACACCTGATTATGTAATGGCTATTCCTGGCAATGACAATCAATTTCTTGGATGGTATGATAAGAGTGGTAAACTCATATCTACTCGTAATTATCTTGATGATAGGGAAGTTGATGATTATCGTCAACAACATATATATGCTTCATTTAGTGGGCAAGCAAACCCTAATGGCGCTCCCTCACAAGTTACCATCAAATTGTATTCCAGTGCCGGTGGCGCTTCCGGAGGAAAAGGGAAAGTAGGATTCAGTGCAGGCAGTCTTTCATATTCTGCACAAACGAAGACTGTAAAATATGGTGAAGAGATAACTATTTATGCTGAAGGAGATGAAATCGTAGGTGATTATAGTGTAACCCATTATTATTGTACCGGATTCTATCTGGATTCCGGAGCGGCAATAAAGACCTTCTCTGACACTAATCGCCTGCACAGTTATACTTTTACTGCAACGAGGAATATGGATATATCAGCAGATTGGAGAAAATATGATTATTAAATAAATTATTTCCTGAAGAGATTTTTCAGTACATAACTTATGAAGACAAGGCTGGCCCATAATTGAGGCCGGCCTTGTTCCCTCCTGATATTATTATTAATTCGCGGTGACCAGAACCTCTTTCGTTGTACTTATAACTGTGGTCGGATATGAAGCCCCTGACAAGCCAGACGGATATGAGTCTGAAACATTTATGAATGTCATCGGTAACTTACTGCTTGAGATGGAAATACTAGCTTCATGATTTTTGTCCTGGAGCAATACCTCCTCCATGATTAACCTTATATACAGAACCATCAGCGCAAGAATAGGCATGATTTATTGATTGTATTGATACCGAACTATTGTTTTGTATGGTGAACTTTATTGTAATTTTAGTGTCAATTACAGTGAAATTTGGCTGTTAGAGTTCTGTTAGAACTAACACCTCATTATTATTGTGCATATTCATCTTAATAGAGTATGTATTCTACAGTTCTATCTTTCTGTCTATTAATTACCTATATAAGATAACGGGTCTTATATTAGACTCCTATGGCCGTAGTGACGGCCTTTCATGTCTGTTTCGTGGTAATTTCCACGTGATAGATAGTGTTAATTATTCGGCTTTCCCTGTGCGTGAGCATCGGGAAAGCTTTCATTTACCGGAATTGAACAATAATAAATACTTCATCTTATGTACGGAAAATTGAGAATGTCGTTTATTTTCGCTAGTGTTGTTTTTTGGTAGTGTGGAATGCTTCGGGCAGTTTTATTCTGCAAGGACTAATATCCTTGGTCTTGTTACGGGTAATCTTAATGCGGAGTTTGGTATGACTTTGAACAAGAAGTATTCTCTTCATCTTCCTGTTCAGTACAATCCTTTCATTTACAGCAAGAGTAACAATACTAAATTTTCCAGAACCTGACAGTTTCTTCCCGGTGTCCGCTATTGGTTTCGTGAGAGCTTTCGCGATCCGTTTGTGGGTTTCTCGGTTCTTGCCAGCCGTTACAACATCGGCAATATCTGGGACAAGTACCGTTATGACGGTTGGGGCTTGGGGGCTGGTCTGTCTTTCGGGTGGACCTATCCGATGGCTCCCCGCTGGAACTTTGAATGGGAGCTTGGCCTTGCCGCGTTTTGGGCCAACTATGACAAGTCTCTCTGCAAGACCTGCGGATATAAGTTTGACCATGAGAGGAAAGTGTACCTGATACCCCATAAGATTTCAGTGAACCTTATTTATCTATTCTGACGGTTAGGGAAGTAAATATCAATTGGAAGGAGGAAAATAGAATAATGACGTATTTCGTTAACCATCTGTCTCTGTATAGTCCTAAAACAGGGCATGCAAGAAATTATTGGATTTTATCAGTCAGTTTGAACATGTCCTTATCAAGGATGACTGCTCTCTGGATGCTTTGTCATCTTTGATTGAAGATAGAATCCGGGAAATCAATACTTCGCATCCTAAATTGCGGCCTATCTGCTATTCCCGGAATCATTCCCTTCAACGTATTACGGCGTCTGTCTTGCCGGCTTCCGGTGTACCGGATTATGTATTCATCATGGATTTCTGCCAAGTGCGCAACATTTTCCAGTATTCTGAAAAAGCGTCTGTTGTTCCAGGTGTCTGCCGTGTTTGCGGGTGTACTGAAAATGACCCTTGTTACCATTCGGATTACGGAACCTGCTGGTGGGCTGATGAAGAGCATACACTCTGTTCCCATTGTGCAGAAAAAAGAATCGCAGAAGATCCGCTAACTGCTCACTGTGTAAATACAAAGGAGGATGGGAGATGATGGCTTTATATATTGTGTTGCTTGGCGTTTTTTCTGGCTGTTATCTTGCTGTGCGTTCTGCTCAGCGTTCATATGGCCATTGAGGTCGAAGCTGATTATGATGATTTCTGACGAATTATTAACATGTAAAAATAGAGAACTATGTTACAATCACAAGTAATTGGTAACCTGGGAGCGGATGCTGCCGTGGAAAAAGACAATGCGGACAGACAGTATGTGTGTTTCAGTATGGCACATAAGGAGTTTGGCAAGGATCATAATGGGCAGATGACGGAAAGGACGGTCTGGCTACAGATAAGGTGGTACGGCTATACGGAAAAGATGCTTGCCTGTCTGAAGAAAGGGACAAAAGTTTTCGTGAGTGGACGTATGTCCGTGAAAGCATACCTGGATAACAGCGGTAATCCGCAGCCGTCGCTCAATATATCCGCCACTGAGATAGAACTGTGTGGGACAAAACCTGATAGTGCATGTTCGTGATATTGGGAAGAGATGCCATGAGTGACTGTGAAGAGGGACTGACAGAGTATCTGAAGGGTGTCTGGCTCAAGATCCGTCCCGGACTTTCGGTAATGCTTGGCATTATCATTCTGATGAATTTTCTGTATGTTATGATTGTATTACTAAAGCATTGGAAAAATGATTGATAAAAGGAGACTGTTCCTATTTGGTACCCTTTCCACGCTTGTGCTGAGCTGCAGCACTCCCATTGTTTCCGTTTTAGAGAAAAACGGTGCCCAACGTGTGGGGCTGACGCAGATCCAGCGCAAGCCTAACAAAAAGAGGGTACAACCGGCTGTGATCGACACTACGCAGGTATATAGCAGGGAGACGATGCGGAAGCTGAAGGAGGGCTTCACGGAATATGAAAAGGATGATAATGGCGAGGAAATCCTGAGCGTATCGCTTGCTGACGTGCAGATTGTCGCAAAAAGCAAGAATGTTGCCGAGCGTGCGGGCAAGATTGCCATAGATTTCAAGGTTGATGTCCCGGCGGCCCTGATAGATAACAAGTGGCAAGTACAGTTGTCTCCGGTAGCATACAAGAACGGCAAGAGGATATGCTTTGACAAGATACTTCTTTCCGGCGCCCAGTTCCTCAGACAGCAGGAAAAGGGGTATCGGATGTACCAGAACTTCATAAGTTCCATTATTCCTGACAGCGCGTACATGCAGTTGCTGTTTGATGCAAAGGGCTATCGGAAGGCCCTTTTTGACATTGAGGAACAGTTCTATTATGCCTGGAGGAAAGAACAGTTGTCACAGACCCGCTTTATTGACTGGAAGAGTGTCCGCAACAGACGCAATCTACTGTTCAACGGTGTAATGGAACGTAACCGTGCGGCAGTGAGACCTGACAACTGGAAAACCGTTCTTCCCGCGTACTGGCTGGAGAGGGAAGTCGCCAATGCTCCAGGACATTGGGGAAATTATCTTTCCCCTGAATACCGGTTTGAACAGCGGCTTATTACGAAAGAGGACTCGGTGGAGATACAGAAACGTTTCTTTGACTGGAAAAAGAAGGCGGAGAATGAACGGAAAAAGGCCTTGACCCAAGAAAAATACAATGAATATGTCCGGTTTCCCAAGGAGCCATGCCGCCTGGATACCGTAATACAGAACGGTGACCGGTTTGAATACTACTATTCGCAGAATATCGAGGCGGATGAGAATATACGTAAGATTGACGTGACTATAGACGGTATCGTGGTTGCAATGGACGAGAGCCGTTATCAGTTGCCCCAGAGCGACACGCTTACCTACTATATATCCTCAATGGTACAGTTCCTGGACCATGCGCCCAGATACAAACGGATAATAGTCTCCCGTCATGCTACTGCCAACCAAACCGCTTTTATCAGCTATAAGGCGGGTTCCTCGCTGTTTGACGAACGGATAGGGAACAACAAGGAAGAGATAGACAAGGTGATGGAGACGATGCACAAACTGACATATACTGGTGAGCTGGTACTTGACAGTGTGCATATGTGTGCCACATCCTCACCGGAAGGTACAGACTATCTGAACATGCAGCTGGCCAGACAACGTGCAAAACAGCTCAAGTCGTATCTGATACAGCGTACGGATGACAGGGAAGCAGTCGCCCTTTTCCGTGCCGATGCGATAGGGGAGGACTGGACAAAGCTTGTCGGTCTCATCCGCAATGACTCGAATATTACGCAGCGCAGCGCGATATTGAATGCCATTGCATCTGTCAAGGAGAACGATGCCCGCGAGGAGGTACTCAAGAATTTCCATGATTACCGGTACATAAGGGAGAAACTGTATCCGCAGCTGCGTGCAGTGAATTTCCAGTTCCATCTGCACCGTAGTGAGATGGTGAAGGATACCATTCATACAACCGTTATAGACACAGCTTATATGGATGCTGTCAAACAGCTGGAGAACCGGCAGTACAAGGCCGCCCTGCCGGTACTCAGTGAATACAATGACCATAATACGGCAGTCTGTCTGATGAGCCTCGGATATGACCGCCAGGCTGTCGAGATACTGCGCTCCCTGCCGCAGAATGAGGATACCCTTTATCTGCTTGCGATTCTGTATGTACGTGAAAAGAGGTTTGAGGATGCGGTGTCCGCTTTCAGTGAGGCGTGCCGTCTTGATCCCGGGAAATGGTTCAGGGGAAACCTTGATCCGGAAATCTATCAGCTAATAAATGACTATAACTTAAATTTTGAGCAATGAGAAGAAACTTGAAAATCTTATTTTATGCCAGCCTTGCCGTATTGTTCTCTTCTTGTGAGAATCTTTTCAAGGAAGAGTGTGAGGCCAAGGGGTTTCTTTCCGCCACAGTGTCGGACAAGGGACCTGTACCGTCCACAACGGAGGAAATTCAAGTACGCTATTATGACTACCATACCGGTGTGGAGCATACCGAGAAACTGGGGGAACCTGACTATTTCGCTCTAGGCAACCGTTTTTTGTCACAGCTGGATGCCGGAACATACAGATTCCTCGCATATACCCGTTTCAACAACAAAATCCGTAATGCAGGCGACATCTCGACAATTGAGATTTATGCCGATACGGTAGTTTCGGCCAAATATGCCTGTCCGGTTATAGCGAATCCACAGCATCTGGTCTTTATGGGCAAGGAGAGTGGCACCATTCTTCCGGAGGATACAACCTATCGGGAGTTCGTTCTCTCGCCGATGGTGCAAAAGATCATATTTAATGTGACAATAAGAGGACTTGCGCCTGCCCAGACTGTTTCCGGGATGGAAGCCTTGCTCAAGGGAGTAATCATTTCCCGGAAGATATATACCAACCAGCCCCAGCCTTCCTATGCCGGTCTGGTCTTTGATTTTGCAGAAAAAGAGGGGAAATATACTTCCGAAGCCTATGTGTTCGGGCTTTCCAATAAGGTGGAAAACACCCTCTGTATGGAAGTTGTGACAAATTCTCAGAAATATTATCCGGAAGTGGACCTTTCCTCTGTCCTGGCAGATTTTACATCTGACGGCATCGTGTTCGAGATTGTCATCGACTTGAATGCTGGTGTCGATCCGGTTGTTACCATAGCCGGCTGGCGCGATCTGGACTGGGGAGAAATCCAACCCGTATTATAAGTTTTTTATTCACTGAAACTTTTTTATATGAAAATCAAATTAGTTTCGGCAGCCCTGCTTGCACTGTTGGCATGCAGCTGCACAGAAGAGTTCAATGACAAGAATGGAGTTGGCGGCACCAATACGATGCAGGTCAACGCGTACATCGGGAAGTCACCGGTAACAAGAGCTGAAAAGACTGCCTGGGAAAATCAATGACCAGCTGGGCGTCTATGTCGTGGACAACTCCATTGACGTTCCGTACAAGGGTTCGGCATCCTACAGTAACATCCCTTTTGTATTTACCGGTAAGGGATTCAAGAGCGACAATATCCTACTTGATGAGAATGAGGGTACTGTATACGCCTATTATCCCTATAAGAGCGACCTTGCGGACCCGAAGGCTGTACCGGTTGACATCAGCGAGCAGACAGACCACTTGTACGGGGAGGGAAACAGCAAGGTGAGCATCACTGCCCGTAATGTGGACATTGAGATGCAGCATGCCCTGACCCAGGTTGTCTTCAAGATCAGAAAGACTTCGGACTACAAGGGTGGCGAAGGCAAGATTACCGCTGTGGTTCTGAAGAATACAGGTGCGGCCAAACCGTTGCAGACCAAAGGCAGCTATAACATAGCTACTGGGGCGGTGACAACCACCCAGGATGGAGATGTCAGTTTCTCGGCCAACCAGACATTGACGGAGGACTATGTTTCCCTTTCCAGCATTCTTTTTCCGGTAAGCGCCACTTCCGGAAAAGACATGCAGGTTGTCTTCACGATTGACGGAAGAGACTTGAAATATGATTTCCCGGCAGGTACAGCATGGGCAGCCTCTTACCGTAACATCTATTCCATTTCCCTTGATGGAAACGGTCTTATTATCGGTGGTGGTGAGGACCCGTCCGGAGGCCAGTCCGGTGTGACAATCGAACCGTGGACGGACAGCCAGAATAATGACATTTCCCTTGTTCCTGTAATTTGAGAATGACGATTGATATACAGAAGCCTGCTTTTAATAGGCATGGCTTCTGTATATAAAGTTGGGGGCTCCCCATAAAAAGAAAAAGTATGAAGAAACAATTTTTTATCATATATATCTGTACTCCTGCTGGCACTCCTCTTCGGGTGTGAGAAGGACACCGGAACATCCGGTTCATCCCCTGTCTGTTTCTATCTGTCTCCAGAGCCATCCACCCGTGCGACAGATACGGAATTTGAGAAGGGGGATGCTATCGGAGTTTTTGCGGCCGCGCGTGATGACGAGTCGGTTCCGGCCCAACTGCATCCTTCCGGTAATTTTGCAGACAACAAGAAATATATATTTGACGGTGAAAAATTTGTACCGGATGGGGAAAGCAACTCAATATTCATAACATCCTATCCCATTGACTATTATGCATATTACCCGTATGCTACTGTTGACAACCCTTTGGAGTTCACTTTCCATGTGGCTGCTGACCAGGAAAGTCTGACAGAATCAGACCTGATGTATGCCAGGAACACTGACGGCTCAGGCAAAAAGCAATATTCCTTTAACCTTTATCCACAAGCTATCGAAAGTTGTGGTTCCCTATAGCCGGGAGAATGTCGGGGTGCTGCTGGAACTGCCGTTGTCAATGATGCATATACAGGCTGTATCATGAATCTTTCGACAGGAGAGATACGTACCTTGTTCGATGACGACCAGCAGGATATTGTTATGTTCAAGGATGGTAACGCAGCCGATGTCAGCTTTAGTGCCATTTTCCCGGAACAGAGTTTTAGTGCAGCCGACCCTTTTATTATTTTTGATGACTCGAAAGAGTTTAAATTATCGGCAGACCGTCTGTTTGAAAGCGAGCATGTGGTGGAATTGCCGTTTATGGGCAAGATCTTGGAGTACCAGTTTGCAGTGACTCCGATAGAAAAGAACATATCAAGTAAAGGCGGCACCTTTAACCTCGCAATTGCTTCTAAAAAAATATTATTCTGTCAATGGTACATTAATACCCGGAACAGAAACGCCTCTTGATTATGACTGCTCATCATCTGTGGATTGGATAACGTTTGATAAGCCGACGCTGGAAGTTACAGTAGCTGAAAATACAGATACGGATAATAGTAGAACGGGAATAATAACATTTAAACAAGCTGAATCGGATAAACAAGTAAGCTGCACGGTAACCCAGTCTGCGGGTGAAATCACATATGGTGCTTGGACTGTTACTATCTCCGCTAATCCGACAACTATCGCTGCTGCGGGTGGTACGTCAACCCTGACCTATTCCGCTATGCGTAACGTTCTGACCAATGGAACTGTTACCGGCACAGAGAAGGCTACTCCGACAATTAGCGGTAGTGCCACCGGCTTCACCCGTTCCGGCACTACGGTGACGGCTGCCAACAATACTTCTGCATCTTCCCGCAGTGTGACTTATACAGCCACTCATGGTGGCAAGTCTGCCACTTGTACCGTTACCCAGTCTGCCGGCAGCAAGCAATATGGCAGTTGGAGTGCTTGGACTGTTTCCGTTTCTGCTAATCCTACTACTATTGCGCGTACCGGTGGTACTTCTACAATAACCGCATCCGCTACCCGTACCCGCACCTGGACATGGAACGGTGTTTCCGGTTCCGGTGGTACCGAGTCAGAGAAGGGTACTCCTGCATTAAGTGCAAGTGGTTCCGGCTTTACCTTGAGTGGTACAACGCTGACTGCCGGCAACAATACCACGACATCTTCCCGTGGCTGTACGGTAACTGCTACCCATGCCGGCAAATCTGCTACTTGCACGGTAACCCAGTCTGCGGGCGAGATAACTTATGGTGCCTGGAAGGTTACCATTACGGCCAACCCGACTACCATCGCTGCTGCGGGTGGTACGTCAACTCTGACCTATTCCGCTGTCCGTGATGTCTTGACCAATGGAGTTGTCACCAGTACAGAGAAGGCTACTCCTACGATCAGCGGTAGTGGTACCGGTTTTACCCGTTCCGGTGCTACGGTGACGGCTGCCAACAATACTTCTGCATCTTCCCGCAGTGTGACTTATACTGCCACTCATGGTGGCAAGTCTGCCACTTGTACAGTTACCCAGTCTGCGGGCAGCATGACTACCGAATATGGCAGTTGGACCACTAACAGCCTTACAGTGAGTGCTTCTCCTAATCCTGTAGCCGCTTCCGGAGGAAACTCCGCATTGAGCTGTAAAGCTAACCAGACCCGCTCTAAGTACACGAAGTGGAACGGTATTACTACCAATACGACAACTGAGAGTCAGACAATCGCAGTTAGTGCCAGCTGGAGCAAGGTTTCCGGTTCCGGTTCATTGAGCGGTTCTACGGTCACTTTCGGTAATAATACCACAGCAAGCGCACTTAGTGGTGTTTATCGTGCCTCCAGTGGTGGTAAGACAGCTGACGTTACCGTCAGACAATCGGCTGGTTCTGTCTCTTATACATATACATTTACCTTTACCTTTAGTGACGGCTCGACAAGTACCAGCTGGAGCAGCATAGCCGCCGGAGGTGATTCCAAGAGTTATTCAATTGTCTCTACCAGGGTCGTGAAGTGGAACGGCGTACAAACTGGCACAGAGAATGTCAGTTATTCTGGCTCCAGCAATGTGTCCTGGGCTTCTGTTTCCGGTTCTAAGATAACTGTTGGAGACAATCCGAATGCTTCAGCCCGTAGTGGTGTGGTAACGTTTACCCAAGCGTCATCCGGAAAAATCAATAAAGGTAACTCTTCTTCAACTGAAGAAAAATTTCTGTAGACATTAATTAGTTATCTGATATGAAGAAAGTAATTTTTCCTTTAGCACTTTGTCTCATCACCGCCGCATGTGGCGGTGATGAGAACGATGGCAAGACAGAGCCGGAGATGAAGATCAGCTCTTGTTATGTCGTAAGCAGTTCGTCCGGCCAATCCGAGAATTTTTCCTCTCCAGTCGGCATGTATATCACTTCGGAAGCCGGGCAACCTTATGAAGGAAGCGGTGTCTGGAGCGCAAGCTACAACTCTGGGGCGTGGGCAATGGATAAGCCCGTATATGTGACTAAAGCCGGTAAGGTATATGCTTATTATCCCTATTCGTCGAATGATTCCCCACCGGTCCTGCCGCTTGATATGACAAGGCAGACCGATGTACTATACAGTAGGGTTGCGTCTCCCATTGCGCCAGGTTCAGTCTCCCTATCTGTCAAATTGTACCATGCTTTGAGCAAACTTGTGGTTAGCGTTAAAGGTGAGGAGGTTACGGGGCTGTCTCTTTCTTCTCCGGTAAAATGCAGGTTTAATATCTGTACCGGGGAGTTCACGGATTTACAATCCGGCCAGGTGACTTCTACGGATGGCCGGCTGTTTGTCGTTCCTCATGTTACAGTAGGGAAAGAAATGCTCATTACCCTGAAGTCCGGGAAACAGTACACATATTCGGTGGATGGTACAGAGTTCCGGGCTGGAGAGAGCTATACCTACGAGTTCCAGCTTAATGAAGATAGGGACAAACTGGAAATCCTTGACATATCCGTGGAGGATTGGATTAACGACAACAATTACAATGACTATTTAAGAAGATAATTATGAAAAAGAAAATCGTTTTATTGGGTCTGATGCTTCAGGCATCGTCCTCAATGTTTGCACAGACAGCAAACTCCAGGTCAGACATAAACAGCATGCTGTCTTCCTGGCTGATACCCGCCATCGGTCTGTTGATGTTGGGTGGATTTATCGGACTTGTAATCTATAACCAAGAAGCTCTTCGCGGGAAGAACGGACTGTCAAAGCAGGACGGTTGGATATCCGTGGGAGAGGGGATGATATTTATTGTTGTCGGTATTGCGGCTATCGGATTCATAGCTTCGAAACTGGCAAGTATGAATTTCAGCATCTGATGGATATTTGCAAGGTATATAGGGGACTGGATTCTCCCTGCAAAATCAAGGGGTTGCTGAGTCACTATTTCTATATTGTCTTCTGTGCCTATCTGGTGAGCTTTGTCTTTGTCCTGTTTTCTTTCAGTTCGATTTTGCAGAAGGGAACTGTACTGTCCTTCCTTGTGGAGGCGGTCATTGAATTGGGAATTCCGACAGCTCTTTATGTGTATTTCTATAGGAAATCCGACAAAGTGAAGATAAGAAAGGACAACCGTGTTATCACAATATCGAACCGTGGGCTTTATAGGGCTTTAAACCAAAGAAGATATGGACAATGATTTTTTTTGATCCTATACATGACATCATTCCGGATAGGGAAGGCCATGGGATGGTTATCGGAAAGAACGGCAGTCTGACCTATGTGGTCAGACTGTCATCGCCTGAGGTGTATTCACTTTACAAGGATGAACTGGCAACACGCCATGCTGTATTTGTACAGGCATTCTCCCATATGCCTGACAATAGTTGGGTGCATAAGCAGGATATTTTCAGAAGTCTTCCCTTCCAGTCAACCGGTGTGGGGATGTCGTATCTGGCCAAATCTGATCAGGAGCACTTTTCAGGAAGGAAATATCTCAAGCACAGCTGTATGATAGCCTTCACTCTGGCAGGAATACAGTCGTTGTCCTCCGCATATGTGAAGAATATATTCTCTTTTAAGGAGAATCTTTCCGGTGAGGATTCAGAAAGGTTGGATGAGTTCTTGTCGGCCGTTGAGTTTGCCATAAATAATCTGTCTGCGCTCCGTAATACAAGGATTGACTTTCTTTCCTTGGATGAACTGCGGGAGTATCTTTCCCTTTCCGCTAATTTCTCGGAAAAGAACGGAATACGTGATATACATTTTGAAGAGCAGATTACTGCTGGAAATACCAAGGCGCGGGTGTATGCCATCACAGACGACGAGTTCTTGCCTGAACAGTATCCGGTGTATGGAAAGGACTACACTGTTTCCAAGGACAAGTCCGAACTTTATATGTCTCCTTCCGAGGCATTTGGCGGCATTCATCTCAATCATAACCATGTGTATAACCAGATCCTTTATTTTTATTCGGACAAGAAGTTGAAGGACACGTTGCGCCGTAATCTGGATTCCCATATCGCCAACCGTGGCTGGGACAGAATCAACTCGCCGGCAAAGATTGCCAAAATGACGGAACTGGTCAAGGAGATTAAGGACAATAACGAGATCCTCTGCTATGCCCATTACTCGGTCGTTCTGTGGGAAGAAGATACTCAACAGTTGGAACTGGCCGAGAAGGAGTTGCGGTCATCGCTCGACTTGTTTGATCTGAAATATTATATACCCTCATATGGTAACCTTGCGGATTTATATGCCGGTGGAATAGTTGGCTGTGTATCTTCGCTCAGGCTGGAATATATGTTCATGACTTCGCTCTCCCTTGCCGTAGCTTTCTTTGTCCACTATACAGGCTTTTCCGATGATCCGGACGGTATTCTTTTCAACGACCGCCTGACTCAGATTCCGCTGCGCAAGGATATATGGGATGCCAACAACCGCCGTATCAAGGCGCGTAATGCCGTGGTTATCGCACCAACCGGCTCCGGGAAATCCTTTCTGACGAATAATATCGTCCACCAGCTCTTGGACAAGGACTTTACAGTGGTGGGTGTTGAATTCGGAAACAGCTTCAAGCAGTTGTGTTACCTCTATCCGGAGATAGCCATACACATTGAGTATGATCAGAACCAGCCCCTTGGCATCAATCCTTTCGATCTCGGAGGTTCACCCATGACCCCCGAAAAGGAGGAGACACTGGTCGCACTCTGCCTGCGTTTTTGGCAGAACAGCTCGACAGACCCCAATCTGACTGTAGCCTTGCGGAAGATGCTTTCCCAATACTATTGTGATGTCAGCCAAGGACATTCTTTTCCGGGTTTCTACACTTATCTCACGCAGAATTATGAGAGTCTGTGTGAGAAGTGTGACATCAGGCCGGATTACTTTGACATTGATTCTTTCCGGCATGTTTGCAGTGAGTTCATGCCCGGCAAGAGCTACGCGAATCTGTGTGCCGCTGAAGGTGTCGCCAGCAGCCTGAGTGATAAGAGGTTCATCCATTTTGAACTGACCAAGGTCAAGGCAAACCCTTTTGTCGCTTCTGTCGTGATGAGCCTTCTGTTTGACGTCATCAATAATAAGATATTGTCAGATCCTTCAAAAAAGGGTATATCATTTTTGATGAATATGCCGAGACAGCCCAGATGAAGTCTTCCAACTCACTGCAGGGTGACATACATCAGACCGTCGCTTTCTTCTACCAGAAAATCAGAAAAGAGAACGGAGCTGTCATGACCATTATCCAGTCACCTTTCCAGCTGCCGGAAAATGAATATACGAAAGGTATTATAGCCAATACCCAACTGTTGTATGTGCTTGAAGGTACCGAGGTCGTATATGATGCGGTGATCAAGACCTTTATGATAAAGAACAATGCCCACATCAATCAGATGAAGTCCATACAGAACAATTATGACTGTACGCATCCCTATTCAGAGTGTTGGATCAGATTTGGCGAGAACTATGCATTGACGGTCCGTCTGGAAGCTTCGGCACGCAAGTATCTTGCATTCCAGACTCAGGGAGAGAAACGTGCTGCTCTGGACCGGCTGTATAGTACAAACGGCCATGATATGCAAACGGCCATTGAAACATATTTAACTTCTAAAAAATGACAACATGAGACATCTTTTATTATCCCTATTCGTGATGTGCTGTTCGATACGGTTGGCACATGCACAGATCCCGGTGACTGACGCCGCGATGAATGCCAATACCATAGCCAACCAAATTACCAATGCGGCAACCTGGGGCAACCAGTTGCTGAAGCTGAAAGAGCAGGCTTCTATCCTTACCACTACCCTTAAGTTTGTCACAGACGTCTCTTCGGCAATCAGGGATGCAGCTTATGCCAAATCATTGATTGAGCGGCAATCCTATATAGTGGACCGGTGTACTGACGTTATTGTCCGTGCCGATAAGGTCGATTTGTCCCTTGCTTCTTCCATTGAGCGCAATGTCACTGACTTCCTTGCGACCAATAATTCTCTGATATCCTTGATCTCGAATACGATGACCAGTAAGTTCAAGATGAATGACAGTGAGCGTCTGAAGAGTCTGATGGATATAAAGAAGGAACAGGATGAACTGCTCCAGAGGCTGCATACAGTGGATATGATTCTGGGCACATCGATGGCCACCCGTGATATCATTGAGTTACAACTTCTAAAATGATGATTATGGGAAATATAGAATCCATTCAAGTGGCTTATGACCGGACGAAATCATATATTGTATATGACTCCTTCCAGTATATAATGATAGCCATTGTTGTCTTTCTGATCGGTATGAAACTATGGGATGAGTGGCAAAAGAATCTTTCAAGCAACAACCATCGTTTTGATGTGGCCGCATACTGGGGGCAGGTGAAGATATGTCTGGTTGTCTGTTTCATTGCCACTTCTGCCGGTATGGTTTTTCATCTGGTTGAGACGGTCTGCGTTGAACTGCAAGACAACCTCATCAATGACCTGGGTGGTGATACGGGCAACAAATCCATAGAGACTATGACGAATATGGTGAAGGACCAGGTCCTTGCAGTACAGGAAAAAGAGTCTAAAGGGTTGACGCTTGATATTCCCAATATCACGGATATTGTCTGGAAGGCCCTTACCGCAATAGTGATGTCTGTCGGTGTTTTCCTTTTCAAATACACCTATACATTTTTTAATTCTAGGGCGGTATATGTGGCTTTTACTGTTGGAACTGATTGCACCGGTGGCCATTGTGCTGATGATACACGAAAATACCCGGAGCTATTTCTATACGTGGCTGAAGAACATGATCATCTGCTATCTGATGATTCCGATGTTTCTTTTGGCGGACAAGTTCTCGAATGAGGTGGCCGGCTTTTTTATGGAAGGCAAGGAAAACCTGGGACAAGTTACTGTATTGGTGATTGTATGTGTCGGTGTCTGGGTGAAAATCAAGATGTTCAGTGTCGTGAAAGCTAAGGCTTCCAATTTATTTTAGAATCATGAAAGTGGAAAAAGAAAAATACATAGCGGTTCTTAGACAGATATACGGTTCATTCTGTCCGGTTGGAATGCTGTTGAAGGTGAAGATACTTCTGGCATTGCTGGCTTTGGTTGTCAGTTTTGTTGTAATGTCTTTGAAGAATTTAATTTTTATGCAATATGGAAGTTAACAAGGCCAATCTTACTAAGGGATTCCTCTCCTATGTGGAAGCAAAGCGTAAGCAAGCCCTTTATCTGAAGCTTTTCTTTGTATCCGCTACATTCATAGTGCTTGCCGTGCTGTATTATTCATATTCGATTGTGAAACACGCCAATGACAATGTGCTGGTTGTAAGCACTGGGGGAGAAATACTTCCGGTAGAGTCAACGGAGCTGGAAGAGCTGTATAAGGCTCTTCTGGTGACCCATTGCTATTCAGTGAGTTATTATGTCAATAGTTTTGATGTCAACAACATCAAGAATAACCAGGCACGTGCGGCCTTTCTCGTAAACCAGGCTGATCTGAATGCTGTATTCGGGAAATACCAGTATGACAAGGCCTATTCGGATGCCATCAATAAGGGGGTTGTTTTACCGGTGCAATTTTGATCGTGTAGAGGATCTGCAACAAGTGGGTAACGGTAGCGAGTATCAGGTTGTATTCTCCTCGACACTGAGTGTGATGAGCAGTAACGATACAAAGAAAATTCCGCATAGTGTCAAACGGTACTCTGATACGTGTCACGCCGCGCTACCCGGAGAATCCCGACCGGTTATTATTTCAAGAATTATGTCCAGGAATATTTCCTTTAAATTAATTGTGCCATGAAAATAAGGAAACCTTTTGTAATGGGGGCATGTTGCTTGTGGCGGCATTGCTCTTTCTCGTCCAATGTTTATGGACATGTCTGCTCCTCAGGAGATGGAGAGGCAGACAATATCCTTGCGTGCCGAGGCTGAAGATTTGTCCATCGATGATATGATCAATACGTCCGATAAGAGGAAAAGCCCTTCCAATGATGTTGTAGCACCGGGCTTTGCCGGCAACGTCGGAGAATATGCTTCTTCTTCCGTTTCGACATATAGGGAAGATGATCCGGAAGCGATAGCCCGTATTCAGGCGGCTATCCGTGAGAATGAGGAGAATCTGTCTGCCGGTTTGCGGAATATTGAGGCTGAAAGGAAAGGGCAGGCATTATCCGGCCTGCCTTCGGCCCGGAGTGATGAACATGACCGGGATGGCCGTTTCCAAAAGGATGGAATGGAAGGCTTGAAGAAGGACAGAAGGATAGAAATGGAAGAGCTTGAGAAGAGTGATGCGGAGAATGATGAAGAGATGCCGGTGGCCGGGCCGGAAAAAGGCTTCTCCATTTCACAGTATCCGCCTTACTTCTTCAAGTAACAGAAATGCGATTAAGGCATATGTACATTCGGAGCAGGTCGTAATGGCTGGCAGTACCCTTAAAATGCGTTTGGGAGAGGATGCCTATACGGATAATGGCGTGTTTATTCCGAAAAATTCACCGGTATATGGTATTGTAACCGGGATAGACGGCGAACGTGTGAATGTCAAGATTACCCATATCAATCTTTCAGGCAACATCCTGCCGTTCGCGAAGTCGGTATATTCCAAGGACGCCTTGCTGGGTATCTATGTGCCCGGTAATCCAAAATCCGAAATCTCCAAGGATGCTGCAGGCGGTGCGTTGGACGGGTTGCCCACAAGTGGAATACCCGGTGTTGATGCAGCTGCGCAGGTTGCTACTGTTGTGGCTTCAAGTGCTGCCAATGCTGGTAAACAGGCTTTATCCAAGAATGTGAAAAATGATAAAGGTCACCATTAAGACCAATTATGAAGTTTATCTTCGTCCGGAAGAAAAAGTAGGTGATATCTGATAAGGAAAGAAGGAATTAGTGTATAACAATCAAAAAGTAAGTAAATCAATGAAGTATGACATGAAGAATATATTGTTCTCCCTATTTGTGTTCCCCCATTGTCTGTCCGGTGGCGGCACAGACAGCCGACACAGATCGGCCAGTGGTTGACAATACCATTGCTTTGCGGGAGATCCAGTCTTCCTTTTTCCTCTGTCTCTACACAAAAGACATTCCATCTCATTTTTCCCTGAATGAGGTGAAATACTTCTCTATTGGAGACGAGAATGTGGCCGGAGAAAAGATTGAGGCTTACCCGTGCGCTATCCGTCTGAAATCTGTTGTGCAGTCATTTGAAGGCCTTACCAATATGAGTGTCGTTACTGCCGATGGGCAGTATTACAGTTATAATGTCTCGTTTGTCCCGGAACTTCAGAAGACATATCTTCAGGTCGGCAGAAGCTATATGCAGCCCCCGGTTATTGCTGTCAACGACAACCAGCAGAGCCATCTCATCTTCCCCGACAAGATAATGTACGTTGACTACGGTACGGAGGATGTGGAAGTTGTCAAGGCTTCAGGCGTTGACAATATTATTGCTGTGCGGGCTTCAGCCCCTTTCTCTTCTGAGACGAACGTGTCTGTCGTCACCCAATCAGGCAAGTTCTATACTTTTGATCTGAAATTTGCAGAGAAGCCGTCCCACCTTTCATATGTCGTTGATCCTACAGCCAAGACGGAGGAAAAGCGCATTGCCCTGCTTGATAATAAGGAACTTAACAGTGTGCAGCGTGAGAGTCTGCGTTAAAAAGGTGAATGCATGTTTCCCATCCTTGAACAAATTGCATAAGGATTATGCCGGCATTCGCTTTTCCATCACTAATGTCATTATTGACAAGGATATTCTTTTCTTCAAATTCCGTATTGTCAATTATAGCAATATAGACTATGTCCCTGATTTCGTGCGTTTCTATATCCAGGACTCCAAATTCCGGAAAAAGACGGCCATCCAACAGATCGAGCAGATCCCTTTGTTTTTCTTTGATTATCCGGAGCGGATCGGTGCGCATGAGACAAAAAACTTCACAGCCGCTCTGAACAAGTTTACAATTCCGGACAAGAAAAAACTGGTTATTGAGATGCAGGAGCGTGAAGGTGGCCGTCACTTCCTTTACAAGCTTGATAACAAGCCTATAATTTCGGCTGAGATACTTAATCCCAAAAGAAAATCAGGTACCGGGAAGATGGATTTTCCGGTATGGAATAATCCTTGATTTCACAGATGATAAAGCTGCTTGCCATATTGATGTTACTATCAGGTTCCGTTCCGGTATCCCTGCTCGAGGAACTGGCGATAAAGTCCAGGACCCTTGCCCCCATAGTTGAGGTGGCAGACCTTTATTTCTCTGCAGGGATTTTGGATTATTTGCCTTTACGCATACCCGTCGTTGGCGGAAGGGTATCTTCTCCCTATGGGTATCGTAAAGATCCCCTTACTGGAAAGGGGCGATTTCATGCCGGCCTTGACTATGCCTGTGAACTGGCTACTACGGTTCATGCTTCAGCTGCTGGTGTTGTCTGTTTTGTCGGGCACCGCGGCGGGTATGGAAAATGTGTAGAGGTCAAGCACCGTTACGGTTTTAGCAGTATTTATGCCCATTTATCGGGATATTACGTCAGAACAGGAGAGAGTATCCCTGCCGGTAAGATAATTGGTTTTGTCGGTACGACAGGACGTAGTACCGGGTATCATCTACATTATGAGGTGAGAAAAAATAATCGCGTCATCAAACCACTATTTATATATTGAGAATGGAACGGATAGAACAAGAGAAAGAGTATATAATATTGTTAAGTATTGCGCGTTACGGTTATGCTGCCATTCCCCAGGACTATAATTTTCTGTCACGTCATGCCATGCTGAACATATATTATGAAATACTGAAGAGCTATACCTCTGGAATGAGTGTCGAGCATCTGGATAGGGCTGTAAGGCAGCATGCAGCGCTTCAGCTTGGCGGGATGAACGATATAGGCGCATTGTGTGCATATAGGAAGGCCAAAGGAAACAAGGAGACCAAGAGGCTTCTTGGCAACAACACTTATTATTGGAAAGTGCTTCTGAACGAGATGAAAAAAAAGAAAGCCATGAACACTATACGCCAGATTGAAAGGATGGAGAAGCTTCACGGTCTGATACTCCGTGAGATGACGGGTGATTCCCTTGATTTGTCCATTAAGTTGGGTGTGTCCCGGAGAATGGTCAACTACTATCTTCAGGAGTTCCGGGACTATGGTGCCCGGATAGCGTACTCACCGGTTCGCAAAACCTATTATTATTTGAATGATTTTGAAATAATCCTTTAAAATTTGAGATGAAAAGGTTTCCTGCTGAGTATTAGGAAATACGAAATGATATTGCATACGTTATCTACTATATTTGTATAATAAACTAAATTCAAATGTTTATGAGAAAGTTGAGAATTATTTATGCTTTGTTTGCTCTGTTGGCTGTCAGCTGTGGCCGTGACGAGCTGGTTGAAAATGAGGTGCAACGTCCGGTTGTGCCTGGTAAACAGTCCTCGGTTATTATTGAAGGTGAGGATGGTGATGGGCAGGGTGTTACGACCCGTGCCGGTAATAGGGTGGAGTTCACTGGCGGTTATGCTACCGGTGCCGGTTTGTATGATGGTGAAGCTACTGCCTCTGTTGCGGCAGTAGCATATTCAGGCTATCAGCTTGCCAGTTTTACCGGAGGGCCGGTGGGTGGCAATACTAATCAGTTCACTGGGTCTAATAGTTATAGTTTTAGAATTCAGCATGAAGATTGGAAATTTAAGGTTTCATTCAAGAAAGAGTACACTGTAACTGTATCTGCAGGTACTGGTGGTACAGTGTCTGGTGGTGGCAAAGTCCTGGATGGTTCCAGTTGCACGGTTACTGCAAGGGCCAATTCAGGATATTCGTTTGATGGTTGGTATGAGGGCAGTAGTAAGGTCAGTTCTTCAGCAAGCTATACTTTCACGGTTAGTTCTAACAGAACTTTCTACTTTTATTTGACTTGATAAAATACTTTTCATATAATGGTTTTTGTCTCT
>ENA-OQHD01000292-OQHD01000292.1-human-gut-metagenome-genome-assembly--contig:-NODE-292-length-19967-cov-3.648034_pt1 | contig 19967 bp, 24 predicted proteins | sample MGYA00242560_ERZ504711 | MGnify/ENA primary metagenome ERZ504711 (study PRJEB26092, sample SAMD00036198) | human gut metagenome | host: Homo sapiens | study: EMG produced TPA metagenomics assembly of...
TGACTGTCTGAGGCGTATGCCGAGTTTCAAATTTTGAAAGCCTGCTTTTAGCAGAATTTTGCCCCTTTAGAATTGACCCGCCGATGGAACCTGAACAGGAACACCTTTCCAAGCTTTATTCCGGTTCTGGTATCCACAGCCTTCCTGAATTAAATCCCAAACAAATTTAATAGCCCACCACCCGGCTAAATGCAACCACACCGAACAGCATAAACAACACCAGATAAATTCCCAGTAATACTGCGAATATGATCAGCTGTGCTCTGCAGAAGTTTCTCCGGTTAATATTACCGTTACTTTCGAATGCCCATACAAAATACATGACTATTCCAACACACGGGATCAGTAATACGATCAATGTCAGTATCCAGTCTTTTAGATCCATTGGAGAGTTGTCTGACTGCTCATTTCTGTTCCGGCTGTACTGCTGGCTGTAATCGTATTGATTGTCCTGATATACGAATTTATTATCCTGTGAATCCTCTGATCCGGTTGTTTCCGGCTCTGGTTCTGCCTTCTCTTCCGGCTCTCCTGCCGGTTCTTCTGTTGATTCACCGTAACTGTAGACCTCGTCAGCGGTTACCTGCTTATTTTCTTCATCCATCTGTCATTCTCCTTTGCCTTATTTATTTTTGCGTCTATCTTATCATTTCAGGGCTCCGAACGCAACATCCATGAGCAGTCGAAGCAGATTATAGTGGTAATAACTCATTGGCGGCTGGTCCGGAAAATACCGATACATACGCCACACGTAGTAAATCACCATAAGAACCACACACACGACACAGCCTGTCTTAAACCATTTTCCAATCGGCTTCTTACAGATATAGCGCTTCCATGCAAATATCATCACACCTGCTGCAAATGCATAGATAAACGGATGCATCTTCCATGCTCCTTTGACGTCCAGATGCAAAAGCCGGATTCCTGCTCTTGTAAGTCCGCATGCCGGACAGGGAAATCCCGTGATCCAGACCATAGGGCAGATACCCGGCAGAAATTGACTTCCAAATACAAAATAGGCGATTATAAATATAACCGCCCATTTTGCCTTCTTTATATCATTTTTAATAATACAAATCCGTCTTTCAATATCTTTTTCATCCTGTTATGAGATAACTTTCTTCGGACATTTTACTGCACAGGCACCACAGTCTTTACATTTCTCGTAGTCGATATGCGCAATGTTATTTTCCACTGTAACAGCTTCAAACTTACATGCTTTCTCACACATCTTACATCCGATACATCCGGCTGTACATGCCTGCATAACTGCTTTACCTTTGTCCTGTGAATTACATTTTACCAGATGCTTCTGATCATATGGCACGATCTCGATCAGGTGTTTTGGACATACAGCTACACATTTTCCACATGCTTTACATGCTTCTTTATCTACAACTGCCACACCGTTTACAATGTGGATCGCATCGAACGGACATGCCTGAACACAGCTTCCGTCTCCAAGACATCCATAAGAACAGGCTTTCGGTCCGCCGTCCTGCATCATGTTGACCATAGTACAGTCGCTCAGTCCGTGATATTCATATTCCTGTTTTGCTTTCTCACAGTCTCCGCCACATTTTACAAATGCAACTTCGTGTACCTGTGCACCTGCAGCAACGCCCATGATCTCTCCGACTTTTGCTGCTACCGGAGCGCCTCCGACCGGACATCCGCCGACTTCAGCTTCTCCTTTTACGATCGCTGCTGCAAGTCCGGAACATCCGGCATAACCACAGCCACCGCAGTTATTTCCAGGAAGAACGCCCAGGATGGCTTCTTCTCTTTCATCTACCTCTACCGCAAATTTCTTACCGGCAACGCCGAGGAATACACCAATGAATAATCCGGTGCCTCCTACGATAACTGCCGCAAGAATAATACCTGTAACACTCATTGTCTGCCTCCTCCTAAATTAATCCTGAGAATCCACAGAACGCGATCGCCATCAGACAAGCTGTGATCAGTACGATCGGAGTTCCCTGGAAGGACTCTGAAATATCATTGTATTCCATCTTCTCACGGATACCGGCCATGATCACGATCGCGATCAGGAATCCGACAGATGTACCAATACCATTGACAACACCTTCTAAGATAGAATATTCTTTCTGAACATTTGTAAGTGCCACACCAAGAACCGCACAGTTTGTTGTGATCAGTGGAAGATACACACCAAGTGCATTATAAAGGGATGGCATACTCTTCTTCAGGAACATTTCTACAAACTGTACCAGAGCTGCGATAAACAGAATGAATACGATTGTCTGCAGATATTCAAATCCCAGCGGAACCAGGATGAATTTATAGATCAGTCCCGTAAAGAATGATGATAATGTGATAACGAATACAACTGCTCCACCCATACCGGTTGCAGTCTCAACCTTCTTCGAAACACCAAGGAACGGACAGATTCCAAGGAACTGGCTGAGTACAACGTTATTTACGATAGCTGAACCAATTGCAATAATCAATAACTCTTTCATACTATGTACTCCTCCTACTCTTCATTCCCTGTCGGGAATACTTTGCTTCCGCATCCGCCGCATGATGCACAGTCTGTGCCGCATCCCTGTGGCTCGGCAATCTTCTTGCCTTTCTGTGCTGCGTGTCTCTTCAGTCTGTTCATACCTGCAACCAGGAATGCAAGAACAAGGAATGCTCCTGCCGGCAGGATGAAGATTGTTACCGGTACATATCCGCCTTTTCCTGCTGCTGCGTCTGCAAGTGGAAGAATCTGAACACCGAAGATTGCTCCGGTTCCGATAAACTCACGCACGATCGCGATACAGGTCAGACCAAATGTAAATCCAAGTCCCATACCAATACCATCAAAGATAGATGGAAGTACCGGGTTCTTGGATGCATAACTTTCTGCACGTCCAAGGATAATACAGTTAACAACGATCAGCGGGATGTAAAGTCCAAGTGAATCATACAGACTTGGAACGAATCCCTCTAAAAGGAACTGTACAATTGTTACGAAAGATGCTACGACTACGATGAATGCCGGCATTCTGACTGAATCCGGAATCACCTTACGTAACATAGAGATCAACATATTCGACAGTACAAGTACGACTGTTGTGGACAGTCCCATACCTAAACCGTTAATAGCGGATGTTGTTACCGCCAGGGTCGGACACATTCCTAACATCAGAACGAAGGTAGGATTTTCTTTGATCAGACCGTTATATACTCTTTCAGTACATTTATTCATGACTAACTACCTCCTGTTTATTTAAATGCATTCTGATAATATCCGAGTGCTGCATTGACAGCTCCTGTTACTGCTCTTGAAGTAATGGTTGCACCACTTAAGGCATCGATCTGTTCTCCGTCTCCACCGTCTTTGGAAACCACGAATTTATCAGCCTGTTTATTTACATACTGGTTATAGAATGAAGGCTCTGTAGCTTTCATACCAAGACCTGCTGTCTCGCTGATAGAAAGAATAGATACACCGTTGATCGTACCGTCTTTCTTAATACCAACTGTAATCTGGATATTGCCGCCGAATCCGTCTTTGTCTGTTGTTGTGATGACATATCCTGCATCACCTGCTGTACAGACTTCGTCGATCGTTGCATTGACACCCATATCTTTTACAGCTTTGTCTGCAGCCTTCTGATCTACATCTTCTGCTTTGAAATCATCCAGTTTTACATCTGAAAATACTGCCTGCCATGCTTCATTTTTTGGCTGTCTCCTGTGACTGTGCGATCGGAGTCTTGGTAACTTCATATACCGCACCAAGAAGGACTCCTGCAATTACAGTAATCAGTGTAAGGATCAGTGTATTCTTAACAATCTTATTCATTATTTTTCTCCTCCTTTACCAAATGGTTTTGGAAGAGTAACTCTCTCGATCAATGGCACCAGAAGGTTACTGATGATGATCGCATAAGAAACTCCTTCTGCGGAACCGCCAAACAGACGGAACAGACCTGTTAACACACCAAGGATAATACCATATACAAACTGTCCTTTCGGTGTGATCGGAGATGTTACATAATCGGTTGCCATGAACCATGCACCAAGCATCAGTCCGCCTCCGCAGAGATGTGCTGTGATGTACTGTGGATCAAAGAATCCGACATCCGGATTTGCAATATGTCCGAAGATTCCGACAAAGATCACAAATGTAACAATGTATGTTCCAGGAATTCTGAGATCAATTACTCCCATAAGGATCAGGAAGATTGCTCCGATCACGATTGCGATCACGGATGTCTCACCGATTGTTCCAGGAATTCTACCGATCAGCATATCCATCGTATTCACTGTATTACCTGCTTTTAACTGTGCAAGTGGTGTAGCCCCTGTCACACCATCATATACAAAGCTTGTCATCTGGCTTGTAAATGAAAGCAGAAGAAAGCATCTTGCGCCGAGAGCCGGGTTCATAAAGTTCTGTCCCAGACCTCCGAATAACTGTTTTACGATCAGAATAGCAAATACACTACCGATTGCTCCCATCCACCACGGAGCTGTAGGAGGCATATTCAGTCCGAGTAACAGTCCTGTTACTGCTGCACTCCAGTCATTGATCGTAATCTTCTTATGCATTAATTTTTCCGTATATGTATTCCGTCAATACTGCTACAACCGTTGTTGTAACCAGCATTCCGAATGCCGGCAGTCCAAAGTTCCATACACCAAATGCAGATGCCGGCAAAAGTGCGATGGCCACCAGCATCATAATATTACTGGTAGTCGCTTTGGAACGAATATGTGGTGAAGATGACATTTTCAAATTGTTCTCACTCACTTTTGTTCACCTCTTCTTCTTTCTTGTTTATTTTTTCTTTCTACGGTTCGCTAAAGCAATCTTTCTCATAGATCCGATCGCCTGTTTCAGCGGCCGTTTTGCCGGACATACGAAACTGCACGAACCACATTCCATACATTCGAGTCCTTCATGTTTTGTAAACTTCTCTTCGTCATGATGTTCTGCATAATCCGCCAGTCTCGATGGAATCAGGCGGCTTGGACAGGCTTCTACACAGCGTCCGCAGTTGATACATGCAGACGGCTCCATCTTAGCCACTTCATCTTTGGTAAATCCAAGAATTGATGAAGATGTCTTTGTTACAGGTACATCTAATGAGAACATGGAGAATCCCATCATCGGACCACCGGAGATGAGTTTCTCAGGCTCTGTCTTAAATCCTCCTGCTGCTTCTACCAGTTCCTGCTGGTTCATACCAAACGGAACTCTGAAGTTACCTGGTTCTGCAACCGCATCACCACTGACTGTCACTACACGCTCCATAGAAGGCTTTCCTTCTACCACTGCCTGGTAAACACTTACCATTGTAGCCACGTTGTCTACGACGCATCCTGCATCTGCCGGAAGCATTGCAGAATTGATCGCACGTCCTGTTGTTGCATAGATAAGCTGACGCTCACCACCCTGAGGATACTTGGTCTTCAGAGCCATCACCTCGATACGTGGTTCATCTTTCGTCAGTTCTTTTAATTTTTCGATACAATCCGGTTTGTTGTCCTCTACGCCAAAGATTCCTTTTGCGTTGTCGAACAGATGGAGAATGATCTTCATTCCTCCGACCAGCTTTTCCGGAGTCTCGATCATTGTTCTGTAGTCAGCGGTGATATATGGCTCACACTCTGCACAGTTTGCAATGATATAATCAATCTTTTCCGGTTCCTTCGGTGAAAGCTTTACTCTGGTAGGGAAACCTGCACCACCCATACCTACAACTCCCGCTGTTCCAATCGCATTCAGAATGTCTTCTTTGCTCATATCTTCTAACGGAGTCACTTCCGGATATTCCACTTCTTTGTACTCGCCATCATTCTCGATCACGATACTGTTCACTCTTCCGCCTGTCGGGTTCAGATGCGGTGCAATAGCCTTTACTGTTCCGGATACAGATGCATAGATCGGAGCAGATACGAATCCTCCTGCTTCTGCTATCATCTGGCCTTTTAAAACATGATCGCCAACAGCTACCACAGGATTTGCCGGAGCACCGATATGCTGTGATACAGGATACACCAGATCGCCCTTAGGTTTTACTTCGACAATTGCCTTATCTTTAGCCAGGCTCTTGCCGTCATCCGGGTGGATTCCACCCTTAAATGTTAACAATGCCATCCTTTTTTCCTTCCTTCCTATTTACTCTTTATATAATATACAGGAAAAATAGACAATTTTCTATAGAAACTGACTAATTCCATTGTATATTTTCATGAACATCTTGTTGCATTTTTAACAAATGCATATACGCACAGAAAACCTGCCATAGGCAGGTTTCCCAAGATAGTACATCATTGAGCCTTTTTACTTATCCCGGCTCATTGTTATCTTTAGCTTCAGAAAGGATAGAGGAAATCGCCTCTATCCTTGTATATCTGTCACAATATTATTCAGCGTCTGTCTCTTCAGAAGCTTCTTCCGGCTGTTCTAATGCTTTCATGCTCAGGCTGATCTTCTTCTCAGCTTCGTTCAGGTCTACGACCTGAGCTGTGATCTCCTGTCCTACTGAAAGCACATCTGACGGTTTGTCAACATGAGCTCTTGAAATCTGTGAAACATGAAGTAATGCATCTACTCCAGGAGCTAATTCAACGAATGCTCCGAAGTCTGTCATTCTTGCAACTTTTCCTGTAATCACTGTTCCTACTGCATAATCCTCTGCTGCATTTGCCCATGGATTTGTCTCCGGGAATTTCAGGCTGAGTGCGATCTTTGTATCATGGATATCTTTGATCATCACTTCCACTTTATCTCCTACCTGGAATACTTTCTTAGGATTCTCAACACGTCCCCAAGACATTTCGGAGATATGAAGCAGACCATCTACTCCTCCAAGATCGATGAATACTCCGAAATCTGTAACGTTCTTTACAGTTCCTTCCATTCTGTCTCCTACACTGATCTTTGCAAACAGTTCTTTCTGTTTTTCAACACGTTCAGCAACAAGAAGCTGTCTTCTGTCACCGATCACACGGTTTCTTCTAGGATTGAACTCGCTGATCACGAACTCGATCTCCTGTCCCTGATATTTGCTCAGGTCTTTTTCATATGTGTCAGAAACAAGGCTTGCAGGAATGAATACTCTTGCTTCGTCAACTACTACGCTTAATCCACCGCCAAGAATCTGAGTTACAGGAGCTTTTAATACTTCATGATTCTCGAATGCTTCTTTTAATCTTTCATTTCCTTTTTCTGCTGCAAGTCTCTTGTATGTCAGCAGAACCTGTCCTTCTCCGTCATTTACCTTCAGGACTTTTGCGCTCATCTGATCACCAACAGATACAACTGTTGTAAGATCAACATTTGCCTCGTTAGTATATTCGTTTCTTGTAATGATACCGTCTGCTTTGTAGCCTATATTCAAGATGATTTCATCAGGTTTAACGTCGATGACTGTACCATCTACAACCTCTCCATTTCTTATTGTCTTAAAAGACTCTTCCAACATTTGTTCAAAAGTTAATTCTGACATTATTTTGAACCTCCTCAATTATTTTATTGGGCGTGGATGCCCCTGCTGTAATACCTACTGATTCCACGGACCTTAATTGATTAATATCCAAATCGTCAAGTGTCTGTATATAGTACGTATTCAAACATTCCTCTTTGCAGATTTCAAATAGCTTCTGAGTATTCGAACTACGTTTATCACCTATCACAACCATAGCATCTACTCTCGCTGCAATTTGACGGGCTTCGGTCTGCCTTTCTTTCGTCGCATTGCAAATCGTATTTAAAACAACTATATCATACCTCTTTTTCGAAATAATTTCAACTAATTCTTTGAATTTATTGTAGTTAAATGTCGTCTGGGCCACGATACATACTTTCTGATCTTTATCCGGCAATTCAAATCGTTCTGCATCTTCCGGTGTCTGCACCACCGTCACCTGTTCTCCTGCCCAGCCGCGGATTCCCTGCACCTCCGGATGCTCACTGTTTCCGACAATCACAATGTATGACCCCTCTGCGCTTTTTTCTGCAACGATCTTATGAATCTTCTTCACAAAAGGACACGTTGCATCCACACAAGTAATTCCACGTTCTTCCAGGATATCGTAGATATATTTTGCTACACCATGGGACCGTATCACTACCACATCCGCATCTGCCGTTTTCAGTTCTTCTTCATCATTCAGGACTTCTACACCGTGGCTTCTCAGATCCTTGATCACTTCTTCATTATGGATGATCGGTCCGTAGGTAAATATCTTCTCTCCCGGTATTGTTCTATCTGTTGGTATACGGTATCTACCGCACGCTTCACTCCGAAGCAGAATCCTGCTGTCTTTGCAAGTTCGACATTCATATCATGCAATTCCTTTCTCTGCCAACTTTATCTATCTGCACAGATCTACGATCGTTTTCACCACTTCGGCGATCGTCATGTCCGAGCTGTCTACAAGAACCGCATCCTCCGCCTGCTTCAGCGGTGCGATCTCACGCGTCATATCTCTGCGGTCACGCTCTTCAATGTCATGTGCGATCTCTTCCAGATTACAGTCTTCCCCTTTTTCCTGCAGTTCCTGGTAACGTCTCTTAGCCCGCGTCTCAACGCTTGCCGTCAGATATACTTTCACATCCGCATGCGGAAGAACACAGGTTCCGATGTCTCTTCCGTCCATGATTACATTCTGTGTCTTTGCAAGATTCTGCTGCAATTCCAGCAGTTTCTTACGCACTTCCGGAATTGCGGAGGTTACAGATGCCATATTTCCCACCTCTTCATTTCTCAGACGTGATGAAATATCCTTTCCGTTCAGGTATACATGCTGTACGGCATCTTCATATGCGATCGTCACTTCCGCATCCTTGCATGCTTCGATCACTTTCTCTGTCTCTTGCGGCTGGATCCCTTTATCCAGAAAATGAATCGCAAGACCTCTGTACATGGCTCCTGTATCTACGTAAATGTATCCTTTTTCCTTTGCTACAAGCTTCGCAATCGTGCTTTTTCCGGCACCTGCCGGTCCGTCTATCGCCACATTATATCCCATGGTATCTCTCCTTCTGTTTTTATTTTCTATTTTATTCATCTGCGCTTTCTATTCCGGTTCCCGCCGCATACGCTGTAGACCAGGCGATCTGAAGGTTAAATCCACCCGTCACTGCATCCAGATCCAGAACCTCTCCGGCAAAATGTAATCCTTTCACAAGTCTTGATTCCATCGTTCCCGGATCGACTTCTTTGATCTTGATTCCACCTTTTGTGATGATCGCTTCATTGTAATCTCTCAGACCTGTAAGCGTACACTCAAGATTCTTGATCAGTCTGACGAATCCCAGACGTTCTTCTTTTGTGATCACATTGACTTTCTTTTCCGGATCGATCCCGCTCAATTCGATCATAACCGGAATCAGTTTTGACGGGAACAGCTTGTGTACCGCATTCTTAAACTGACGGTTCTGATTCTCCTCAAATTCACGGAGCACCCTGTGATCCAGCTGCTCCTCTGAAAGCGCTGGTTTCAGATCGATCTTAAGCGTCAGTTCTTTTGCTTTCAGTTTCTTTCCGACATAACTGCTCGCACTTAAGATCAGCGGTCCGCTCACACCATAATGCGTAAATAACATTTCTCCGAAATCGTCGTACAGCTTTTTCTTTCCGTCACAGATCATCACATTAACATTCCGAAGAGAAAGTCCCTGCAGTTCGGGAACCCAGTCCTCTTTGCATTCCATCGGTACCAGCGCCGGCATACATTCCGTCACGGTATGACCGAGGCTTTCTGCAAAGCGGAAGCCATCACCGGTGGATCCGGTTGACTGATAAGACAATCCGCCCGTTGCCACGATACATGCATCTGCACAGACCTGCGTCTGGTCTCCCAGTATTACTTTTTCAAAATGTCCGTCTTTTTGCCACTATTTTTTTTCACTGCCGTGCGCAGATGCACTTCCACGCCCAGACGGTCCATCTCCCGTTCTAGACCACGGATGACATCCGAAGAACGATCCGACACCGGAAATACACGGTCTCCACGTTCAATCTTCACCGGCACATTGATCCGCTCAAAGAAATCGATCACCTGCTGATTCGTGTATCCGTTAAAAACTGCTGTATAAGAACTTTGCATTTGTTCTGACTGCCTCAAATAATCCTTCCATATCACAGGCATTGGTTATATTGCATCTTCCTTTTCCTGTAATATACAACTTTTTTTCCAAGCTTTTCATTCTTCTCATATACTACAACCTGATGTCCGCATTCGGCTGCTGCGATAGAAGCGAACATTCCTGCCGCTCCTCCTCCAACGATAACTACTTTACTCATCTTCCATTATCCTTCTCTGGTTTTCCATTTTCATTTCCGGAAAGTTCAACTCGATCCCCCACCATATTTAGTTCATCCTTACTGTACACCTGATATTCATCCCAGATCTGTTCCAGTGTCTCAAGCGTTGTAATAACCTCTTTCTGCTTCTTCATGCAGAGCGCTACGACCAGTGCATTGATCACACTCAAAGGTGCCACCAGTGAATCTACAATGGATGCCATATCGCTTCTTGCGATCAGGTTGCAGGAAGAATACAACGTCATCGGAGAATGTACACTGTCTGTCAGTGTGATCACCGTAGCTTTCCGATTGCTTGCAAATTCCAGTGCTTTCAAAGTACGCATGGAATATCTCGGAAAAATCTGATCCCCTATCACCACATCATCTTCACTGACACGGATCAGTTGTTCAAAAATCTCGCTGGAACTGTTCGTATTGACAGCCGTTACATTCTCGCATATCAGATTCAGATAAAAGCTTAAGAAGCTTGCGAGCGGCGAGCAGCTTCTGATTCCGATCACATAAATCCGTTTTGCTTTTAAGATCGTATCTACCGCCATTTCAAATGCCTCATGGTCAATTGCTTCCATCGTAAGCTTGATCTTCTCAATATCCGAATGCAGAACCGAAGCAAGGATCTCCCCCTGGCTGATCCGCCCATACGTCACTTCCATACGCTGGATGGAATTCAGCTTCATCCGCACCAGTTCTCCCAGAGCCTTCTGGAACTCCGGATACCCGTCATATCCAAGGGCAGTTGCAAATCTCACAACTGTCGATTCACTGACACCAACCTCTTTCCCCCATCTTCGCAGCCGTCAAAAAAAGCCGCTTTTATCATAATCCTCACGGATAAAATCCGCCAGGTTTTTTTCTGTCCTTTGCTGAATTTCTGATATCTTTCATCGATCATCTTCAGCAGTTCAGTTTTTTTACGCTCATGCGATGTACCTCATTTTTTCAAACAATGGTTTTTATTATATAGCTTTGTGGGGGGAATAGTCAATCGGATGTCGGGTGTGTGAGGACGGGGAGATGTGGAGGTTTAGGTGATGGCGCTTATGGACGGGAAGAAGATGTAACAAAGAAAGCTTGGGTAAAATCAGGCACCGAATACATTCGGCGAGAAATCTGATGATTTCTCACCTCAGGTATTCTTTCAAGCTGTGCCTGTAGCACAGCTCGAATCCTGATTTTACCCAAACTTTCTTTTAACATCTTCTACTCCCGCCAACGGATGCCCATCCACCCAAACCTCCACATCTCCCTCAGCCATACACTCCGACACCCGAAAGTGAATTTACTGTTACCACCAAGCTATTGGGGCTCCGCCGGAAAACGTTTTTCAGCTCACTTTTTCCACTACTTTCTGAGAAGCCACACTCCCCGCTATCCTCGTATATTTTCGCGAACAGTCAAGTGTAGAAGTGCCTGGTTCAATGCATTCGCAGGGTGCTTTGCAAGGCGTTGGTAGAAAATAAGACCGTAAAATAAGATTTGGGATGTGCTACAAGCACATCCCAAAAGAATACCTGAGGCGGAAAATCATCAGAATTTTCCGTCCGAATGTATTCGGTTCTTATTTTATGGTCTCATTTTCCGCCTACGAATTGCAAGCACCCGAAGTCGCATTGGGCCAGGCACTTCTACACTTGACGTCCCCGAAAACCTATACAGGATAACTTCCGTTTTCCGTATCCGCTACTGTCGCATCCACCTTTGTCTGCTGTGCTTCTCTATACTTGAAGAAGTCTACAGCAACCTGTGGGAACAGTGCGTAAGACAGTACATCTTCATCCTGCTGGATCCACTGTTCGCATTCTTTGCGGAGTGTATCTAATTCGTCCGGAATCAGGTCTGCAGGACGGCATGTGATGATCTCAGGATCATCGCCAAGTACTTTCTTGATCACGTCCGGATTCATAGGTTTTACTGTCTGTCCATATTTTCCGCTTAAGAGGTCTTTTGTCTCTTTTGTTGCTACTTTGTAACGTTCTCCCATCAATACATTGAATACAGCCTGTGTACCAACGATCTGTGAGGAAGGTGTTACAAGTGGTGGTTCTCCAAGGTCTTTACGTACTCTTGGCACTTCCTCAAGTACATCGTAGAACTTGTCTTCAGCACCCTGCTCTTTTAACTGTGATGTCAGGTTCGAAAGCATTCCGCCCGGTACCTGATACAGAAGTGTCTTGATGTTAACACCAAGGTTCTTTGGATTTAAGAGTCCGCTGTCAAGAGCCTCGTCACGGATCGGACGGAAGTAGTCCGCGATCTCTGCCAGAAGTTTCTGGTCTAATCCTGTGTCATAAGGTGTTCCCTTGAATGTCTCAACCATAACTTCTGTTGCCGGCTGGGATGTTCCGAGTGCGAATGGTGACATTGCTGTATCGATCACATCCACACCGGCCTCTACTGCTTTCATGTAAGTCATAGAAGCAACACCTGATGTGTAGTGTGTATGAAGCTGGATTGGAAGATCTACAGCTTCTTTCATTGCTCCGATCAGCTCTGTTGCCTTATACGGTGTCAGAAGACCAGCCATATCTTTGATACAGATAGAGTTTGCACCCATCTCTTCAATCTTCTTGGCAATGTCTACCCAGTAATCCAGTGTATAAGCATCACCTAAAGTGTAAGATAATGCGATCTGAGCTTCTACTTTTTCTTTGTTTGCAGCCTTAACTGCTGTCTTCAGGTTACGAAGATCATTTAAGCAGTCAAAGATACGGATGATGTCGATTCCGTTGGCAGCAGATTTCTGTACGAAATATTCTACCACATCATCTGCATATGGACGATATCCTAAGATGTTCTGTCCACGGAACAACATCTGAAGTTTTGTATTCTTGAATCCATCACGGAATTTACGAAGTCTTTCCCATGGATCTTCTTTTAAGAAACGAAGAGATGCATCGAATGTAGCTCCACCCCAGCACTCTACGGAATGATACCCAACCTTGTCCATTTTATCAACGATCGGGAGCATCTGCTCTGTTGTCATACGGGTTGCGATCAGAGACTGATGCGCATCACGCAGGATCGTTTCTGTAATCTCTACAGGTTTTTTTACTATATCTGCCATTTTCTTTCCTCCTAATTATATATCGCTTAAATTCCTACGCCAAAGATTGCCATGAATGTTCCGGCAGCTACGGCTGTACCGATAACACCCGCAACGTTTGGTCCCATAGCATGCATCAGAAGGAAGTTTGTCGGGTCTGCTTCAGCTCCGACCTTCTGTGATACTCTGGCTGCCATTGGAACTGCAGATACACCGGCAGAACCAATCAGTGGATTAACCTTACCATGTGTTGCAACACACATCAGTTTACCGAACAGTACACCTGCTGCTGTACCAAATGCGAATGCGATCAAACCAAGAATTACGATCTTGATCGTATCCATATTAAGGAATGCCTCGGCACTCGTTGTTGCTCCTACGGATGTTCCCAGCAGGATAACTACGATGTACATCATTGCATTGGAAGCTGTCTCTGTTAACTGTCTTACAACTCCGGACTCACGGAACAGGTTACCAAGCATTAACATACCAACCAGTGGTGCTGTTGTAGGAAGAATTACACACACAACGATCGTAACGATGACCGGGAATAAGATCTTCTCAAGCTTGGAAACAGGTCTTAACTGTTCCATCTTAATCTTACGTTCTTTTTCTGTTGTCAGAAGCTTCATGATCGGTGGCTGGATGATCGGCACCAGTGACATATAAGAATATGCTGCTACTGCGATTGGTCCAAGTAAAGCTGTCTGCTGTAACTTACCTGCAAGGAAGATAGAGGTAGGTCCGTCAGCTCCACCAATGATTGAGATCGCTGCTGCCGCTTTGTCAGAGAATCCCATAGCCATCGCTCCAAGGTATGCTGCAAAGATACCGAACTGAGCAGAGGCACCAAGAAGGAAGCTCTTAGGGTTAGCGATCAGTGGTCCGAAGTCTGTCATCGCTCCTACACCCATGAAGATCAGGGAAGGGAGGATTGACCACTCATCCAGTTTATAGAAGTAGTAAAGCAGTCCGCCTGTTCCATTTGCCGCATCTTCTGCATGAAGCATGATGTCCGGGTAAATGTTAACCAGTAACATACCGAATGCGATCGGAACAAGAAGCAGAGGCTCGAATCCGTGTCTGATTGCAAGATAAAGGAAAACACATGCAACCGCGATCATGACTACATTGCCCCATGTAAGACTGAAAAACGCCGTCTGATGCACGAGGTTTCCTAATGTTGTCGTTATATATTCCAATTTTTTAACCTCCAGTCGTGTTAGATAAACACCATAAAAATGATGTTAGTTCAATGTAGCAAGAACAGCGCCTGAATCAATTGCATCGCCTACTGCTACATCAATGCTTGCAACGGTTCCGTCTTCCGGTGCTACAACTGGAATCTCCATCTTCATAGCCTCGATGATGACAACTGCATCACCTTTCTTTACAGCCTGACCTACATTTGCTTCGATCTTGAATACTTTTCCGGCTGCTCCGGCTTTTACTTCGATGGATCCTGCTCCACCTGCAGGTGCTGCCTTTGGTGCTGCTGGTGCTGCCGCAGGAGCTGCCTTCGGTGCTGCTGCAGGTCTTGCTACTGGTGCTGCAACTGCTCCGTTTTCTTCTACTGTTACATCATATACATTGCCATTCACTGTGATTGTATAATTTTTCATTGAATTCATCCTCCTAATTAATTATGCGTGCCACTTATTTGATGGACGACGCTTGATGCTTCTTACTACGAAGCCGTCTGTGCTTCCACCGGCTTCTGCTTCATAAGCAGCGATCGCTGCGGAAATAACTGCTGCCAGTTCATCATCATTCGATGCTTCTTCTACTACAGGTGCTGCAACTGCTGCCGGAGCCGGAGCTGCTTCCTGTGTGCTTTCTGCTTTCCTTTGTTCTTGAATTTTCTTCAAGTGCAGGAATGTATTTGAACAGGGAGATCAGAATTGAGATAAAGATCAGGATTACGAATACGGTACCCATTCCAAGGATTGTATTCAGTCCTGCGTTTTTCCATGATCTCACCGATGCTGTAATGTGCATCGATCGTTGTACTGTCCAGATAAAGGTCCTCATCAAAAACAAATGTAATATCTGCATCACGGTCTTTGAATTTTGCACTGGTCGTTACTTTCAGTTCATCAGAGGATGGTTCGAATTTGTAATCACCGTGGCTTACATATTCCCCACACTCTTTTTGTTCCCTGCTGCCATGCATCCAGAGCTGCAAGGAAACTATCTTTTGTAAATGGAACACCTGCCTGATTCAGCTGGGACTCGATCTGGAAATCTGTCATCTTGTTCCACTGTTCGATAGTATCTGCATCTGCACTGTTGCAATACTCGATCAGAAAAATCTGTTGCCTGTGTGATCGTTGATTTATCATACTGAAGATTTTTCTTTCTTACTTCCGCAAGCGGTAAAGCAGAGCATTGCGACAAGCACACCAAAGTAATACGCTTAATTTTTTTCTTCACTTTGCCTCACCTCTCTAAACCGTACCGTGTTTCTTTGCCGGACGATCCTCTCATTTTTGTGAATAACATCTCAAATGCGCCGATCACATATTTTCTTGTATCTGCTGCTTCGATGATCGTATCCACATATCCTCTTTTCGCTGCTGATAATGGGCTTGACTGCAGATTCTTGTATTCTGCTGCTTTCTCTCTGATGGTTGCTGCATCAGCGTCCGCATACATGATCTTAGCTGCCTGGTTTGCATCCATCATTCCGATCTCTGCATCCGGCCATGCATATACCATATCTGCTCCGACTGCTTTGCTGTTCATCGTCACATAAGCGCTTCCGAATGCTTTACCGATCACAACATTCACCTTCGGTACTGTTGCATCTGCAAATGCATAAGTAAGTTTTGCTGCTGATTTTGCAATACGTTTCTCATCGTATTTGCTTGCTGTAAATCCACTTACATTCGTAAGTGTCAGTACAGGGATGTTGAATGCGTCACAGAACTGTACGAATTCTGCAGCCTTTTCAGCTCCGTCAGCAGAAAGTGAGCCGTCAAATTCAGCCTCCACTTCAGCTTCTTCATTATATACTTTCGAACGGTTAGCAACTGCACCAACAGTCATACCATTCAGTTTGATGAATCCAGTCACCATATCTTTTGCATATGCTTTCTTCACTTCGCAGAAGACGTTGTCATCAGAAATCATTGTAAGAGCGATCGCTGTGTCTTCTTTTGCATTCGCAAGGTCTGCACATACACGGTTCAGATCATCGTTACATTCTTCATAAGAAGAATCCTCTTCATTGTTACACGGTAACATACATACAAGAGAACGGATGTCTGCAAGGATATCTTCTTCTGATCCTGTTCCGTCCACAAGACCTGTTGTCTCACTCTGGAATGCCGCAGAAGATGTATCACATTTGGAAATGTCATTTCCGGGAATTGCATTCGGAGTATTGGTAAATAATTTACCATTCTTTGCTTCCATAAATGTAAAATCTGTCAGAGCCGGTACGATAGAAAGTCCACCACCGCATGTTCCGAAAATTTGCTGTGATCTGAGGGATCACTCCGGAAGCCATTGACTGCTTCTGATAAAGCTTTCCAAATGCTTCTAATGCATCTGTTGCTTCCTGAAGTCTGAATCCGGCACAGTCAACCAGTCCGATGACCGGTGCTCCCATCTTCATTGCCATATCATAGATATTAGAAATCTTCTTTGCATGCATCTCGCCGATCGCGCCATTTAAAACAGTGGCGTCCTGGCTGTATACGTATACCAGATTTCCATCGATCACTCCATATCCGGTGATTACACCGTCTGCCGGAGTTTCTTTTTCCTGCATGTTAAAATCAGTCGTTCTTGCTGTTACTGCTCCACCGATCTCAACAAAACTGCCTGCATCAAGTAAACTGTTGATTCTCTTACCTGCTGCATTGTCTGCTGCCATGTTGCCCATAGTCTAGCCCTCCATTTTCATTATTTCAAATTGGGTTTTTCTGTTTTTTACATGTTGAAAAGTAAAACCAAATTTTTTTGCCAATTATATTATACCGTTTTTTGGGCACTTTGACGCAATACCTTACATTGTTTTTTGGTTAAATACTTGACGACCCGTATAAATCCTGTATAAATATAAAAAATGCCATGTGTCCCCGTACTTCTTCCGTACGCACATAGCCTTTTTAATCTGCAGCATTCCGTTCTAAAACTTCTTCACTTTTTTTGCTCTTCATATTCCTGCATCTTTCCAGAAGAAATTCTGCCAGTTCGTCCGCATTGTTTCCTTCCAGTGCAGTCTTTGGAAATCCGATCATCGCTCTCGCCGATCCGACCGTCTCGGGATCCGCCTTCACAACTACACCGAATGCCTCTTTCGTCTCCAGGATCTTGGTAACATCTTGGTACGAAAATGATCTTGTCTTTTTCGCAGTTACACTGTCAAAGTGATCATCAAAAAAGTGGATTTCGGAACTCACCGGTCCACCGTTCAATCTGCATCGTCTGTCAAACTGATCTTCTGCATCCCCGACCGCCGTTGTCGATAACACCTTTCTCCAGATTGTTCTGTTCAGTATCACTGCCGCAACAAATGCCAATGCCCAGACTACAATATACTTAATGACGAAAAAAAGTCATTCCTCCCGGCGTACCGCCTCCCGGGTTTCCATATTCCCACATAAAATAGAACACAAGCGGTCCCATCACTGTCATCACGAACTTAATCGTAATATCACTGCTGTCCACTCGGAAAAGTTCGCAGATCTGCTTCAACGTATTCTGTGACTCTTTATATGCCACACGGTAATAATTCGCCATATCATTTTCCCCTTTACAAAATCTGTGTCTTATTATATCCTTATATAGTTGATTATTCAAGAAAATACTTTATAATTATTTGTAAATTATCTATAAACTCTTCTATGTGTTCTCTCTATAGGGTTTCTCTATAACCGCTTCTGTTTATTTTTGATTCCTATTATCATTTAGTGATTTTTGCTTACATTTTCCGTCTATATATGGTCGTTTTATTACATATCAACATATATATTCCTAACAAAAGTATAAAAAACCCTTTAACTTTTTTCTTAAACAATTAGTTGTACTTTAGTCTGGTTTGTGATAAGATTAGCTACGTTGAGAGTTTTAAGCATGAGAGGTTTTTTCCTCGTATTGTTAAAACCAAAGAAAAATTTCATATTGGAGGGTGAATCTCATGGAGAACACTAAGAAAAAATTTACCATTTGGTTTCTATGTGTGCTGTCTGACTTATTCTTTTGAAAGACTTGCATACTATGCAGCTAAATGGGGGTCTTACGATTTTCATCGCAGCCACTGTAGCAAACGGTGGTCTTGGACTTGACAAATCCGTTGGTGCTGCAATGAGTTCTAACCTGGTAGCATTTACTTATATCACACCTATCATCGGTGGATATATCGCTGACCGTTGGATTAGTCCTCGTATTCTTGTTCCTGTTGGTGAGATCCTTATGGGTCTTGGTTATCTGTGTGCATGGAGAGCAACAGAGGCTTAACGGCATCGCAATGTTATGGGCAATGATCATTCTCGTTTCTATCGGAACTGGTTTCTTCAAAGGAAACGTATCTGGTATCAACGGACGTCTCTTCCCATTAGCTGATCAGGACGAACTCGACACTGTATTCAACTTACAGTACATGTTCGTTAACATCGGTTCTTTCTGCGGAACTACTTTCCTTTCACTTGTTTGGAAAGAGCGCTGGATACCGTACTATGTTCCTGGTTTGTGGAATCTTCCTGTTCATCGACTGCGTATGGTGGTTCGTTGGAGTGAAGTCCTTCGGCGAAGCCGGAAAGAAACCATTCCTTGTTGACAACCGTACAGAAAATGTTGACAAAGCCGACAAAGAGAAAGACAATGCACCTCTTACCAAACTTGAGAAAAACCGTGTGATTGCTATCTGCATCGTAACACTCTTCTCTGGTATTTTCTGGCTGATCTGGTACATGGCTTACATGCCTGTTTACTATGAATTCGGTCCAGTATCAGAAGCAGGACTTGGATGGGCTAACTGGAACATTGGTTCCTTCGAGATGCCTACTGCATGGTTCGACTCAATGAACGGACTTCTTTGTATCATCCTTTGTCCTGTATTCGCAGGAATCTGGGCTAAGATGAGACAGCGTCCACAGGGTGACTGGGGAATGTTCACAAAGACTGCTATCGGAATTATCATCCTTGGTCTTTGTACAGGATCCTTCGTTCTTGCTGCTGCACTTTCAGGACAGGGCACAAAAGATCCAGTTGGTATCTGGGTAATCATCCTGGCATCAGTATTTATGTCAGTCGGAGAAATTATCTTCTCACCACTTGGAAACTCATTCATCAGCAAATATGCTCCAAAGAAACTTCTTGGAACTATGCTTGGTGTATGGCCACTGATCATCTTCTTCTCTGGTAAAGCTTACGGACCACTTTATAACTGGCTCGGAAACTTTGACTTCGTTAAAGCATATGGTGCTGTTACAATCATCATCGTTGCCTGCGGAGTTATCATGTTAGCATTTACTAAGAAGTTCGACAAGATGGTTGAAGGTAAATAATTCGTGAATTAAATACCGTACATAAAAAATTAAGACTTGCTTATGCAAGTCTTATTTTTTTCACGATACTTTTTGATTCCCCTGTACTGTAACTTCTTTTTAATC
>ENA-OQHD01000295-OQHD01000295.1-human-gut-metagenome-genome-assembly--contig:-NODE-295-length-19860-cov-3.950388_pt1 | contig 19860 bp, 24 predicted proteins | sample MGYA00242560_ERZ504711 | MGnify/ENA primary metagenome ERZ504711 (study PRJEB26092, sample SAMD00036198) | human gut metagenome | host: Homo sapiens | study: EMG produced TPA metagenomics assembly of...
TGAATCGCCTGCGTCAGTGCATCATCCACGGAAATCGTGGAGAGCGCGGCGTTTGCATGCTGGTCTGCTAAAATGAGCTGGACCTCTACGGTTTTTCCAGTCATCTGTTCAATAATGGTGCGGATCTCATCGGCTGCCTCCGGCCGCTCAACGTAGATGGATGCGAGCTGGTCTGCAAACTCAACAAACAGTTTGGCGTCGCCCGTCTCGCTGTTGTATTTCGGAACGGCGCTCTGCAGAAACTGGCGGAACATGCCGCTTGTCTGGCCGACAATTGCCTTCCAGGACGCGCTGATGCGCTGTAAATCCGCCGGTGCGGCTTTCACTGGTGCCGGTGCACTCTGCGGTGTTTCTGCCGCCGCATAGCCGTCTCCGGCCGCTCCGGAGCCTCCTGCACTGCCGTTTCCTGCTCCCGGTGCATTTGTCACCATCATCGGGATTCCGCGCTCCATTTTTTCCTTCGAGAATCCTAAGACGCTCCAGCACGGATTCGAGGTTCTGCTCCATCTGCGGTTTGCAGAGTTTGACGAGCGCCACCTCAACGAGCACGCGCTTCTGCGCCGCATAGCGGAGCTGGCCGGAGAGCTCGGATAAAACGCGGATATAGTGGATCAGCGTCTCATCGTCTACCATCGTGCTCTCTTCTTTTAAGAGCTTCAGGTTTTCTGTAGAGACGTCGAGCAGTTCTTCGGTTTCATCTGCGCTTTTTACCAACAGCAGATTCCGCAGATACCACGTAAAGTCGGTAACGAACTGTCCCAGCTCTTTTCCGCGGTTTAAAAGGGTTTCCAGCGTGCGGATGCTTCCCGTTACATCCCCGGCGAGGATCGTGCGGAGCATCTGGCTGAAGATTTCGGTATCAACAGTTCCGAGAACCTCAAGGACTTTATCGTACGTCAGCTTCTGCCCGAGGTAGAAGGCGATGCACTGGTCCAGGAGGCTTAACGCGTCTCGCATGGATCCGTCGCCCGCCTTTGCGACGTAGCGGATGGCTTTTTCTTCGACGTCCACGCCCTCTTTTTCCATCAGTTCACTAAGACGCGCCGCAATGGTGTCGATCGTGATGCGGCGGAAATCGTACCGCTGGCATCTGGAAAGGATCGTCACCGGGATTTTGTTTGCCTCTGTGGTCGCCAGAATGAAGATGACATAGGACGGCGGCTCCTCCAGGGTTTTTAAGAGTGCATTGAACGCTCCGGTAGAAAGCATATGCACCTCGTCGATGATATAGACTTTATACCGTCCCTGTGTCGGCCGGTAGGCTACCTCCTCACGGATTTCACGGATGTTGTCGACACCGTTGTTCGATGCCGCATCGATCTCGATGACGTTCGTGGAAACGCCCGCCAGAATCGCCTTACACGTCGGACATTCGTTGCACGGGCTTCCGTCCACGGGATGTTCGCAGTTGACCGAGCGGGCGAGAATCTTGGCGATCGTCGTTTTTCCTGTTCCGCGGGTTCCGCAGAACAGGTACGCATGACCGATGCGGTCCGCGCGGATCTGATTTTTTAATGTTGTTACAATGTGATCCTGTCCTTTTACATCCTCAAAGGTGGAAGGACGGAATTTTCGGTACAGAGCAGTATAGCTCATAAAAATTTTTCTCCCTTTTATTGCATCGGCATGGAAGCCTGCCGCCGGCAGTTTCTTTTAGACAGCAGTGCAACAGAAGAACGGAGACCTTGTTCTTCTTGCTTTAAGGCCTCCGTTCTTTTTCCTTGCCCTTTTCGGGAACGCATCAATCGCCGAAGCTGATTCCCATCCGTTTTGCCTGCAGGACTTCCTGTGCATTCGGATCTACGGTCTTTAATTTTCCGGCGCACTCGCCCAGCGGAATTTTCTTTACTTTTCCGTTGACCATTCCGACCATGTAGCCGTACTGTTTGTCCAGAATAAGCTGTGCTGCCTCGGATCCGAGTCTTGTGGAAAGGACACGGTCATACGGACACGGGCTGCCGCCTCGCTGCATGTGGCCCGGTACGGTGACGCGGATTTCCATGCCTGTCTTTGCCTCGATCTCTTCTGCGATCTTGTAGGATACGGACGGGTATTTCTTTGCGATTTCTTCCTGACGTTTTTTCAGCTCTTTCTTCGGAAGTGCTGCGTCTTCTTTTGCAATTGCACCCTCGGCAACGGCAAGAATGGTGAATCCACTTCCGCGCTCTTTTCGTCTGTTGATAGCCTCGCATACTTTTTCAATATCGTATGGAATTTCCGGAATCAGGATAACGTCTGCGCCGCTTGCGATTCCGGCGTACAGAGTCAGCCAGCCTACTTTATGACCCATAACCTCTACGATAAAAATCTCTCTGGTGAGAGGAGGCTGTTGTATGGATGCAGTCGATCGCATCGGATGCAATATTGACGGCACTGTAGAAACCGAAGGTCATATCCGTTCCGTAGATATCATTATCGATGGTTTTCGGAAGATGGATAATATTCAGTCCTTCCTCTCTCAAGAGGTTTGCTGTTTTCTGGGTTCCGTTTCCGCCAAGAATGACAAGGCAGTCCAGAAGGAGCTTGTGGTAGGTATGCTTCATTGCTTCCACTTTGTCCAGACCGTTTGCATCCGGGGTACGCATCAGCTTGAACGGCTGACGTGAGGTTCCGAGAATAGTTCCTCCCTGTGTTAATATACCGGAAAAATCTTTTGCACTGAGCATGCGGTAATCGCTGTAGATGAGGCCTTTATAGCCGTTCATGAATCCGTATACTTCGAGATCTTTTACATTGTTTGCAAGGCCTTTTACGACTCCGCGCATGGTCGCATTTAATGCCTGGCAGTCTCCGCCGCTTGTTAACAGACCAATTCTTAACATATGACTTTTCCCATCCTGTTCTTTATTAGATTTTCACGACTGCTTCTTGTTTCTTGGCAGTATTATGGAATGTTTACATTATACCCTAATTTTTTTCGTTCTCACAATAGTTCGGGGGAAGAAAGCGCGGGAGTTTCTACTTTTTTGTACGAAAAAAGGAAGTCTGGGGTTCAGGCTTCCTTGGATTTTCTTTTTATGCGCGCCGCACTTCGAACTCTCACCACAAACGTTACTCCTACAGCCTACTCGGCCCAGGCACCCTCACGGCACACAGGAGATTCCACTTAGTGCTGCTGCATTCCTGCCCTGACACGGTTCATGGAGTCCTGTTGCGTAAGACCCAGACGTCAACGTCACTTATAGAAGGCAGCTTCGCAATGAAAAAGCCCTCGGATTGGCATCACCCCCGCTGTAGCGGATTGCGGGTACAGGGCACCGCTATCTCCCCGGCTGCGCATTGTTTAGTATACGGGATTTCGGAGGGGATGTCAAGGAATTTGTGAATTGAAATATTGGTATAGCACGAGTATAATTTATAGTAAGGCCAGAAAATAACGCAAAAATTCAGTACCGCAGAGTGTGAACGACTGCTTTTTTCATTATTTTCAAAATTTGCTATCGATAACTTTTTGAAAATGATATATTTTTTTCTTATAGAAGGAGGGTGGACGAATGATACGAGTTACGGTCTGGAATGAGTTTCAGCATGAGCGAACACAGGAGAAAGTGAAAGAGATTTATCCGGACGGGATTCACACCTGTATTGCAAAGTTTCTGGGACAAGAGGAGGAGCTTTCGGTTCGGACGGCTGTGTTTGACGAGAAGGAGCATGGGCTGACGGAAGAAGTGCTGGCAAATACCGATGTGCTGGTGTTCTGGAATCATATGCTGCAGGAGGAGTTCTCGGACGATGTGGCCGAGCGGGTTCGGCGTCATGTGCTAGCCGGAATGGGGCTGGTAGTTCTGCATTCAGGGCATTATTCCAAGATTATGCGGAAGCTTCTCGGAACAAGTATGACGCTTCGGTGGCGGCATGGGGATCGTGAGAGACTGTTCTGTACGTGTCCGACCCATCCGATCGCGCAGGGAATTCCGGCATGGGTGGATATTCCGGAGGAAGAGATGTACGGGGAGTTTTTTGATATTCCCAAACCGGATGATGTGGTATTTACGGGATGGTTTGCAGGCGGTGAGGTGTTCCGCAGCGGATGCACCTTTACACGTGGGCTGGGCAAAATTTTTTTCTATTTTCAGCCGGGACACGAGGAATACCCCATTTACCATATGCCGGTGATTCAGAAGATTATCAAAAACGGGGTGCGCTGGTGCGTTCCTGTAGTACGAAGACCGGCACCACTGGATAATGCATGGGTGAATCCATCTACAGAGGAAGTGTATCTTTCTTCACACGAAAAATAGCAACTGCAGTTTACCGATGTCTGTATCCCGTTTGATTTTTTCAAAACAGGGGTCTGATTTCACGATCAAAAATGTTCTGCAATACGCGGATGGAATCTGCGTACACATTGCATAAATCAGGAGGAAATGTTATATGAGAAAGCTTTCCGTTTTTTACGAACACATTCTACAGGCGTGTGAGCAATCCGGTAAGACGATTCCGGAAGTGCTCGCGTTCTGCAGGGATCAGGGAATTTCGGCTGTTGAGATGAACTACAGTCTGTTTGCATCAGAAAAAGAGGTCATTGCCCCGATGCTTTCCGATGCGGGGCTGGTGATCAGCTGTATGCATGAAACCTTTGAATTTTTCCCATGATACGGATCTTGGCAGAGCACAGCAGATGCTCGATACTGCGGCATCGCAGCAGGTTTCGCGTGTCCTGTTTGTTGCAGGCGCGCTTGAAACTGCCGAAGCGGCAGAGCTTGCAGCCTGCAGCAGCACCTATGAGGCAACGAGTACTTTTATGGCCAAAAACAAATCGATTCAAAATATGGTACATGCGCTTTCCTCACTCGCCGAATATGCGGCTTTACGTGGCGTTTCGATTACCTTAGAGGACTTTGACGGCTTTTTTACAGCCGTTTGCACGCACATATCCGCTGCTCTGGTTTATGGAGCACGTGCCGGGGCTGCGGTATACGCTTGATATCGGAAATTTTGCTTTCAGTGATGAGGATGTTTCGTATGCTGCCTGGCTTCTGAAGGATTATATTGTCCATGTTCACTGTAAGGATCGTGCCGAAAGTCCGCTCGTTCACGGACGTTTCTGCCGCGGCCTTGGCCAGACACCGGCCGGAACGGGATATCTGCCGATGGCAAAGCTTCTTACAGATTTAGAAGCGTGCGATTACGACGGTTATCTCGCCATCGAGCATTTCGATGCACCGGATCAGTTATCGTTCATCGAACAGTCCGCAGCGTTTCTGCGCCAGTGGGTTTCCGAATAATTCCGTCTCTTTCATAAGCGCTCTGATTTTCGGAAAATTTCGTATTTCCGGGGAGAAATTCAGCAAGGAAAATATGTCGAAAAAATTCTTTACTATCTTTGGTTTTTTCGTATCTTTTCCTTGCTTTCCAGGGAAAACATGGTAAACTAAATTTGAAGCTTTTTGAGAAGGCATGATTCGAAAAGCAAATCTAAAACAAGAGGGTTTTAAAGTAATGGGAGAAATTATTATTCCGCAGGGTTACAAATCTGCATTAAACCTCCACGATACACAGGTGGCAATTAAAACAGTAAAGGATTATTTCCAGCATGAGCTGACACATCGTCTGCATCTGCTCCGTGTAACAGCTCCACATTTTTGTACAGCCGGAAACCGGCTTGAATGACAATCTGAATGGCGTAGAACACCCGGTTTCTTTTGAGTTAAAGGATCAGGGTACCAAGAAAACCGCTGAAATTGTTCAGTCTCTGGCAAAATGGAAACGGTATGCACTTCACAAATACGGCTTCTCTGAGGGAGAAGGCATCTACACCGATATGAACGCCATCCGCCAGGACGAGGTGACCGACAACATTCACTCCGTTTACGTGGATCAGTGGGACTGGGAAAAAATCATGTCCCCGGAAGAACGCAATCTTGATTTCTTAAAGAGTACCGTAAAAGATATCTATGAGGCACTGAAAAACACGGAAAAACATATGGCAGACCAGTACGACTACATCGAAACCATTCTGCCGGATGAAATTTTCTTTATCACTTCCCAGGAACTTGAGGATCGCTATCCGGATCTGACTCCAAAGGAAAGAGAGTATACAATCACCAAAGAAAAAGGTGCTGTCTTTATTATGCAGATCGGCGGCGTGCTTGCTTCCGGAGAGCGTCAGGACGGACGTTCCCCGGACTACGACGACTGGTCCTTAAACGGCGACCTGATCGTTTATTATCCAGTGCTTGACATCGCTCTTGAGCTCTCCTCCATGGGTATCCGCGTCAACGCAGATGCTCTCCGCGCTCAGTTAAAGGAATGCGGATGCCAGTCCCGCGCGAAGCTTCCCTTCCAGAAATCCATTCTGAACGGCACTCTCCCGCAGACAATCGGCGGCGGTATCGGACAGTCCCGTATCTGTATGTTTTTCCTGCGCAAAGCGCACATCGGAGAGGTACAGTGCTCGGTATGGCCGATGGAGACACGAGAGGTGATGGATGTGATGAATATTCAGCTTCTGTAAGAAATTCTCTGTCTTTTCTCAAATTTCTGTTCTTCTTTCAGAAGATCAAAAAGAAGAATTCCCATGCAGTATTTCCGCACAGGAATTCTTCTTTTTTCTTATTTTTTTATCTTACATCCACGTAACCTTCGGCATTCCGCGAAGATCTGCTTTTACATCACAAGAAAATGTTTCCCCCTCATGGGCCTCTATTACTTTTGCATTTTTTAATCCATCTTCTCCAACTGCCTTTTTGCCTAAATGGCCGCCTAAAACAGCTCCCAGTCCGCCGCCAAGAGCAGCTCCAAAGGCTGCATTTGCAACATCACCGGCTCCGATTTTTCCCATAGGCTTTCTTGTAATCGCAATCGTATGGGCACCTGCTTCGATTGGAATTACATACGGTTGTTTTGCAGCTCTCAACTTTTGCGGTTCTTGATCATCTATATACAGACAGAAAAACCCCGGCCGCCTTACGGCGCCGGGGTCTCTTACGTTTGAGCACAAGTATCTTTCGATACAATTATATTTTATTTAGAATAGTCTACCGATAATTAGTCGATCAGAGTAGCAACACGGCCTGATCCAACGGTACGGCCACCCTCACGGATAGCGAAGGTAAGACCCTGATCCATAGCGATCGGGTGGATCAGTTCGATGGTCATCTCTACGTTATCGCCAGGCATGCACATCTCAGTTCCTTCCGGAAGAGTGATAACACCTGTTACGTCAGTTGTACGGAAGTAGAACTGCGGACGATAGTTGTTGAAGAATGGAGTATGACGGCCACCCTCGTCTTTTGTCAGAACGTATACCTGAGCGGTAAATTTGGTATGGCAGTGAACGGTACCTGGTTTAGCCAGAACCTGTCCTCTTTCGATCTCTGTTCTCTGAACACCACGAAGCAGAGCACCGATGTTATCACCAGCCTGAGCCTCATCGAGGAGTTTACGGAACATCTCGATACCAGTTACAACAGTTTTCTTGGTCTCTTCTTTCAGACCTGCGATTTCAACTTCCTCATTCAGATGAAGAACACCAGCCTCAACACGGCCAGTAGCAACAGTACCACGGCCAGTAATGGTGAATACGTCCTCTACAGGCATGATGAAATCTTTATCAGTGTCACGCTGCGGATCCGGGATCCAGCTATCTACTGCATCCATAAGCTCCATGATTTTATCTCCCCATGGGCCAGCCGGATCTTCCAGAGCTTTCAGAGCAGAACCCTGGATGATCGGAGTGTCATCTCCCGGGAAGTCATACTCGTTCAGCAGCTCACGGATCTCCATGTCTACCAGCTCAAGCAGCTCTTCGTCGTCTACCATATCACATTTGTTCATGAATACTACGATGTAAGGTACACCTACCTGACGGGACAGAAGGATGTGCTCTTTTGTCTGAGCCATAACACCGTCTGTAGCAGCTACTACAAGGATAGCTCCGTCCATCTGTGCAGCACCAGTGATCATGTTCTTTACATAGTCAGCATGGCCTGGGCAGTCAACGTGTGCATAGTGTCTTTTCTCTGTCTGATACTCAACGTGTGCAGTAGAGATTGTGATACCACGCTCTCTCTCTTCCGGAGCTTTATCGATATCTTCGAAGTTCTCAGCAGTGTTTCCTTCTACTCTGGTAGAAAGTACTTTTGTGATAGCTGCGGTCAGAGTTGTTTTACCATGGTCAACGTGGCCGATGGTACCAATGTTACAATGCGGTTTTGTTCTTTCAAATTTAGCTTTAGCCATTTTAAAATGTCCTCCTTAAAATTGCGCCCAGTGGGCTTTTTTGAGACTAAATTGGTGGCAGGAACCCACCTGAATCGTAAACCTGCTAAGTCTGATTATATTGCATTTCTGTCCTATTTGCAAGGGAAATCTTTGAAAAAGATATACATTCAGGCTGTGCAGCCGGTAAGGACTGCACAACCAGTACGATTTCTCAAATTATTTTGCTTTTGCAGACAGAACTTTTTCCTGTACGTTTTTCGGAACCTGCTCGTATTTATCAAAGAACATGGAGTAGTTACCACGTCCCTGAGTTTTCGAACGAAGGTCTGTTGCGTAACCGAACATTTCAGCCAGCGGTACGAATCCACGGATCATCTTTCCGCCGCCGATGTCATCCATACCCTCGATACGACCACGACGGGAGTTGATATCACCGATAACATCACCCATGTAATCTTCCGGAGTGGAAACTTCGACTTTCATGATAGGCTCAAGAAGAACCGGAGCACCCTTCTGCATAGCTTCCTTGAATGCCAGAGAACCGGCGATGTGGAATGCCATCTCAGAAGAGTCGACCTCATGATAAGATCCGTCGTATACATTTGCATGAACGCCAACTACCGGGAAGCCTCCCAGGATACCGGCTTTCATAGCCTCTTCGATACCTTCGCCTACAGCCGGGATATACTCTTTCGGAATAGCTCCACCAACAACGGTAGACTCGAATTTGTAAATCTCTTCGCCGTTTGCATCCATAGGCTCGAATTTAACTTTACAGTGACCATACTGTCCACGTCCACCAGACTGTTTTGCATATTTGCTGTCGATGTCTGCCGGTTTGGTAATGGTTTCTTTGTATGCAACCTGCGGAGCACCTACGTTAGCCTCTACTTTGAACTCACGAAGCAGACGGTCAACGATGATTTCCAGATGCAGCTCACCCATACCAGCGATAATGGTCTGACCAGTTTCCTGATTGGTGTGTGCACGGAAGGTCGGATCCTCCTCAGCCAGTTTTGCAAGGGACTCGCCCAGTTTGCCCTGGCCTGCTTTTGTCTTAGGCTCGATAGCCAGCTCGATAACCGGCTCCGGGAACTCCATAGACTCAAGGATTACCGGATGCTGCTCGTCGCAGATGGTATCACCTGTGGTGGTGAACTTGAATCCGATTGCAGCTGCGATGTCACCGGAGTAAACTTTATCCAGCTCCATACGTTTGTTTGCATGCATCTGAAGGATACGTCCAACACGCTCTTTTTTATCTTTTGTTGCATTCAGTACGTAAGAACCGGAGTTCATGGTTCCTGAATACACACGGAAGTATGCCAGCTTACCAACGAATGGGTCTGTCATAATCTTGAATGCCAGTGCGGAGAACGGCTCCTCATCGGAAGAATGTCTTACGATCGGGTTTCCGTCCAGATCGGTACCCTCGATTGGCGGGATATCGGTCGGAGCCGGCATGTACTCAAGGATCGCATCCAGGAGTTTCTGAACACCTTTGTTTCTGTATGCAGAACCGCAGCATACCGGTACAGCTGTACACTCGCAGGTAGCTTTACGCAGAACTGCTTTCATCTCGTCAACAGACGGGATATCATCATCCAGATAACGCATCATCAGCTCATCATCCAGCTCGCAGATTTTCTCTACCAGCTCGGTGTGATACAGCTCAGCGTCTTCTTTCATATCTTCCGGGATATCAACGATGGAGATATCATCGCCCTTATCGTCGTTGTAGATGTAAGCTTTCATCTCGAACAGATCGATAATTCCCTTGAACTCATCTTCCTTACCAATTGGAAGCTGAAGGCAGATAGCATTTTTACCAAGTCTGGTCTTGATCTGATCTACAGCGTTGTAGAAGTCAGCACCAAGGATGTCCATCTTGTTGATGAATGCCATACGCGGTACGTTGTAGGTATCAGCCTGACGCCATACGTTCTCAGACTGAGGCTCCACACCACCTTTTGCACAGAACACGCCGACAGCGCCGTCCAGTACACGAAGAGAACGCTCTACCTCTACGGTAAAGTCAACGTGGCCCGGGGTATCAATGATGTTGATACGGTGCTCAAGAGCGCCCGGTTTCGGCTTGCAGTTCTCTTCCAGAGTCCAGTGGCAGGTTGTAGCAGCTGAAGTAATTGTGATACCACGCTCCTGCTCCTGTTCCATCCAGTCCATGGTAGCAGTTCCTTCGTGAGTATCACCAATCTTGTAGTTAACACCGGTATAGTACAGGATACGCTCGGTCAGGGTTGTTTTACCTGCATCGATGTGAGCCATAATACCAATGTTTCTGGTTCTCTCTAATGGATATTCTCTTCCAGCCAACGGATTTTCCTCCTCTTAGAATCTGTAGTGAGCAAATGCCTTGTTAGCCTCTGCCATCTTATGAACTTCTTCTTTCTTCTTCACAGAAGCACCTGTGTTGTTAGATGCATCCAGAATCTCGTTTGCCAGTCTGTCTTCCATGGTACGCTCGCCTCTCTTACGAGAATAAGCGGTCAGCCAACGAAGGCCAAGAGCCTGACGTCTGTCCGGTCTTACCTCGATCGGTACCTGATAAGTAGCACCACCGATACGTCTTGCTTTTACTTCAAGAACCGGCATGATATTGTTCATTGCTTCTTCAAATACTTCGATTGCTGGTTTTCCAGCTTTTTCTTCTACTTTAGCAAATGCGCCGTATACGATTTTCTGGGCAACGCCTCTCTTACCATCCAGCATGATGTTGTTGATCAGCTTGGTTACCACTTTGTTATTGTATAACGGATCTGCTAAAACATCTCTTTTCTGAGTATGTCCTTTACGTGGCACGTTACTTCCCTCCTTAACCATCATTCGATTAAATCATCGGTACTCACACTTATTTGCAGTATGTCCGCGCGTGTAAATTCTCTATAAATCCGCAGCCGTGGGGATTTATGGAATAACGCACAACATTTCGCATTTTTTTGTGATACTAGATATATCTCGAACTCGTTTTACTTAATTATTTCTTTTTCGGTCTCTTAGCACCGTATTTAGAACGGGCCTGTTTTCTGTTAGCAACACCTGCAGTATCAAGTGTACCACGGATGATGTGGTATCTGGTACCTGGCAGGTCCTTAACTCTTCCTCCACGGATCAGAACAACGCTGTGCTCCTGAAGGTTGTGACCTTCTCCTGGGATGTAACTTGTTACTTCGATTCCGTTGGAAAGACGAACTCTGGCGATTTTACGAAGAGCTGAGTTAGGTTTTTTTCGGTGTAGCAGTTTTAACAGCTGTGCACACACCTCTCTTCTGAGGAGAAGACATATCTGTGGATTTCTTTCTCAGAGAATTGTAGCTTTTCTGCAGTGCCGGCGCGGTAGATTTCTTTACGGAAGTCTCACGGCCTTTTCTTACTAACTGGTTGAATGTTGGCATTCCATTTCACCTCCTGATAGATTTCTCCGTGTGTCCCACGGGGTTTCATACGGCTGCTTTTGTTCACCTTAAATGCTTTGCAGCTTTTTGCGCGCCAAAAGAAACCGTCTTTTACGCACGCTCGTTTATTATATCGTCTGTCCTATCAAAAGTCAAGGGGAAAATTCGTAAAAATCGCGTGTTTAAGCGGCTTTTTGCGGATTTTCCCCATTGCTGCATTACTATATAAAAGTGTTTTTTCTTCCTATTATATTCTCATCCAATTATTTTCTGACAATTTTTTCGTCAGAATGTGTACACGAAAGAAGCCTGCTTTGCAGGCTTTCAGACTTCACCGGCTGCGGCGGTTCGCTTCAGCGATGCAAAAACGAAACCGGCTGTTTGCGGAAATGATTTTTCAGACATACTCTAAAGCGGACGGTCTCGAAAGCCCGGGCACGCATCACACCGTTTTGGTTTTTCCTCACTCTGTGCATTTCCCCAGAGCTCGCGCGCTTTTTCCTCTGCGCAGCCCCTGCACCAGGGAAACATACGGATGTTACTGATGTAGAATCTTTGAAAGGTTATCTCATCGTTGTTGATGTCAAACTGCTGTTTTCCCGACAGCTCCTCTACATGTTCCGCAATCCATGCCTTCTGCCCTTCTGTCGCCGGGTGTCCCGGTCCGCCGAGCACATAATCCATATCGGCATGGAGATTTTCCGGTTCACCTGGTTTGTGGAAGCCCACAAATAAAATATATCCCCGGCGCAAAAGCTCCTGAATCGGCTCGTCCGTCTGACCTTCCGGGCCTAGAATTGCCCGCGCGGTCTGCGCATGAAAATTTTCTGTTTTGGATAGAATCTTCCCGTTGGTGCTAAAATCCATCTGCCATGCATTTTATCTCCCATATATTCTCATATATTCTCATTTGTTCTACGCTTATATACCATACTCGATTTTTCTCCAACAGGCAAGGCTTGATTTTTTACTGAATTCGTTTTTTACTCGATTCTTTTTGCTGGATTCCTTTTTTGAATCTGTGCTATACTCATTCCCGTGCATTTATATAATCGGATTTTCCCGCCTTTTTACGGGTGTCCGGACTGGTTCGTGAACTTCCCAGTATAAAAAACCAAGTATCTCAAAATCATTTTATTTCAAGGAGATTGGAAATGAATGCGAAAAAAACTGATCATCGACTGTGATCCCGGCATCGACGATTCTCTCGCCCTGATGCTTGCCGCAGCTTCCAAAGAGCTGGATCTGATCGGCATCACCACAGTCAGCGGAAATGTACCCGCTTCTATGGGCGCAAAAAATGCCCTCAAAATTCTTTCTATGATTGGAAAACCAGATGTCCCGGTTTATGTCGGCGAGGAGACGCCTCTGGTCCGCGACTACGTGGACGCGATGGACACCCACGGCATGGACGGTCTCGGCGAATCGGGCTGGCCGGATGCCGAAGGCCTTACGCCAAACAAGGACGCTGTTTCTTTCCTGATCGAAACCTTAAAAGCAACCCCTGATGTTACCATTCTTGCCCTCGGACCGATGACGAACCTTGCAAAAGTCATCTCCCGCGCACCGGAGTGCCTGACAAACCTGACGGCTCTTGTCTCCATGGGCGGAAGCTATAAGAGCCATGGAAACTGCTCCCCGCTTGCCGAGTACAATTACTGGTGCGACCCGGATGCCACAGCCGAAGTATTCCGCGCGTTTTCCGAGCTGCCGCAGCTTGCAGGCAAAAAGCTTCATATGATCGGGCTGGATGTCACACGAAAAATTTGTCCTGACGCCGAATCTTGTGGAATATATGAAATGCGTAAATCCAGGAGTCGGAACCCGCATTGAGGAGCTGACGCGCTTCTACTTTGATTTCCACTGGAAACAGGAAAAGGTCATCGGATGCGTGATCAACGATCCGCTCGCGGCCGCTTATCTTGTGGATCCGTCGCTCTGCAGCGGTTTTGATGCGTATACGCAGGTAGAAACCGGAGGCCTCTGCATCGGACAGACGGTTGTGGATGCCATGAATTTTTATCAGAAAGCACCGAACAGCCACATTCTGACGCAGGTCGATGTGCGCCGTTTCTTCCTGATGTTCTTTGAGCGCGTTCTCGGCGTGCCGCAGGAGGAATCCGCACCGGTTCTCGACCAGATTCTCACCGCACCGCCGGTCTTCCCACATGAGACGATGTTTCAGAAGGGAGGCGAGGCATGATGAATACTAACCGTACGTTAAAGCTCACGACACTCGCGCTCTGCGGTGTCATCAATATTCTCGGCGGTACCATTGCTCTGCTGCTGCGTCTTCCGGTTTATCTGGACTCCATCGGAACAGTTCTGGCAGCCGCTCTGTTCGGACCTGCTGCTGGCCTCGTTCCGGGACTGATCTCCGGACTCATTTCCGGCATGACGAGTGATGTCTATGCGTTTTACTATATTCCGGTGCAGCTTGTCATCGGTCTCGTTGCCGGCCTTGTATTCCGCAGACTCCGCCCGTCCCATACGGCAGGATCCCGCAGCGAGAGTCTTTCCCTCCGCTCCATGGGCTGGAAGCTGTTTCCGGCAGCGCTTGTGATCTCACTTCCGGGTACTGTGGTAAGTTCCACAATCACCGCGGTTGTTTTCGGTGGAATTACTTCCTCCGGCTCCACTGTGCTGGTGCAGCTGCTTCACAGCCTCGGTATGAATCTGACTCTCTCTGTCTGCGTTGTACAGGCCATGACAGACTTTGTGGATCGAATGATTGTCCTTGCAGTCGTCCTCGTGATTCTGCCCGCCGTTTCTTCTGCTTTCGGCAGTCTTTCTATGAGAAGCAGAAAATAATCTGTACCAATAGCACAAAGAATCCTGCTAAAAAAATTCACTTTCCTTTTTTGCAGGATTCTCATATTTTGGCATAACAAGAACTCCGGAAAAAAGGGGAGGCTGTATCAGGAGCCATCCCTTTTCCGGAGTTCTTTATTTCTTCTTTAATAAAATCATTCACATGCGCGGATCCATACCTGCATTTCGCCCTCACCTCGGTTGTTCCACATATAATATGGAATCAGCTTCAGTTTCGTCTTTTCCTCTTCCTCTTTCTGATACAGATGATACAACGGCTGTTTTTCTGCATCGCCCAGCTTCATGCGACGTCCCTCGGCCGTTACGCTCACAAAGTACTCGCCCAGCTCATCGGCTGCTTCTGCGGTTTTTTACACCATTCACACAGAGTTTTGTCAAATGCAGATTCTTTCCGTTGTCTGCTTCTTCCATACAGTAAACAACCGGTCCTCGTTTTAACGGCAACACGGCCGGCGTCCTCGCGTACAAGCGGATTGGATGCCAGAAACTGGATTTCCATCGGGAAGTTCAGGCGGATCGTCTCACCCTTCGCCCATACTTTTGTCACATAAAGATACCCGTCTTTTTCTTCCACTTCTGCGCCTTTTGGAATCTCTTTTTCATAAGAAGCACACCATCCCGGGATGCGGAATGCAAAGGTGTACGGCTCTTTGGTATCGCTCTCGCAGGTCACGGAAACATGGCCGTCCCACGGGAATTCGGAAGTGATGGATGCTTTTACTTTTTCCTCCTTCCACTGTTCCGCCCATGTACAAGTGGACAAACAGGGTTGTGTCGTTTTCCGTGTATGCGTAAGATGCAACTGAGCTTACCGTTCTTGCCAGGTTCGGAGGGCAGCAGGCACAGCCGAACCATTTCTGACGGATCGGTTTTACATGGAATTTCCGCTCATCCTTGTGACATGCCTCCGGCAGTACCTCCAGCGGATTGACATAGAAGAAGCTCTTTCCGTCGAGCGCCATTCCGGAGAGAACGCCATTGTAGAGGGCTAATTCCATCACATCCGCGTACTCTGCTTTTGCCTGAATCTCCAGCATGCGGCGAGCAAAGAACACAAGACCGATGGATGCACAGGTCTCTGCGTAAGCGGTATCGTTTGGCAGGTCATAGTTGAAAGAGAATGCCTCTCCTATATGAGTGGCACCGATTCCGCCGGTGACGTACATTTTCTGATGCACCATGTTGTTCCAGAGAGTTTCACAGGCTTTCAGCAGGCTCTCATCCTGCGTTGCCCTTGCCACATCCGCCATGCCGGAATAGAGATATACGGCGCGTACGGAGTGCCCCTGCACCTCATCCTGCTGACGCACCGGGCGGTTTGCCTGATTGTAGCTATATCGTTCCTCGCCCTCCGGGCAGGTCAGACCGCGCTCGATATCGTAATAGTATGGTTTTGTTCCGCGCTCGTCGATGAAGTATTTTGCAAGATCGAGATACTTCTGCTCGCCGGTCAGATCATAGAGACGCATCAGAGCCATCTCTGCAATTTCGTGACCAGGATAACCTGCATTTTTTACCCTCGCCGTGACCGAGTTTGCTGGCAATAAAGTCCGCGAAACGCTCTGCTGCTTTTAAGAGACGGTCTTTTCCGGTCGCCTGATAATAGGCTACGGCGCCTTCCGTCAGATGACCGAAGCAGTACAGCTCATGGTTGTCCTTAAGGTTTGTAAAAATCATATCCTGATCGTTGATCAGATAGTAGGTATCGAGGTATCCGTCTTCTCTCTGTGCTGCGCAGACAGCTTCAATTGCTTCATCTGCCGTTTTTTCCAGCTCCGGATCGGGATGCTGTGTCAGGGAGTACGCAACTGCCTCCACCCATTTGGTAAAATCGGTATCCTGGAACAGGAAGCCATAAAATCTTCCGTCCATTTTGCCATCCTTCGGCAGTGTCTCAAAAGTATCCAGCGGATATTTGATCTGAACAAATTTGTCTCCTTTTGCTTTCCGCTCTTTTTCAACTTCACCGGCGCGGCGGTAGTTCCGCATACAGAAGCTCGGTGCTGCTCCCGGAACATTGTCATTTAAGGCATTCCACTGATACGGAATTACTTCGGTGCGGACAAGCTCCATCTCTTTTTTGCCAGAATGCATCGGTAACCTGGACTTTTGCCAGGGATAATGGTTTGCTGAAGTTTTTCTGATCCATTTTTCCGGTCTCCTTTTCGTTTTCTTCCGCCGCCTCCTGGTTTGAAAAATGATATTTTCCTTGCTTTCAGGGATGGGAAGCGTTACACTTCTTTTGACGGCTGTTTTCCTGTTTTTCTATAGTTTTATTTTAGCAAAACGGACCGCCGTTTAAAATACAAGAATGTTTGAAAAGGTTTGAAAAAGTCATATGATCTCTGTTTTATTTCCAGATGCCGCCTGTTTTACCTACGACCTCTGCGGCAAATTCCAGTCCCCGTCCCCGGAGTGGATGCACCTGACACGGAATCTCGTCAAATTTTGAACTGATGGTTGTGACGGAAGGAACGCATTTTTTATCGCGGACGAACGCTGTTCTTACGAAGTCCATCCTGGCGAATATCTTCTTTTGCCTCCGACCGTCCATCAGCACGGCTCGAAAAAAGGAAGCTGCTCTTTCTACTGGCTCCATTTTATCCCTGGTATCCCCTCCGCACCGATCATCGCTCCTTCTGACCCGACCGCCGGATCGGTTCTGGATGAGTTTCATGCTGCACCGCCATCCTCCTACCGCCTTGAGGACCTCGCTCCCGCCCAGCTTCCATCCAACTACCCCGAAACGTTATGCATCCCGCGCCAGGGAACGCTTTCCTCCCCGAACCGCGTCATCATCCTCATGAAGCAGCTCCAGGACACTTCCCTGCGTTTCCACAACACGTTCCTCAACAACAGCCTGACTGCCGCTGTTCTCGGCGAAATCAACTGTCAGAGCCCCTTCTACCGCACCTACACTTCCGAAACGCAGCGGACGCAGATCCTGCAGGACATTATCAGCTACATCCAGTACCACAGCAGCGAGTCCCTCAAAGTCACCGAACTCGCCCGTTATTTCGGCTACAACGACAAATACCTCTCCTCCCTCTTCCACGAGGGCACCGGAATAACGTTAAAACAATTCATCCTAAAATCCAAAATGGACAGCGCTATGGCCGAGCTGACGGACACAAATCACACGGTCTCTCAGATTGCTTATAATGTGGGATTTCAGGATGCGCATAATTTTTCCACGGCTTTCCGAAAGCTCACCGGGATGACGCCGGGACAGTACCGGAAGAGTTATGGGAACCGGAAACTTTCTTTTGAATAGGACGGGAGGATACGACCCCCAGGCACCGCGGGGGGCGGACGCTCCGCTGCGCCTGGGGACCCATCTACGTTTTGGCGGACGGAAGTGATTTACTCAATGGATGGATTCACTTATTCTTTAGAAATTTACTGTTTCTTTTAGAAAATAGACATACTTTGCTCACATTTCTTCACTATACTATATCTCAGATAGTTGATGAACCACTCAAAACTATCTCCCCCCTCATTATGAAAGAGCAGCCCGCATATCCGCGGGCTGTTCTTATTTTTTCGTCTTTTTGCACCCCACCTAACGTAAATGCCGCCTGCGGTCGGGGAAAATATCCCGACCGCAGGCGGCCTCACAATCTACCGTGGAATCACATTACTCTTCCGCAGCTTCAATTGCTGCAGTCTCGATAATAAATTTTCACGCTTCCATCCATTCCATTTGCCTTACCACTGTAAGAAGTATAAGCACATTTATCCGAATTCAGCGCCTGAATCCGATCCAGTACATCTCCCAGATCATCCTCAAAGGTACTCTTCAGCTTGCTGGTACCCTCTTCTTCAAACTTCTTCGTACCGTCAGCCAGTTCTTTCGCCCCATCGGACAGCTCGTCAATACCATCAACAACCTTGCTGCTTCCCCGATTTCAGATCAGAAGCTCCGCTTGCCAGAGAAGAAGTTCCATTTGCCAGTGTAGAAGCTCCGCTCGCCAGAGTAGATGCTCCGCTTGCCAGCGTAGATGCTCCGCTGTTCAGTTCAGAAGCTCCGCTTGCCAGGGAAGAAGTTCCATTTGCCAGTGTGGAGGCTCCGCTTGCCAGCTGGGATGCTCCGCCTGCTACCTGAGAAGCACCGCTTCTTAAGCTTCCGCTGTTTGCAGAAAGTTTTGCAGATCCATCGCTTAACTGGCTTCCCAGCTGTCCAAGACCTGCGGTCAGCTGTGTCGTGCCGCCCTGCAGAGTCGTAACACCCTCAACCAGAGCCGGTGCATTTGCTTTCAGCTGGCTTGCGCCGGAAAGCAGCGTATCATTGTAAGCACTCAGCTGAGTAAATCCTGCGTTCAATGCATTGATGCCTGCTGTTGCTTTGCAAAACTCTCATTTGTGCTGCTGTACAGCTGGCTCACACCTGCGGACAGAGTACCGATGCCCTTGTACAGAGTGCTTCCGCCTGCATCAAGCTGTGCCACACCTGCGGTCAGTTTCTGCATTGCACCAAGATTCTGCTCAACAACTGCTTTATTATCGGTGATGGTCTGCATCTGTTTCTGCATGGTCTCAAGCTGCGGCATCAGAGCTGCAACCGTCTTCTGCAGATCGCTGTACTGGCTCTTGATGTCGCTCATCTTCTGCTGCATTGCTGCAAGACCGGAGAGATCCGGGCGCTCGATTTCGAAGTTCAGTTCCGGAAGAGTAATCTGCGGAGCTGTAACCGGAGTAACCGAAACGGTTCCTGCTGAAGCGGAAACGCTGACACTTCCGATCTGATTTCTTGCTTTACTTAAGGAATCGGCAAGTTCTGTATTTCCAGCGCTCTTAGCTGCGGAAATCTGTGCATCCAGTGTAGCTGCTGCAACAGAGAGCTGATCATTTGCCTGTTTTGCTGCATCGGCGGAAGCCTGGCTTGCTGCTGCATCAGCTGCGCTCTGTGCTGCTGCTGTTGCTTCCTGGTTCAGCTGTGCTGCTGCTCCGTCTGCCCATGCCTGAACCTGTGCTGCCATCTGGGTTCCCATCTGCGTTGCCTGATTCGTGATCTGTGCCTCCAGACCGCTTAAGTAGCTCTCAAGTCCTTTGGACAACGTATCCATCTGGCTCATCAGCTCGTTGCCGTTTGTCATCATGCTGTTGACAGATCCTGCGATTGTGGTGTTCAGAACCTCGGAGAGTGCCTCGGTCTCGGAGATCAGGGTAGAACCGGTGCTGGTCATACCGTCTACCATCGTCAGAAGGCTCTGTACATCGGTGCTCTGCAGCTGCTCGTTCAAACTGGTCAGTCCTTCGGAGAGTTGTTTTGCTCCTGCTGCTAAAGTATCATTCTCATCTTTTCCGTCGAGTGCCGCGTTCAGTGTTGCGATTGCACTGTTTACCTCGGTCAGGCCGTCTGCCAGAGGCTGAAGCTGCTCAGCGCTGCTGCAGCTGTTTCTCGCCTGCTACATAAGAGCAACGCCGTCGGACAGCTGTGTTGTTCCGT